>ERZ1026844.978-NODE-978-length-18612-cov-11.061001_pt1 | contig 18612 bp, 14 predicted proteins | sample MGYA00380152_ERZ1026844 | MGnify/ENA primary metagenome ERZ1026844 (study PRJEB33269, sample SAMEA4719788) | human gut metagenome | biome: human-associated habitat; feature: organic feature; material: feces | place: Cameroon | collected 2013-10 ... | reverse complement strand
CACGAGTAAAATTGCATCGCCTATATCCATCTTTTCAAATTTGACTGGACACTAGGCGGCTACTTTTGTCTGACAAAAATTTCCGGGGTATCAGGCACATATCCATGCGTTGATCCCTGATAATAGCGAATCGTCGTGGGTACCTTGAGATTGTTATAAAATACCATTACCCCGGAAGGTGGGCAGACATAATCGCCAAGACCAACTCGCGTGATATCCACCGGACATTTGATCCGTTTGGCAAAATTGATCGGATCATAGTAATCAAGCGCTTTAACGTACTCAATGCGCCAGTCCCCGGAAATGCGTCTGAAATTCTTTTCTCCCCCCAAGTCGCAGCACCACGGAAAACCGAAACGAGCAGCCGTGACATCCGGGTCAAGGCCTGCCGCCCAGATTGCCTGAAGTCCACCTTGACTTCCTCCTTGTACAACCAATTCCTTGTTATTCCATTGTGGAAGCACCTTGACAAATTCGAGGGAACGCATTACGCGCAGCGCCATACCATTGAAATAAGCCTTTTCCGGATCGGAATTCTGTATTGGATCAAACGCATAATCTTTGCCATTGGATCTGATCGTTTCGCCGAACTTCTGATAATATGCCCTGTCTCCATTCAGTTTGTAACCGTGAGCATTGATACACAGACTGATTCGATCCACCGGTCCTCCGTTCGGAGCTTTGTCTCTCTGTGGATTATAGCCGTAACCAGCGTAATGGACTGTGATTGGAAGCGATTTATCTTTCGCTCCGACCGGAACAGTCAGATAACCGGTAACCGACTGCGGTCCGGCGCAATCAATTTTAACCGCGTAAACACCGACCTTGGCATTGCTTTGCGGAAGTTTCCTCATTTCATATTTCACAGGAACGGCAGCCAGACGGGCCTTCTGTTTCGTCCAGAATGCATCAAAATCAGCGGGTTCGGGAGTACCGGTGAGTTTTTCGGGCTGAACAGCGGCGCCGCCGTCAAAGAAAAGCGCTTCCCGGCCGCCAGCCGGGGTCCGGCGGTTCACGCTTTTTCCGAATTTATCAACGAGTGTCGCATAGATGCGCACAAAACCGGGTTTGTCCAGACTGGTTCTGATAACAAGCGGTTGATCGGAAACCTTCTCCTGCCCCGAAGCAGTTTGGCGGTCGTCGCCGGTACGCCGCCAGCGAATAAAATACTCACCGTCCGGTTTCTGCCCCTGATAATCGGCCTGAAGCGTGAAAGTCATCGTCTCCCCCGGCGCATAGGTCAGGGGGGGCTTGTCGGTTCTGCCGACCAGAGCCGCCCTGTTGCCGTCAAGTTCGACGAACCCACGCACTTGGAAGTCATCGAATTTTCCGACAACATAAATTACGGCGTCTTTGTACTGATTGCCGGAACCGGTGAAGGTCCAGTCCGGATGCTGCCCCGGAGCATTACCGATCCCGAGGTCGCAACTGCCGCCGGCGTTGAATTTATTGAAGGCAAAGCAGGTCTGTTTCTCCAGATAATTGTGTACCTGGAAAGAACCGTAGCTGCCGTCGCGGCTCATCGAATCGCCGAAATCACAGGCGTTGCCGGCTCCGGGAATGTTCCCGGCGTTGAAACCTCCGTAACTGTTGCCCCAGATTTCGACGTTGCCCTTCTCAAACTTGCCGTTTTTCACTCCTTCGACATTGCTCGCAACCTCAAGATTGTCCACATAAGTCTGAAACGAAAAGCTGCCGGGATCGGGAACGACTGTTTCGCCGACATTGGCAGTAAAGGGATCCATCGCAGTGAAAATCCAGGTCATCTTACCGGCTCTGTCGGTCAGCTTGACCAGATAGCCGAGTCGTTTGAATTTCCCGGAAATTCCTCCGGAACGATTGATCTGATATCCTTTGGAGTTGTACTCCCTGGGATTGAATTTCGCGATCAATTCATACCCTTGGGCTTCGGGAACCAGTTCTAACAGTTCCGGCACTTCCGCCTGAGCCACTCCGACACTGGCGACTGTCGCGGCCGCCATCCAATGAAAAAGTTTCATTTTTCAGTGCCTCAACTCTCAAAATATATTGCGTGTTTTTGTGAGAATCTCCACAAGTTCCGCTTTGTATTGCCCTATATTGCTCCAAGTTAAAGCAACCCGAATAGATTTTCCCCAAGATTCCTTCCGCAGAAAACCGACATCATCCACAACGAGATTCATATCATCAAAGATCACATATTTATCTGTAAATGCCAGATGAATCGCAACGGTATCATAGAGAATACTACTTTCCGTTTCGTAATGTTCAGAGGACTGGTGAAAGATTAGCCATTTTTTATAACAATCAAGAATTACCTTAGGAATCGCTTGATGTGAATGAAAAAGCTGTTGATAAAGCTCTCCATCAATGGTCATATTTCCGCAATGGTCAAGCGGCGTAATTGTAAACTCCTTCCAATCCGCTGAAAATACAACTTTGGAGGCGGGTATATCTGCAGCAATATTGTATTCCGAAACAATACCTGGACGATCTTTGTAATTTTTGGCAATAGATCCCGCCATTATCGTCAGCCGACATTTTTTCATCAAATCAGGCCGACGGAGGCAAAGCGCCGCCAAATTTGTCATCGGGCCAATGCCTATTAGTATGATTTCAGGTTTTGACTCAATTATTCGGATCATTTCCGCAATACCATCTTCAACTACAACACCTGGATAATCATCTAATAAATATTGTTTTACATCTGCAGAGAATGTTTCCTGAAGATGTTGATCCAGCCTTGCAATACCGATTCCAAGTCTCACGTCTGCACGTCCCACATCCTGAAGAAACTTCGCAGCAACTTTCGTACGATATCGGGTATCGCCCGAACTTGTCAACACAAGTTCAATTTCCGCCTCCGGAATATTCAGCAACATTCCCAAAGCCCAGTGATCATCAATATCGCCACCGATATCAGTATCCAAAATAATATGTTTTTTTTCTGGCATGATTCAAATTCCCTTATTTTGATAATATCTCAAATCTTGTAACACACATTTGTATGCAGCTGTTGCGGCGGCGCACTGAAATCCGCCGGAAATTGAGCATGAATGCCGCTGCCGCCGAACTTCCTTCATTTTTTGTTTTTGTCCCCAATTTTATTTCTGAAAATTATTGTTTGAAGCTGGCAGGCAGGGCTAACATCTGATACACCAGTGTTTGGGCTATGCGTTCGTGGCCAAGGGCATTGGGGTGAAGTCGATCCGTTTTCTCATCGTGAAAAAATCGCGCGTGAGAGTTTCGTATCGGCAGTAATCCAGAAAGACGATAAAGATCAATGAGCGGTACTGACCAAATATCGCTGGCTTTTCGGAGTTGTTCGACATAGGCTTCCGGGAACAGTCCCAAATTGTTGGGGAAAACTTCCTCCGGTTGAACATTATCACCGCCGAAATCAGCAAATCCGCGATGAATCGGGGTGAGCAAGACGATCTGCTGCATTGGATAATTGTCTTTCAGATAACTCATGCTGTTATTGATGCATCCGCAAAAAGTTTTGACATCAGTATTAAGAAGCCGATGCTGAAGTTTCAACATGCGCCCCCGAGAGAATATTTCCTCTTCTTGAATATTCCACCATTCGCCGAGGGGAACACCGCTATTAAAATCATTGGTTCCCATAAAAATAAATATCGCGTCGATGTCATTACCGAGTTCATGATACATAGTTTCAGCCTGCTCTTTTACACCATCCCATTTCCAACCGTTAAGCCCATAAACAAATGCTTTTATTCCGAGAAGCTCTTCCAGAAACTGCCAGTAATTCTTGGTCGTGCCAACGTGGCACCTGTCCGTGATGGAGTCACCGAGAAAAGCAACCTTCTTACCATGCCATTGATTTGTCATTTTGCAATCCTTTTGCCTTGAACGCTTTATTATTGCTCCGGCAATTAAGATTGCTTGCTATTCTCTGGGTTGACTTAACCTGTAGACAAGCAACCTAAATTGCCGAAACTATATCATTGCTTTTTTGAAGAGCCTCCAGCCCACTTGAATTTTATGGAAGCAATCTTCCTTCTTCAATTAAAATTCCGCAGAGATATAGATCATTAGGAGCAAAAGCTGCGGGATTAGCATCAAACTGTCGTTCCCTATTGATTCTGGCCATATAATCCCGTTTATCAAGCATATCACCGAGAGCGGTTATCGTGACTGACACTGGAATCTGCGGATCATGATTTTTGAGCAAAAGGAATGGTCGAAGCCGCCACACACCGGACCACGAATCGAAAACACGATATTTCTTTGAGTTTCCATCTATACGCACCTCCATCATACCGGTTCCCGGTCCTGCCGCAACATAAATCATCAAAGAGCATCCAGAAAACCTGAAACTCATACTTGCCCCCGGAGTACCTCGCCAAACAGACGGAACAAATAAACGCAGATCTTCTCTGCCAGGGAAATGTTTTTCCAAATCTTCCAATTTTTCCCATTGACCGGGCTTTACAACCGTCCCCACGTCAAAGAAATCGACATCTCCGACAAATTTTCCCAATGGTACAGGAAGTACGGTATGCGAGGATTGCTTATCTCCGACTGCTTCAATTTTTGGCAAAGAACGAGCAATTGCTTGAGTATAAAGCTTATGTCCCGTATCCAAATATGGATGTACACCATCTGGGGCAAAGGGGATTCGCCCTTTGGCGTCAACACGCATTCCCGCCAATTCGTTCAACTCTTTTCCTGCAACAAATTGCATTGAGCCAGCTGCAGACTTCCAGATCAATTTCCCCTCCTTGGCCAGTTTTGCTGCTTCCACCCCCATATGAATGGATGGAATTCCATAGTGATCCGCGACTTTTTCATAAGCTGCGACAACTTCGGTTGTTTTTCCGTTTTCCAGCGCTTTTTGCGGCTCTTCCCCGAAAACGGTATACACAAAGCAGATATCGCATTCAGGAAGAGCGTTCCAGAGATTTCTGACGATGCCTTCAATGGAGTTAGTCTGGCTTCCGCGTCCGCCGTCGTTGGCCGCAAATTCAACAAAAACCAGATCGGGCTTATGTGCTGTTACATCCCGTTTTAGACGAAAGGCTCCAAGCAGTGAATCCGTTCCTCCTATCGGTGCGTAGATTTCCTCAAACACCGTCTGCGGAAACTGCTTGCGGAATAAATCCAGACTTTGAACACGCCATCCGGGCTGCGCGGTAATGCTTCCTCCAAAGTACGCGACTTTCACTGTTTTTTTATTGTTACACTTGAAATAAAAATTCGGCAATCCATTTCGCACCACACACTCTCTGGCATCCCGCGGAGCTGCATTCAGTTGAATGAACGTAACGAGTGAAAGCAATGTCAATACCATTTTCATTTTTCAATTCTCCCTTGAAACCGGCACTAAATACAGATCGGCTACGTTTAACATGACATTGTCAATATTGGTCAATGAAATTTCAATAGGTTTGCCATTGGCAGAAAACTCTACTGTTTTTCCATCCTTTTCAATATCAACAACCTCCCATTGATCTTCGGCGCCGCCATTGCCCCCGGTGCATTCAAATTCGAATACGCCGAGTTCCTGCCGGTTGATCTGCATGGAACGTTTTGCGACAAACGGCGCAGCTATCTTCAGTTGAAGACGGTATCTCCCGGCCGGCGGCTGTATCCGCCAGACCAGCTTGTGGCCTTTCTGATTCCAGCCTGTCAGACAGCCCTTTTCCGCTCCCGGCCGGCCTTTCACCACATTGGTTTTTCCGCCCGATTCGCCGGAAAGACTGCAGGCATTGATGGAAACCGCGTTGAAACCCGGTTCCGGAAGCGGCGCAAGCCGTGCCCGCGCCGACAAAGAACCACCTGAACTTTTCAGGCTTGCAAAGCAGAACTGCTCCGGATCCATTTCCCCCTCCAGAGGAAAGTTCGCCTGCATGTGTTCATTGGGGGAAAGCTGGATTTCCTGCGGAGCAAAAGATCTGCCCGGAGATTTGAACTCAAGCACTCCTTTCAGGCCAGAATATTTCGACGCGCTGACAGTTACCGACGCTTCAAAAGAACGTTCGCCTTTCTTTTTCAGAATCACGCTTAAATTATGATTTTCCACAGCCGGGACATAACTCAGAGTCGGTTCGACCCGGTAGCCCTGGGAGTTTCCAGAAACAATATTACGGTAAAGAGAGTCCTGCATCAAGCAGATCCGCCTGTCCATCGCAGGGATATTGGTAGAATAAATCCGGATTTCACCCGGTAATGATGAAATGATTTCTTCGCGCCAGTCGCCGTAAAGATCCACGGTTCCGACAAGCCATCCGGAATATCCGCCGCCGACCAGTCCGCCATTGAAATCGGAAATCCGGTTTCTGCAGTTTTCCTTTTCCAGGTCGGCATCCCAGAAGACTCCGTGCCGGCGCGCCGGAACATCTTTTCCGTGTTTCAGGACTTTGCCGTCCGCTTGAAAAAGCCATCTGCCGTCTGCTCCGGGAGCCCAGATATCGGTTGCGGAAAATTCCATCCCGCGGATTGCGGGATCCATATCGATCAGATACCCGAAATGTCCATGTCCAACCGGATGGGAAACGCCCCAGATGATTTTCCCCGTCGCCGGTTCCACGACGCAGAAACCGTTTTTCGACTGGCTGGTTTCATAGACATACGCGATTTCCACTCCCGGATTATCCGGAAGTATGTCGGAACAGAATTGATGGTCGTTATGCCCCATGCCCATGCTCCAGCGGATCGTCCCGTTGCTGTTGAGCATCATTCCGCCGAGTAATATTTCATCCCGTCCATCGCCGTCAAAATCATAGCAGATGGTGGAGTGGGAGCCCTGCCCTTTGTATTTGGCGGGATAGCCTATATTGTCGAATTTCCAAAGATTTCTTAAATTCGAGCCGTCCCAGGTCCACGCTTCGGCCTTCATGACGCCGTAAGTCCCGCGGAGAGCAATGAGGCACGGTGTTTTGCCGTCGAGATATCCCATAGCCAGCTGATTCCGGCTTACTTTATTATAGTTTTCAAAACCGTTGCGTGACGGCCATTCGCCTCTTGCCAGCTCTTTGCCGTCGGGCCCGTTCAGAACGATGAAATACTCTGCTCCATGCAGAACCCGCCTGCCTTCATCTTCGGCAGTTCTTTCTCCGCCTTTCATTACTACTTCGGCGCGGCCGTCGCCGTCAAAGTCATACACGATAAAGGGAGAGTACCATAGCCCCATTTCAATTCCTTCATCGAAGTCCTTGATCCAAAGCGATTTGCCGTCGGCATTGAAGGCTTCCAGGCGATAACGCTTATCGGTATGCCTCCAATACCGGTCCCAGGGATCAATGCTGTCGGAGGGATATTTGACGACAAAATCATATCGCCCGTCTCCATCGAGATCTCCGATCCCTATATATTCGACATATATGTTTTCCATACTGAGTTTGAGACTGCGGTACGGCTTCCCGGAGAACACCGCCTCCCCTTTGAGACCGCCGGGGAACGGATGCACGGAGTATATATCTCCCGGCCTGCCGTCCGGATCAACCCAATCGCATGTAGTCCGGACCGGCTGCCTTGTCAGAAGGACTCTTTTTCCTGCACGGGTCCGAAACACCTGAAACGCCGTTTTCGGGGAATCGCTCCGCAGCAGCCGCCATGATATGTACGCTCCGCCTTTCTCGCCGGGAACGACATTGACTCCGCGGTCAAGGCGTTCCTCTATGCGGCGGGCGGCAAAGCCGTTGACCTTCCGTTGCGAGCTGACGGGAGTCCGGGATATGCCCGCGGAATTTCCATCCCAGCGGCAATACGGTTCGAGGTCATATTTTTTTACCGGTTTTGCATTGTCCATCAGTTCGATTTTTATTGTATCAACATAGACGGGACCTTCCTCGGTAAACAGGTTCTGGATACTTAAGAGTATCCTGCCGTTTTCCGGAAAGACATTGTCCGCGACCAGGGAATTGTCCCAGGTCGCCTGAAAATGCCCGCCGTCGATGCGAAGTCCGTTATATCTGCCGCCGCGAATCGTAATCCGGTACGGTTTCTTTTCCTGACACGGGATCGAAATATGCAGTTTGCTCCCGGGAGTGTCGGGATGGGATGCCTGGGCGCGCAGCACGCCGTCTCCGCTCCAGGGACGGGCTTTCTGATCCCAGAGATCCCAGCGCGAGGAAGTCAGATGATTGTGCGTCAGTTCCGAGCGGTTTGCGACCAGGTCTTCCGCTTCAAAAACGGCGACTTCTCCCCGGCAGGTGCAGAAAACGGCTGCAATCATTGCCAAAATAATGATACATGATATTTTTCTCATCGGCCAAACTTCCCTTTCAATTGTTTTTCAGTCTGACATCATATATTCCAAACGGCACAGGGCTTTCTGCACGGACAAAATTCTGCGCGGTGTTGCAGAGCTGTATCCGCAGTTCATTCTCTCCTTCTGCGCAGGCATTGCCGATAAAAAGCAGAAACGGTTTTCCGTAAATGTACCCGCAGCTTTTTCCGTTGACGAAAACTTCCGCGGTTCCCTGCATCTTCACCTCCACAAAATCATAGGAACCTTGAAATGCGAAAGTGTATTCGAAAGTTCCCCAGTAAAACGGATAGCCCTGAGCGCTGAGGTCGCCCAGCTTCAGATCCATTTTCCCCAATCCCCAGGGATATTCCGCCCGAACCACCTGAAAATCACCTGCAAGACGCACGATATCAGGAGAGTTCTCAAACAGAATCCTGTTAACTCCGTGGAAGAAAAGCTCTTCTGCATCGCCGGCCTCAAATGCGGTATCGGCGGGGTGGTGACAGCCCGGCATGGCGACAACCGGTTTCCCATTGATAAAGATTTTCGATTCCGACAACTTTTCCGCATAGAGCAGTTTTATGTTCGCATAATCAGGGACAAGCAATTCAAAATTTTTCCGGGGATGGATTGGAAATATGTTGTCATTTAACGGCCTGATATATTTCAATTCCGGATGTTTTCTCCCCCTGTCCAGAGGAATATAGCGGCTTTCCGTCCATGGGCTGCCGCCATCCGCTTCCGGCGGCATCAACATGCAGAGATCGCCCGCCCGCAAAGTGAAACCGTCCGGCAGACGGGATTCCGCATGAAATGATTTCCCGGAGACCGGATCATAGACAGAAAACGCGCCTTCGCAATTCAATTCCGGCTGAAGGTCTTTGCCGGATAAATTGAGCATAAACACTTCCTGAAACCCGGCATTGTCCCGCGTATGCACCAGAATTTCTTCTGTCCCCGCTCCCGTCAGGAGGATATCCGGAGTCAGACAATCCAGGTCATCGTTTCCGGAATCAAGCAGCATGCCGCCCGATTTCTGAAAGTCGTCCAGAATGTTCCGCATGCGGGCCGACAGATGCTCCTGATCTGTGAGAATGACGGTGTCGTAGTTCATGTTTCCGACTTTCAGCACGCCGTTGCCGGCGGTTGCGTTTTCTGCGACAAGAACTTCATCGCCCAGATCGAACCCGACGTGCCTGCGCAGCAGAAGCTGAATTGTCCGGATCAGAACGTCATGGATTTCATGAACCGTTTTCCGAGGTTCCCGCGTATGCATGGGGAAATCAGCCAGGACTTCTCTGCCGCACATTGCCCCGATATCGCCCGACGGCTCCAGAACCAGAACCCTGCAATGAAAATCGCCCTGAATCAGCAGTTCCGCGATATGAGTCCATGTGGAAAACATCAGGCGGCAATGCGAAAACCAGGGTTGCTGAAAGAAGTAACTGGGGACGCTGTCGTATCCGGCAACATCGCCTATTGTGTAGTAAAAGGCATGAGGAGTTATCAGGTTAACTCCCATTCCCAACTCAAAAAACATTTGCAGGTTCAGAAAATCCGGACTGATTTCCCAAAGAAGGTAGGTCAAAGTTTCCGCGGACAACTTGCCGGAGCCGAATTGGTGAGCGATTGAAGCACCCTGCTTGTAAGTCTTCAGAGAGGCAAGTCGGCGGTTGCCGACATGCAGCACCCGCAAAGAGTCATCATTATATGGACGCCCAAGATAACGCTGATCACTCATTTCCAGCAGAAAATCGTCTATTGACGGAACATCCTGATTTTTCATGAACGGCATTGCCGATGTGAAACTGCAGATGGAACTGTTCTGCGGCCCTTCATCATAGCACAGATGACCAATATAGCAGACTCCGTGCTCATTGCACCATTGTCTCTGGGGAACGATGAAATTTTTCAGGAAAAGCTCCTGCGCAAGGCGGAAATACCGGCTTCTGATTTCGCTGCTGCCGGGCAGTTCTTCGACGAGAAACGGCAGTGACTCCAGAATACTCCGTCCATAACGCCGATGCCACTCCTTTTCCAGCACCGGCGAGAATACATAGCCCGATGTCAGACAGGAAAGGAAACTCACATCGTCCGTATAAAACGCCTCTATCACGGAACCGAAGAAATCATGCAGTTCCTGATAGTACCGCTCGTGAGTAACTTTCAGGAAACGTTCCGCCGCGAGCGGGTTCAAGGTATCCACATGCGCCGCCAGTTCTTTCAGATGAAACCGCAATGCGGGCGTATTCGCGGGAACCCTCGTTTCGTCAAGCCGTTGATAGGATTCTGGATCATATGCCGCAAACGCCGGTTGTTCCGGGTCGGTTCCTTCGTATTGAAACAGCAGGGATTTCTGCATTAATTCAGGATGCTGTGCCTGAACCCGGCTGCCGGCATTTCCGCTGGGATAACCGTCTTCATCATAAATCCAGATTTTAAGCCCTTTTTTCCCGGCATGGCAGCAGGCGCAGCGGACAAGCTCAAACCAGCGTTCTGACAGATAAGGAATTTTATTTCCTTTGCGGGCATGAATGACTGCGCCGCGGCAGCCGGAGTTTTTCATCAGGTCCAGCTGCCGTAAAATTTCCTCTTCTTTTATTTGTCCATTCCAAAACCAAAATGGATAAATTCCTGTTTCCGGAATTTTTTTCATATCAACTCTCTGAATTATCTGAATATCTTCTGTTTTCAAGTCAAATTCTTATCAATGCATCTGTTCTCTGGACAAATCTCGAACCATCAAGGCATCCGGGGAAAATCATTTTCATGCATGAACAACACAGTCCCGATAAAATATGCGGCACCAGTTCCGGGCAATTGCGAGGCAGGCAGCAAATCGGCGGCTCAGAAAACGCTTTTTTTGTGCAGGCCTGCCGTTTCCGCGGCAGACCTGCAGAATTTAAAAGCTCTCAGTTGCTTAATCCTGATACCATTGTCAATTCGCTGTTGTCATTGCCGGCAGTTGTGCAGATATCACTGTCGGAAAGTGCGGAGCAGTGCCCGTCGGCAAAGACCATATTGTACTTTTTATGTCTGCTCCCCGGCCATGCCCAACGATACTCATTGTACATTGAACTTCTTATGAAATTGACGGAAATTCTTCTCCATTCATCCGGCGAATACTTTCTGGAATCAACAAACACACCGAATTTACTGGCGGATTTAAGTCTGGATACCTTCAGAACGAAAAGAGGATGCGGTTTATCACCATCGTTGATTCCGCACAGATATCTGGTTACACCATAAGACCCCTTAAGTTTTCTGATGCCTTCACCCGTCGTATCGGCATCCCAGAATTTCAGCAGCTGGGGCGCGTCGACCCAATTGCCCCATTCAAATTTACCGGGGTCGACAGGTGCATCCATTTTGTCGGCAGGGCAGACAAAGACCTTCGGAGATACTTTGTAGAATGTGTAAAAGGTTTCCGGCACCGGGCGGTATTTGTTATTGGAATTAGGGGCAATCCACTGAAAATATCCGTTGTTATCCTGCGTATACTGGATATTGGTCATGCCCAGCTGTTTTAAGTTGGATGTACAGAATATCGCCTGCCCTTTTGTCCGGGCCTGCTGCAAAGACGGCAATAATATTGCGGCCAGAATGGCGATGATCGCTATCACAACGAGCAGCTCAATAAGAGTAAAATGAAAATTCCTTTTTGCTTCCATTTTTTCAAAAATCATGTTTCCAGAAACAGTCATGGCTATTGTCTCCAATTTTATAAAACACACTTACAGTTTCCTGCATCAACAACGACGCTGCCGATAATATCCTTTGTTTTTGTCAGTAGTCCTCCCAGGTTCCGGTGTTTACAATCCGTTTTAATATGATGCACACAACTTTCGTTGTCTTTTTGCCGATCTTCGCCCGGTGCATACAGAGTGCCGCTTGTCCTGTTATTCAGTTTTCTTCATTCATCGGCTGAAATTCCCGAAGCCGTTCCTTTTTCAACGGGCTGTAATCAATCGGGCAACGGCCGGTATACTGCTTGAATGCGGCGGAAAATGAAAACTGGCTGGCGAAACCGATTTCCTGCGCAACCTGCTTGGAAGAAATTCCGGCAAGAAGACGTTTTTCCGCATAATGCATTTTCGTTACCATGAACAGTTTGGCGGGGGACTGGTTGAATAATTTCCTGCATTTCATTTCAAGACTTCTTCTGCTGATTTTCAGATACGCGCACAGCTCGCCGGCATTGTATTTTTTCTCCAGTCTCTTTGAAAAATAAGAACTTAACTGGTTTGCGAATGAACAGCCCAGCAACTGATTCTTGGTGTTCTCCGGGATGTAATTCTCGAATCTGGATATGAGTATCCATGTCAGAAGGATTCCGCGCGCAATTTTCTTTTCCTTTACGAAAACGTCATCTTTATCCGACCGGATGATCGCTGAAATCAGGTTCCGTATCTCTCTGTTTTTCGCATAGCTTATGACCAGCGCCGGGGATGGGATGTCTGATTCAAAGAAATGGTCATTCGTCTGTTCGTTCCAGAGGTTGTGCAGCGCAAACATGACCACCAGAAACTTGCATGGGGAGCTGCATTTGTCTTCACGCTCCATGTTAGGCGGGAAAAACAGAAGCTGCCCGGCCGTCACTTCTATCGGCTTCCCGTTCAGCACCCCCTGATAAGTTCCCTCCAGAACAATTAAGAATTCCGGCAGACACTGCCTGTGGCTCGGAAAATAAAATTCCTCCGCCGCAACCAGATCCAGCAGAACAAGCTCCATCTCAAACATCTTGAAGCTTGTTTTATCTTTTCCCAGCAGATTTTCTTTGGTGAAAATGCCGCAATCACTGTCTTTTTTAGAGTACATTTCACACGATCTCCGGTGCGCAGTAAGATTTCACTCCTCCATGTCTCAGAAAAAACGGATAATAAATCAGCATCAGAATGACTGTCAGAAAAGCCAGTCCGGCATCGAAGAAGAACAGCAGGCGGTAATTTCCGCAGACGTCCAGCACATGTCCGATCGCCGGTATGCCCAGCAGATTGATCAATACTCCGAATAATCCGCAGGCGGAACTGTATTGTGCAAATTTCATTTGAGGTAAAAGGCGCATCGGCAAAGAGGCCGTAATAGTCAGAATGCTGCCGGAAATCACAGTGTGGGCAATGACAGCCACTCCGAAACCCGATTCCCCGTTGAGCAGGAATCCGGAAATTCCCATGCTGAGCGCATAAACTCCCATACTCACGATGCCGCAGCGCAAAGGATGAAAACGATCGGCCAGTATCCCAAGCGGAAATGAAAGGCTGATGGAAATCAGATAGCTCCAGGCGATGAGCTTTCCGTAACTGTCCATGGAGATATTCAGCTGTTTGGCCAGAAAAACACAATAAAGATTGATGGGCATGAAAGAGTTCCCGATCATCAGCAGGACGGCGAACAGCAATAAATAGTAAGGCGAAGAAAAGCACTCCCGGAAATAGGTCGCGACAGCAGATCCTGCGGACTGCCGGGTATCGTCCGGCAGCTCCGGCAGCGGCTCATATTCCCCCTCTTTGACCCTGAAGCAGATGATGCTGAAACTGATCACATAAAGGACGCCTATGCCGAGGAATAAAAGCATATAGTGATTTTCAATGAAACCGAAGAACCAATAATGAAACACACTTCCCGCCAGAAGTCCGATAATGCGGAACAATCCGTAAAAACGTCCCAGCAGCTCCTGTGGAACGACATCGTTTATCAAGGCGGTGAAAACCGCATTTCCGGCGATGACTCCAAATTCAAAGAAAATCCAGAAACCGGCAAACATCCAGAGAACCACAGTTTCGCGATGCAGAATTCCGTTGAAAACGAATTGAACGCCGGAAGCCAGCTCCTGAATGAACCCCATGCCCAGCAAGCCGACAAAAACGATGGGAGTGGTAATAAAAAGATAAGGGATTCTGCGGCCATAACGACTGCGGGTCCGATCAGAATGATAAGCGATCACAGGGCCTAAAAACATTCCAATTACGCTGGGAATGCTGCTGATTATCAAGCCGTTCAAAGCGTCCGTCGCGCCAAACTGCTTAAGCAGAATTCTTGCAATCATGCCTACGGAACGTTCTCTTATAGACCATACAAAATCGCCAAAAAGAAGCAACAGAAAAAGAATAACAATACTGCTTCCGGTATAGATCAATGTTCCCTTATTCCATACTTTTTTTGACATTTATATATCCTTCCATTAGCTCTTAACCGGAAAACTTGCGCACGGCGTTCATTTATTTTATTTATTATAATTATACACATTTGCGTCGATAAGTCAATGCGCGATCGCGCAATCATTTATTGAGCAGCGCAGTTCGATGCAAGAGATGATGCCGTATTCCTGACATATCGTGTTGCAATACTACGCCAACGTTTGAGTGTCAAAGTAACCGCCCAAGCAGATACATGGGAACGCCTGAATTTAGGATACCGCCTACCGATCTTCAAAAAATCAGATGTTGGCAGATTTCCAGTTGGTAGGAAGTAAGGAGTCAATCAGATTGGTAGGAATAGTGGAGAGGGCGTAGTAGAACGTCTTCGAGCCACTTGCGAAAGCAGATGCCGTTCGCTTTGCATGTTGCGGCGAATGAATACAGAATTGCGAGCCGCTGCCCACCGGCTTCACTTCCGGCAAAGAGACAGTTCTTTCGTATGATCGCAATTCCTCGATTGAGGCGCTCGGCCGGATATTCTAATGTTAGAATATCCGGCAGAATATTTTAATAATGTCATTTTAGGGAATTGTAAGCAAAGTGATGATCAATCTATTATAACGACCATTCTGAATAACTCTAATATATCTCTTGAGATAAGAATTTTATACCTATCATGCCAAAAGACTCCTCTGGCAGATTTGCATCTAATATCTGAAAATGAGGTAAAAAATGCAATTATCAAAAACAGCTTAATGAAAAGCAACTGGCATAATATTTTTTCATATTTTATCAGCAGTACTCTGGAGTTAACTTCAGAGATGTCTGCTTATTTAAATCGCATTGATGTTTATTCTGTATTAGGAAAGGAACAATTGATTTATCAAGGGGATATCTTAACAGAAAAAAATGCTGAAAAGATATTCCCCATTATAATGAAAGCAGATACGATTTCTGAAAATGCAGTCCAAGAACTCCAAAAAGCTAGTTCATTTAGATGGAGAACATTTGGTCTGGGAGTCTTGCCTGCCAAAAGGATTGAAACCCTACTACTCGGAAATAATTTCTCACTATCTCGAGAGAATTATACTGAACTAAAAGCAAAGTTGCCGAATAGCCAAATCAGACTTGTGGAACAAAATGCCTCAAGTTTTTTATCCGTGTATCCCTCATTGCCTATTGAGAAAAATGACTGGAGTTTGATACTGAAATCTCGATTGAAAGATGAAATAAAAGAAGAGATCATTAAACGTGAATACGAGCAATTATTGCCTATTCATTCGTGCATTGTAGCAATACGCCCTATTGTGGAAAATTCCTATCGAAAGCACTGGCATGTCGATATAATAGTGGCTTGTCTTCCTTTTATGACAAATGACATTGCATTAAAAATAGGCCTTTTTCATTTAAGAACAAGAAATTTTGACAAGTCAGAAAGCAGAAAAATTATTAAATCTTTACCGCTGCCATATTGTAAATTGGCTCAACCGAGTGCGAAACCTTGCCTGCCCAATGATTCTTGCTCAAAATTTTTACTAAAATATATTGAAGATTGGGATATTATAAGCACTGTAAATGATACAGATAAGAAGACAATAAAAGTAACGATGAGAACAAAAAAGCAGTTTGATTTGTTAAAGTAAAGATAATAAAAATATTTCAGAGGAATGACACCTCCTGCAAGAAGTAATTCTTGTGCAAAATTTGTGCAAAATAACCTTGAAATGTTATGGCGAATCATCTATATTTACAATAAATCACAGGGATGCTGTTTGAGCTCGCTTTAATGGATTTGTTGCGGGATTGTTCAGGTTCATAACCTGAAGGTCAATGGTTCGATTCCCTTCCCCGCTACCAAATGATTATCAGTCAGTTACTCGACTGACTTTTTTCTTGCCATAAAAGTGCTTGACACAAAGGGGTTTGCAAAAACGGGAATTTCTATCAGTCCCCGATAACCGACTGAAAAATCCTCAAAAAACCTCTCTTTCTCTCTGTTTCCCTCTGGGACTGGATGACATGTCATTTTGTGAAATACTCCGCATAACTTGTTGAATAATAATGAATAACAAAGTTTAATATCGTCAATGGTTTTTCGGCGCCATTGCAAAGCAGAGAATAGAATGGCACAACTCTCGTCCACAGCTTTCCTGGATATAAAAAATCCCCGACCGGTAAATTGAGTTTTTCAAAAATACCAATCGGGGCTGAAGATATAAAACAATATTTTATCCTTCGTCACTTGGAATTGGATCAGGAATAAAATTGTCGTCGTCATAATATTCAAAGCAATGTCCCCAAGATAACTCAATACTTTTGGGAGAATCTATTTCAAAAGAGTCTATTTTATATTCTTCGCTCTCCTTATGTACTGTTACAATACAAGAAAACTCGCGCTCGGATTCTACAGTACCACATAAACGATCCCAATAACCAACAATTTCTTTTTCTTCAGAATCGTATATCCCACTATTTACATCGTCAATATCTATACGGGATTGAAAACTACAAAAAACATCCACTGCAACCTCTGCAGTTTTATTTTCAGGATCATAGTCTACTACGCTAATATGGTTGCTTTTGAGTTTTAAGCTGGAAAAGTCAACGTCAGGACTACTAAAATAATCATCCCAGGCCAGGTGTTCATCAGAAATACTGAAATCAAGTTTTTCAAATTCGACAATAAAATTTGGCCAAAACGAACGCCCTACCATTAATTTTATCTTTTTCATTTCACCTTCAAAATTTACTCCGGAAGATGCAGAAATGTATTCCAGAAAATCAGGAATAGAAGAATAATACTTCAAATAATCACAATATTCATCGCGTTCGCAAACTGGTTTCCAATCGTTGCTATTCCCGGAAATAACGGCTATTGTATGTTTATTTTTTTCGCCCAATTTAACAACGAATTGGCCATAAATGCATCTGGAAATTCTTTTTTTCCTCCTTGAAAAGGGAAAGTTTCAGCAAAATAGTCATCAAAAACTTGCTGTGTATCAGCTTCCGTTACTGAAATACTGATTGCCCCAGCAAGTAGTTTTTCTTGCATTATCCCCATGATTCGATCGCTTAAATATTTTTCTGGATCGTCCTGCTCTCTTATGGTATAAAATTCAGGAATAGCAAACAACGCAGAGTTCTTTTTAATTGCAGCATACGCTTTATTGGCGCATTGTTTTACATGTTTCTCCAATTCTTGAATAACAATTGGAGAAATGACCAATTTTACTTTTTGATTCTTAACCTGAGTCATCAAATCGCAAATGAGTCTGTCATACATTGAAAGTTGTTTTTGTATAAGCACCTGCGTATCCAGAAAAACATACAAGCTCATATTATTTCACCTCAAATAAAATTCAAATATGTACATTGCATAATTTATCGCAAAACATGGCATTTTCAAGAAAAAAACAGCAGGCTGATACAATGACCTGTCTGCTGTCAAGTCCTCCGGGAGATTGTTTACCGCCTTTGCCAACGTCATTTCTGGAGGCATTTTTCCCTGCATAACCACGACGATTATATCCGGGGCCAAGTTGACCAGCGACAAGGTTCGCGCCACGTAGGAACGATCCAGCTTCAGCGCTTTTGCCAATTCCAGAACCGTTCCATAAGATTTGCCGTATGAGAGTGTACGTCGCTGGATAGGGATCTTGAAGAAGGAGCGTGAGGGAAAATCCCCTGCCTCCGGAGAGTTGGAGTTTGTAGAAGTTCCTTTGCCGGCAGGAGGAGCCAGGAACGGTTCCGACAGCGGAATAAGCCTTCTCGCCGCAGGTTTTGAAATTCAAGTTACGTGTGATTTCGATCAAGCGACTTTGCTCAATGTTTTGATGGTATTGAGGACGTTGGCATGTTCGGTTTCAGCGGAGCAATAAAGTTTTACTACTGTCCCACGCCGATCAGCATGCGCAAATCGTCTGACGGCCTTGCAGGAGCCGTGGAAGAATATATTCAGCAGGATTCAGAATCCGGTCACGCTTTCGTATTTTTTGTCAGCGGGCGGCCCAAATGCACCACTAATGGGCACTTGAAAATGCACCACCCCTAAGAAATAAATATACTATATTTTCCTTGTGGCAACCATAAGGAGCGAAATATGGCAAATTACTTAGAGGTGAGCATGAGGACGACAAGCGAACAACTGAACGCCAAGGTTGGAGTATACGGCAAATAGCCCGTGCATTGGGGATAAATCGCCGAACAGTAGCCAAATATAGCCGTGGTCACACCTGTCCTAACAAACTTTTGAAGGGGTGAAAAAAGTGGAGCCAACTTGTC
>ERZ1026844.967-NODE-967-length-18772-cov-4.072020_pt1 | contig 18772 bp, 7 predicted proteins | sample MGYA00380152_ERZ1026844 | MGnify/ENA primary metagenome ERZ1026844 (study PRJEB33269, sample SAMEA4719788) | human gut metagenome | biome: human-associated habitat; feature: organic feature; material: feces | place: Cameroon | collected 2013-10 ... | reverse complement strand
GAGCACCTGACTGTTAATCAGGGAGTCGTTGGTTCAAGTCCAACAGGGGGAGCCAAACAAAGAAAACCACCGTGCGGGTGGTTTTCTCTGTTTTTCTGCCTCTCTCTGATTTTCACCGACGGCTCTTAAGAGGAACAGCGGGGGCACGCAGTGCCCTGACCGCCCCGAAGCTTTGCGGCGGCTCGATTGAGGCAAGGCTCGTATGTGATTTGGGATTAAGACTACAACCAATGGTAACATTTTTTCAACAGGTGATATCTATATTTCACCTCGTTGTTGTGCTAAAATATACTTGTACGGAACGGACGAGTCTTGATGCGGACAGAGCAGTCTTTCGTGATATGCAAAGCGGGTTTTCCCTCTTTGGGGCATTGATCGGTAATGCATGCGCAGCTTTTGACATCTGTTCGTTGCTGAGAAAAAACAGTATAATTTAAAAGAGGAGGAAGGAGCCTATGCAAAACGATTCAGTACTTGGTTTGAAAATTGCATGGTATCGTCGGCTTATCGGATTGACACAAGAGGAATTGGCTGAACGTGTCGGGGTTTCAACACAGGCTGTCTCAAAGTGGGAGCAACAGCTCAGTTGTCCTGATATTCTATTGCTTCCTGAATTGGCTAAAATATTCGGGATAACGATAGATGAACTGTTTGGTATTGTATGTCCGAAAGAAGCGGTATATAGCTTGGTTTCCTCTGTGCCGTGGCCGGACGATGGCAAGATGCGCATTGCCGTTTATGACGGAAGAAAGTTGCTGGACCAAAGTATTGATACTATCGGTGAAGGTGTTAATGTTATTGATGTACGGTTTCACGGTCATCCGTTTAACATAAGCGGCGTGTGTAAGATCGTTTGCACGAAAAACACCAATGAATAGAACCAATGCTTATATATGAAAGCGGATAGGTGTGTTTCTTCCTTTCGGGTTTGAAACACACCTGTTTTGTTTCGGAGAAATAGTATAAAATTTGAGCGCAACAGAGAAGCATTAAATGGGAAAGAAAATTGACGCGGAAAAGGGACGGCGGACAGGTATCGCCGCCTTTTGCGCTTTACGGCAAAGCGATGCGGCAGGGTGGACTGCGGTTGCCGCAAAATTGCATTTCGCGCCGAAAAAACGACATTTCGCGAAAAAAGCCCCCGTTTTTTTCTGTTTGGTATATAATGTATCTGTATAATAAGCGTCTGCTTGGTGTTTCTCAATTCGCCCGGCAAAATTTGCAGAACGGCGAAGCCGACACAGTTGGTTTCGACCGGTTTTTGGATGAACACCGCACATAAAAACGGAGGAAAAAAGAATGAAGAAATGGGTTTTATGCATTCTGCTCACCCTGTGCATGCTGACGGCGCTGCTGCCGACGGTTGCCTTTGCACAGGATGAGGCGGCGGCAAAGGCACAGAGAGCCGCCGAAAACGGAACAGCTGCGCAGGCGGAGGGCATTTTGCCGATTGAGCCTGCAACGGATGCAAACGGTGTATACCAAATCGATACGAAAGAGAAGCTGTATTGGTTTGCCGATTTTGTCAACCGCGGCGGCGACAATGCCAAAGCCGATGCTCGGCTGACGGCGAGCATTACGGTGAATACGGGCGTATCCGATCAGAACGACGATGACGGCAAATTTGCTGCATGGACACCCGTCGGAAGCACCGCAGCCCCTTACATCGGCACCTTTGACGGGCAGGGCTATACTATTAATGGGCTGTATTGCAAGCTAAAAGGAGATTATGCAGGGCTGTTTGGCAGTATAGGCGAGGGCGGCACCGTTCAGAATGTGAGACTGGCGCGCTCTTATTTCTATGGGGATTCCTATGTCGGCAGTGTGTGCGGGCAAAATAACGGCAGTATTAGCGGCTGCACCAATACGAGCGCGGTCAGAGGGACATACAACTTTATCGGCGGCGTGTGCGGTCAGAATGAAAAAGGGAGGATCACCGGCTGCACCAATACCGCAACGGTGACAGGCAGCACCGGCGGCAGCGGCATCGGCGGCATCTGCGGATATAACAGAGTCGGCAGCATCATCGGCTGCTCCAACACGGGCGCGGTCACAGGAAACGCGCATATCGGCGGTGTGTGCGGGGAAAATACGGGCATTCTTACCGGGTGCTCCAACGAAGGAGACGCCACGAGCACAAGACGGGGCGATGCAACCAGCGTCGGCGGCGTCGCCGGAATCCATGGCTACGGCGGCATTATGACCGCCTGCTACAATACCGGCACGGTCAGCTGCACCGACAGCAACAACTATTATCTGCAAATCGGCGGCGTGTGCGGCGAGATGCTGGGCGATGGCGCCTGGATGATTGCCTGCTTCAACAAGGGAACCGTGAAAAATACCAACGGCAAAGCCGGCGGTGTGTGCGGGGATAATTACGGCGGCAGCTATATCTATGGCGGGTACTACTTATACGGCACGGCGAAGCAGGCAGTCGGCACCGGCGCCGGGACCGATATTGTCGGCAGCAAAACCGCTGCGGAATTCAGGGGCAAGGCAGCGAGTGGGAGCAATGTGCTTGAGCTGCTGAACGATGCCTTGGTTAAAAAAGAACAGACGGGCGTATATTTCTACCAGGGCACGAGCTATCCGGTGCCGGCGCTGAAGCCCGCGCAGGATGAAAACGGCGTGTATCAGATCGGCACCAAGGCGGAGCTTTACTGGTTTGCGGGGATGATCAACGGCACGCTGGGCGTAAAGCAGGAGTTTGGCGCCAACGCCGTGCTGACGGCAAACATCACGGTCAACACCGGCGTGCTGGATAATGACGGCGAGCCGAACCCCAATATCGGAGGAAGATTTGTTACATGGAAGCCCATCGGCAGCAGCCCGGACAGATATGCCGGCACCTTTGACGGGCAGGGGCATACCATCAGCGGCCTTTATTGTAATGGCTCGGGCGATTATGTGGGCCTGTTCGGATTTATAGCATCGGCAGGCACCATCAAGAATGTGACCGTTGCCAGGTCCTATTTCAAAGGAAACAACTTCACGGCCGGCATATGCGGGTATAACAATGCCGGAAGCATCCAAGGCTGCACCTTCACCGGCACGATTGACGGAGGAGAAAGCTGGGCCGGCGGTATCTGCGGCTCCTCTTACGGCGGAAAAATTATCGATTGTACTAATACCGGGATGATCCGCGGAAGCGTCCGGGTCGGCGGTATCTGCGGAGCAATGAACGGGGCAGACATCGAGCGCTGCAAAAACTTCGGCACGGTGACCTCAACGGGCGACTATGCAGGCGGCGTGAGCGGAATAATCGGCGGATTCGGCAGAATTACGGGCAGCTATAATACCGGCGCGGTAAACGGTGTGAAGCAGGTCGGCGGCGTATGCGGCAACAGCAGCTACGGCAAAGTCATCGGCTGCTATAACACGGGCGATATTACCGGCAGCGGTGACGCTGTCGGCGGCGTGAACGGGTATTCCATGCAAAACACCAGAATCATCGGCAGCTTTAATTTTGGCAAGGTGAGCGGTGTAAACAGCGTCGGCGGCGTGAGCGGAGAGAACCGCAGCGGCTCCTCGATTGTCAACAGCTACTATAACAGTGATGTATATACCGGCAAAGCGGTAGGAACGGAAAATGATGCGGAAAGCACGACAGCCACGGGCAAAACCGCAGCGCAGTTCAAGGACGGCACGGTGTGCAAAGCGCTGAATGCCGCGCTGAAAGAAGCAGAATATGAGATCGTGTTCTATCAGGGCGACGACTATCCCGTGCTGACGGCTCCGATCGTATTTGAGGGCATTGAAGACGGCGGAACCTATTGCCGCAGCGTTACCTTTGCGGTGCAGCATGCCGCCTCCGTGACGGCGAACGGCGGCGCGCTGACGGCGGACGAGCAGGGGCAGTATACACTGAGCGCAAACGGCAGCAACAAGGTTTATACGATTCTTGCCAAGGACGGCAGCACCGAAAAACAGATCACCGTCACGGTGAATGCCGACCACATCGGCGGCGTCGCCACCTGTACGCAGCGGGCGACCTGCACTGTCTGCGGAGAGCAATACGGCGAAACGGATCCCGAAAATCACACCGGTGACACGGAGGTGCGCGGGTATACGGAAGCGACCTGCACGGTACCGGGCTACACGGGAGACACCTATTGCAAAGCCTGCGGAGAGAGAATTGCACAGGACGGCAAGCCGATCCCCGCACCGGGCCACGACTGGGAAGAGACGGAATACACCTGGAGCGGCACGGAATGCACGGCAAAGCGCATCTGTAAGAGAGATGCAAACCATGTTGAGACCGAAAGCGTCACGGCGGTTGTCACGGTAACGCAGCAGCGCACCTGCGTTCTTGACGAGCTTTCTACCTATACGGCGACCTTTATAAATCCCGATTTCTCGGCGCAGGTGATGAAAAATGTCAAGACGGCGGAGCGCATGGGGCATGATTTCACCGTTTTGCAGAGCGATGAAACCGAGCACTGGTATCGGTGCTCCCGCTGCGAAGCAATCGATGCAAAGGCTGCCCACACCGGCGGAGAGGCAAGCTGTCATGCGCTTGCCGTGTGCGAGGTTTGCGAAAAAGCATACGGCGCGCTGAACCCTGACAATCATACCGACGGCGAGGTTTGGAGACTGTTCACAAAAACACACAAAAAAATCTGTGTCTATTGCGATGCGGTAATCGTTCCCGAGGAAAAGCATACCTGCAAGGACAGCGTCTGCACCGAATGCGGATATCATTGTTATCAGCATGAGGGCGGAACGGCAAGCTATTTTGTACGCCCGGTTTGTGAGATCTGCGGTGAAAAATACGGCTATACCCTCAACGACAGCACAAAGCCGACCGGTAAGCTCTGCGTTGCGGGCAAAGAATGGGACGAGCTTTTGAGCTCTGTCACTTTTGGCTTGTTCTTCCGCGATGCGCAGGCAGTGCGCATCACCGCGGAGGACGACAGCTATACACATCCTGGCTTTGATTCAAGTCGCCATGCGGTCAAAATCGCCTACTACATCCATACCGGCGAGGGCGCGCTGCGCGAAAGCGAGTTGGAGGAAAAAGCATTTACCGCTTATACGGGCGAATTTAACATCAGCCCTAGCAGCAACTATGTCATTTACGCAAGATTGACTGACTACGCGGGCAACATTACCTATCTTTCCTCCGACGGCATTGTGCTGGATGATACCGCTCCGGAGCTTGACGGCATTGCGGACGGCGGAATTTACTGTGGCGCAAAGACGGTTGCGGTGAAAGAGGCTAATCTTGCAAGCGTAACCGTGAACGGAGAAGCAGTCACGCTCGACGAAAACAATGCGTTTGTGCTTTCTCCCGCACAGGGGGCCAAGACCGTCACGGCGACCGACGCGGCGGGCAACTCCGTGACCGTTACCGTAACAATTAACGAAACGCACAGCTATGGGTGGAAGAGCGAAGACGGGCAGTATTGGAAGAAATGCAGCGTTTGCGGCGAAGAGACAGAGAAAAAAGAAATTCCAGTCATCTCCGTCAGCGGTGCAGACGAGGTTTGCCGTACGCAGGACTGCCGACTTGGCTTTTCCCTGCCCGGGGGCTGCACTTTTCTGAATGCCGAGTATTGCTTTGAAGATACAAAGGGCACCTGCACCGTCATTGCGGACGGCGGCGCATATATCGTCGTGATCGACGGCAAGACTGCTTATCTGCCGAATGAAAGCATGTTTACGGTTCGCATCACGGCGCAAACGGAAGACGGCTTTGGCATCACCGCAGAAAAAACCGTGAAAATCATTGACGGCCATCGGGGCGGAGCGGCAAATTGCCATGCGCCTGCCGTATGCGAGGTCTGCGGGAATGAATACGGTGAAAAGAACCCCGAAAACCATGACGGAGGCACCGAGATACGCGGGAAAAAGGCTGCAGGCTGCACCGAAAGCGGCTACACGGGCGACACCTATTGCCTCGGCTGCGAAGAAAAGCTGCAGACGGGCGAAGTAATTCCCGCCGCAGGGCACAAGGGCGGAGCGGCGAACTGCCATGCGCCTGCCGTGTGCGAGGTCTGCCAAAACGAATACGGTGAGAAGAATCCCGAAAATCACGATGGCGGCACCGAGATACGCGGGCAAAAGGCAGCAGGCTGCACCGAAAACGGCTATACAGGCGACACCTATTGCCTGGGCTGCGAAGCATTGCTGCAGACGGGCGAAGAAATTCCCGCCGCAGGGCACAAGGGCGGAGCGGCGAATTGCCATGCGCCTTCCGTATGCGAGGTCTGCCAAAACGAATACGGTGAAAAGAACCCCGAAAACCATGACGGAGGCACCGAGATACGCGGGCAAAAGGCTGCAAGCTGCACCGAAAACGGCTATACAGGCGACACCTATTGCCTGGGCTGCGAAGCATTGCTGCAGACGGGCGAAGTAATTCCCGCCGCCGGGCACAATTATGTAAACGGCGACTGCACAAAATGCGGCGCGGAAGACCCGAACGCGGTTTGCGACGGAGGCGAAGGGTGCCCCGGCAAACACTTTACGGATATGCCGAGCGCACAGAACTGGGCGCACGCAGGCATTGATTATGCAGTGAAGCACAGCCTGTTTGCCGGCATGAGCGAGACCACCTTCGGCGCAGATATCACCATGACGCGCGGCATGCTTGTCCGCGTGCTGTGGAAGATGGCGGGCAGCCCTGCGCACGGAGAGGAAAATCCGTTTTCCGATCTTTTGGTGGAAGATTGGTTTTATGACGGTGCCGTTTGGGCGGCAGAGCATGATATCATGGTCGGTGTGGGCGACGGTGTCCTTTTGCCAAACGAAGCTGTCTCGCGCGAGCAGCTTGCGGCAATCCTTTATCGGTACAGCGAAATGCGCGGCGAGGATGTAAGCCTCAGAGCGGATCTTTCCGTTTTCCCGGATGCGGCGGATATTTCCGACTGGGCGCTTGATGCGCTTGCCTGGGCAAATGCAAACGAATTTGTTTGTGGGACGAAAGAGGAAGACGCTGTATATCTGCGCCCGCAGAGCGGCGCAACGCGCGCACAGGTTGCTGCAATTCTGATGCGCTACTGCAGGGCGGCAAAGCACTGAGCGCTGCGCCCCCGAAAAAACAAAAACCATATCCGAAATTCGAGTTCATGTGCACAGGGAACGGCGGACTTGCCGAGGGCGAGTCTGTCGTTCCCTCTTTTTTGCGCACGCCCGGCTGTGGCAAAGCGCAAAAACAGCTTTCGAGGCTTTGACGCTGCTTCGGCATTTGCAGCAGGAGATGCAAATCAGCGGGAAAAGGGGCGAACCATGGCTGATATTTTTGAAAAACAGCCGATCGTGTCTTTTCATATGCACGAAACTATGGTATACTGAGACAAGACAGTTTCGACAGCGCGGCGGCAGATGCCTTTGAGAGCGGGAAAGGGAGCAGGAAAATATGACATTAAAAGAGCTGCAAATCGGGAAAAGCGCGGTGATTCGCAGGGTCGGGGGCACGGGGGCGCTCCGCCAGCATTTTCTTGATATGGGCATTATTCCGGGGGCGGAGGTGACCATGGTGAAGCTTGCCCCGATGGGGGACCCGATGGAGCTGCAGATCCATGGATATGAGCTGACGCTTCGCCTGGCAGAGGCAGAGCAGATCGAAATTGAGGAAATTTCGTGCAGAAGCCGGCCCCATAAGCGAATTCTCTCCGTGAAGGATTCGGAGCACCCCGGCTTTGGGGAGGACGGAAAATATCATTCCAAAGAAGACGAAACGCCGCTGCCTGAGAGCACAAAGCTGACCTTTGCGCTGGTCGGAAATCAGAACTGCGGAAAAACGACGCTGTTTAATCAGCTGACAGGGTCAAATCAGCATGTCGGCAATTTTCCGGGTGTTACCGTGGATCGAAAATCGGGCACCATCAAAGGATATCCGAACACGGAGGTCACGGATTTGCCCGGAATTTATTCCATGTCTCCGTACAGCAGCGAGGAGGTCGTTTCGCGCAATTTTGTGCTGGAGGAAAAGCCAAGGGCAATCATCAATATTGTGGATGCAACGAATATTGAGCGAAATTTATATCTGACGATGCAGCTTCTGGAGATGGATATTCCGATGCTGGTCGCGCTGAACATGATGGATGAGGTGGTCGGAAATCACGGGGCGATCGATGTAAACGGCATGGAGGCGCTGCTCGGGGTGCCCGTTGTCCCTATTTCGGCGGCAAAAAATGAGGGCGTGGACGAGCTGGTGCAGCATGCGATCCATATTGCAAAATATCAGGAGCATCCGCTCAAGCAGGATTTTTGCGACAGGAGCGACCACGGCGGTTCGGTGCACCGCTGCATCCATGCGGTGATCCATTTGATCGAGGACCATGCAAAAGAATCGGAGCTTCCCGTGCGCTTTGCGGCGACAAAGGCAATCGAGGGCGACCCTCTGATTTTGAAGCAGCTGGCATTGGATGCCAATGAGACGGACATGCTGGAGCATGTTGTGCAGCAGATGGAGACGGAACGCGGGGTGGACCGAAGCGCGGCAATTGCGGATATGCGGTTCGATTTTATCGAGCGCCTGTGCGAGCAAACCGTGACAAAGCCAAAGGAAAGCCGGGAGCGGATTCGCAGCGAAAAAATCGACCGGATTCTGACCGGAAAGTATACGGCGATCCCGTGCTTTCTCGGGATTATGCTGCTGGTGTTTTATCTGACCTTTAATGTGATCGGCGCCGGGCTGCAGCAGCTCCTTCAACTCGGGATTGATCACCTTGCGGCGCTTGCGAATGCCGGGTTGACGGCGGCGCATGTAAATGATGCGATCCGCAGCCTGATCATCGACGGGATTTTTACGGGGGTCGGAAGCGTGGTGAGCTTTCTGCCGATTATTGTCACGCTTTTCTTTTTTCTCTCCTTAATGGAGGACAGCGGATATATCGCGCGCGTTGCCTTTGTGATGGATAAGCTGCTGCGCAAAATCGGGCTTTCCGGGCGCAGCATCGTCCCGATGCTGATCGGATTCGGGTGTACGGTTCCCGCGGTGATGGCAACGCGAACCCTGACAAGCGAGCGCGACCGCAAGATGACGATTTTGCTCACGCCGTTTATGAGCTGCACGGCAAAGCTGCCGCTGTATTCGTTTTTTGTCAGCGTGTTCTTTCCGGGGCGAGGGGCTTTGATTATGTCCGGGCTGTATCTGCTCGGTATTGCCGTCGGAATTTTGGCTGCCTTTTTGTATAAAGGGACGCTGTTTCGCGGAGAACCGGTGCCGTTTGTGATGGAGCTGCCGAATTATCGCCTGCCGGGCATCAAAAACGTGATGCAGCTGCTGTGGGAAAAGGCAAAGGATTTTTTGCAGAAGGCGTTCACCGTTATCTTTTTGGCGACCATTGCGGTCTGGTTTTTGCAAAGCTTTGATTTTCGCCTGAATTTGGTGAGCGATTCCGGGGAGAGCATTCTTGCGGGAATCGCGGGGTGCCTTGTGCCGCTCTTTCGGCCGCTCGGTATGGGAGACTGGCGCATCTGCACGGCGCTGATCAGCGGCTTTATTGCCAAGGAAAGCGTTGCATCAACGCTGGGCGTGCTGTTCGGCGGCAATGTCGGCGCGGCGCTCTCCGGCACGACGGCGGCCTCTATGCTGGTTTTCAGCCTGCTTTATACGCCGTGCGTCGCGGCGATTGCCTCCATCAAAAGAGAGCTCGGCGCAAAGTGGGCGGCGGGTGTTGCGCTGTGGCAGTGCGCCATTGCGTGGGTCGCCGCATGGGTTGTCCATTTGATCGGTATGCTCCTGTAAAGCAGGAAAAAGCATCTGCATTTCACACCGAAAAAGCTGCATTTCGCGCCGAAATGTGGCTTTTTTGTTTTGCGTGCGCTATAATAAAACCGTGAAAAAATCGGAAAAGAAAGAGAAACGCATGTGCCTGCAGAACGCCGAAGGCGAACGGGCGGGGGATGAAAAGCAGCGTTTTTTCTGCCCGTGGCACCGCAAAAAGAGCAGGCGGAGACGGGCAGCGCGAAAAGCACGGAGGGTACCTATGAAGAAAAAACTGTTTGCCGTATTGCTTTGCCTTTCCATGACGGCGGGGCTGTTGCCTTATGCCGCATGGGCGGCGGAGCCGGAGCACAGGCATTGTGTGTGCGGGCTTGAAACAGCGGCGGATGCAAACCATACCCACAGCAAAGGCACGAAATGGGTGGGGATTACATCGCTTGATGAGATCACGGCGGAACACAGCCGCTATTATCTGAAAAACAATGTGTTTCTCTCGGAATCCTGGAGACCGCGGCAAAATATCGAACTGTGCCTGAACGGTTACAGCCTGGTTGGCACTACGGTAAGCGACACCATCCGAAAAACCGAAGACTGCACATTGGTTTTAACCGATTGCAGTGAAAATGAAACCGGAAAGATCACGCATTCCAAAGGCGGCGGCGGACGGGGCATCAGCAACGAAAAAGGAACGCTCGCCCTGTGGCGCGGTTCTGTTTGCGGCAACCTGAAAAACTCCGCCGGAGCGGGCGTGGTGAATGCACAGGGCGCAACCTTCAATCTGTACGGCGGCTCGGTTGCAAATAATGTCACCACCGATTACGGTCAGGGTGCGGGCGTATATAACAGAGGCGCCCTTACCATGAGCGGCGGGCAGATCAGCGGAAATTATGCAAGCGCCTCCGGCGGCGGCATTTTTAATTACGGCGGCACGGTCAGTATCTCCGGCACCGCCGTGATCCGCAACAACCGCACAAGCGCGGATAACAGCAGTGCATACGGCGGCGGCATCGAGAATTCTCTCGGCACGCTGACAATCACGGGCGGTGAGATTTCCGGGAACAGCTCCAACTGCGGCGGCGGCGTATATAACGAAGCAAACGCCAATTCTTCGCCCGGCAAAAATGCCGGAAGCTTCACCATGACCGGCGGCGAGATCAAAGGCAACAGTGCAGTGGCAGCCGGCGGCGGAATCTACAATATTGCAAACGGCGATTCCGTTTTAACCGTTACCATAGCGGGCAATGCGATGATATCGGAAAATGATGCGAAAAACGGCGGCGGCATCGGCACAAACGGCGCCGGTGTGATGCTGACGATTGCGGAAAATGCAAAAATCAAAAACAACACGGCGGCAGATACCGAAAATCTCAGCAACGGTGACGGCGGCGGTGTGTTTCTGCGCGGCGACAGCTACAGCGGATACGGCACCTTAATCCTGACCGGCGGCGAGATTTGCGGCAACAGCGCCCGGCGCGGCGGGGGCATTTATAAAATGGCAGGTTCCGCTCTGCGCATGGAAGGCGGCGCCCTCACGGATAATACCGCCTGTCTCTTATACACATCTCCGAGCCCACGAGGAATACCCTCTCCGACGGCTCTGCGAATAATCTGTATCTGAATACATCTTCCTCCAAGGTATCCGCCGCGGGTCTTAGCGACGGTGCGCAAATCGGCGTAAGCGCTCCGATCGGCGCGGAGCTGCCGTTTGTTCTGAGCACGGATACCATGGCGAAAAACCATTTTGTTTCCGATGCGGCAGGCATTGAAGCGGTGCTGAACGCCGACGGCTATGCGGTGCTGGAAGAGAAAACCGAGCGCTATACCGTGAAGCTGAATCTGCCTGCAGACGGCAGCGCGAATCTTACCGACCGCAGCGGCGCGCGTGAGCAGACGGTGAAGGCAGGTAGCCGTGACTATAAGCTCGTTGAGCTGCGGGCGGACAAGACCCATTATTTCAGCGCGGAGGATATCGATGCGATGAATGCGGCGCTGAACGGAAGCGGCATCTATGTTGCAACGATCGGCAAAAGCGAGACAATCAAAATCACCGGAACGCCCGTGAAAAATATTGAGGCGACTGTTCGCACAACGGTAAAAAAGAGCCATGCGGCGCCGAGCGTGCGGGGGGAAGCGCCAGACAGCCCGGACGGCAAGGGATATATCTGCGGGATTGCATCCGGCATGGAATACCGCAAGGCGGGAAGTGCGGAATGGAAGGATTGCGGCTATCTGAATTATATTGAGGCGGACGCAGGGGCAACCTACCAGGTGCGGTATAAGGGTTCGCTTACCGATCTGGCTTCCCCTGCCACCGATGTGACCGTGCCGGCATATTCGGCACCCAAGGTGCCAAACCCCGCGCCCTGCAGCTATGTTTACGACGGCGCGGAGCACACCGGTGTTCCCCTGGGGGCGGACTATGTGCTTTCCTCCGGTATCAATACCGCAACGGAAGCGGGATCGTATGTCGTTTATTTAAAGCCTGCAACGGGCAAGGAATGGGCAGATGGCACCGTTGATGCAAAGCCCTTTGCATGGAAAATCAAAAAGGCGGAGCAAAAGGCACCCGCCGCTCTTGCTGGTGTGAAGCCGAGCACGGCGGGCGCTGCCGACGGCAAGATCATCGGTGTGAGCGCCGAAATGGAATATCGCAGAGCGGGAACCCTTGCCTGGACCGCCTGTGCAGACAGTGGGATCACGGGGCTTGCGGCGGGCAGCTATGAGGTTCGATATAAAGAACGCAGGAATTACAATGCAGGTGCGGCGTTTACCGTTACCGTCCCCGCCGGGGATCTTCCTGTTTTTGAGCTGAGGGTTCTTAGCGGCACGGGTTCCGGCAGCTATGAGCAGGGCGCGACCGTGACGATCACGGCGAATGTACCCGCAGAGGGAAAAGCGTTTGACAAATGGGTGATTCGAAGGGGCGATGCCTCCGTTGCAAATGCAGGCGAGCCGACCGCCGTCTTGACCATGGGCAGCGGGTCCGCTGTGGTGGAGGCAACCTACAGGAACGATTATCGCATCATTGAAGGCGCAAACGGCAGCCGGGCGCAAAGCAGTGAGAATACGCTCACCTTCCGTGCAAACGGAGCGTTTGCCGCGTTTGTCGGCGTGCAGGTGGACGGGAAAGACCTTGCCGCCGGCTCGTATACCGCCGTCTCCGGTTCCACCGTGGTCACACTGGCAAGTGAGTATCTTGACGGGCTGTCCGTCGGCATGCATACCCTGACGGTCGTTTACGGCGACGGCGCATGCAGCACAACCTTTGAAATCAAAGCGCCGCATGCACACAGCTACGCCGAGGGCTGGTCCATTGATGCGGAGAACCATTGGCACGCATGCGAGTGCGGCGACACGACGGACAAAGCGGCGCATACCTTTGCATGGAAGATCGACAAAGCCGCAAGCAAAACCGAAGACGGACAAAAGCATGAGGAGTGCACGGTCTGCGGGGCAAAGCGCAGCGAAAATACCGTGATCGAGAAGCTTTCAAAAAGCGGTGAAGAGACGTCCTTAACGCCTAAAACGGGGGACGGCAGCCACGTGCTGCGGTGGGCTGTGTTGCTGGCGGTGAGCGGCGGAGCATTGAGCGGCACCGTGCTGCTCGGCAAAAAGAAAAAAGATTCCTGAAACTTGTTTTCATGTGCATAGGAAACGGCAGAACCACGCGACGGCTCTGCCGTTTCCGCATTTTGCGGCGGCGCGCTTTGCAACCGCAAAGCGCGGAGGGAAAAAGGTGTTTCGGGGCTTTTTTCGGGGGATCTTTCCGTAAAAAAGACATATTATCTGAAAATGCAGGTGAAAAAATTAAAAATGCAAGTGCTGCTTGACAAAATTCAAAGCGGCTTATATTGCTTTTCAAAACGAAATATGCTATGCTTTTTTTGGATTCCACAGATTTCTTGACAGTACGGAGGAAGCGCACCATGATCTCTGATAACATTCGGAATTATAGAAAAGCAAATAATCTGTCGCAGGATGAATTGGCGGAAAAGCTCGGCGTTTCAAGGCAAAGCATCAGTCTTTGGGAAAACGGGCAGACGCAGCCCACCCTTGACAATATTATTGCGCTTGCAAAAATATTTCATGTCACATCGGATGCGCTGCTTTCCTCCGAATCTTCGGAGACCGTTTCCGAGCCCGCCGAAAGCGCATCGGCGGCGCCGGTCGGGGAAGAGCAGCCTCTGAAAAAGAAGAAGCCTTGGCTGATTCCGGTCATTGCCGCAGCGGCGGCGGTGCTGCTTCTCGGCGCAGCCCTCTTTGCGGTGCTGCACAATCGGCAGCAGGCAAATATGCCCGGGGAAGAAAGCGGCGACAGCTCCGACGTGCAGGCACAAAGCAGCGAGAGCGAGGATCCTACGGACAGTGAAGAGGTCCTGAGCGGGGATACGGACAGCATGGAAAGCATTGCCGAAACCTCCTCGCCGCAGCAAAGCGGAAAAACAGGGGGCACAGTCACCACCGCAAAAGAAGAGCCGACGAATACCGCGCAGCCGCAGGCGTTTGACCTATTTGCCTATTGCAAGAATTTTGCGATTCAGAAAGGCCAGCTAAACGGCGACTACACCATTTATCAACAGCCCGCAACGCGCTACGGCGGGGATGAAAACGAATATTTTTCGATTTCCTATTGGGGCGGCAGCGACATGGTGGAATTTTGCCTGCATTGCCCCCTCAGCGAAACGCTCAGTATCAATTTTTATCTGCGCATGCGGGGCGGATACAACAAAAGCTATGAATATGTTTCCTCCAAATATTACAGGGACAACGGCGCACCGCTGAGAAACGCAGCCGGCACGATCGACCCGACGGTCTTTTCCGACCAATATCCTCTGAACTGCAGCCAATATGACGGCGCGGCGGACGGGCAAACCGAATTTATGGAGGAAAGCCGCGTCGGCATGTGTGATCTGATTCGCTGCCTTAAGCAGTTCGTCGCCGCGGAGCACATGGAATGCGATTTTTCCGCGTTTGATTTTGTGAATTTCTGATTGCTTGTCCCAAACAGAAAAATCCTGCCCATAGGGGCGGGATTTTTGCTTTTTTGATGTTGGTCACTCCGTCTTGCACTTTTTTCGGCGGCATGGGATAACAGGGCGGAGGATGCGGCTTTTCCCTTCCTTTGGCGCTGTTGGGATACCGACGGGGGAGTTCGGAATGATTCCGAGCACGCAAAACACACATATGATACGGCAAACCTCGCGGAAAACCGCCGTGCTTGGAGCGCGGGAGCCGGAGTGTCTGCTTTTTCAATACGGGCAGAATGACGCTGTATTGCTTCCGTAATTATATCAGAGCAGTTCTGCCCGGTGCAGGAAAGGAAGTAAAGACAATGAGAAAAGAAAAAAGTATGTTGGTTCTCGGGGGGAGCTATTCGACCTTTCGAGGCTGCAACCCGGAGGGGTTTTACCAGTGTTTTGCCACGTGAAAATGGTTCTGCCCTCGGCGCGTAAATCATATTCGCTTGCACGACATAGAGAAGGAATCCAGCCCCGGAACCTTGCGGGAATGCGGCAAATTTCAAGGCAGGTTTGCACACAGCTTTGCAAACTGTGAGGAAAAGAATGCGAAACTGCGGGAGCAGCCGTCGCGTTGTGCTGATATGAGTAGCCTTTTTGATTGTTTGCACCAGTTTCACTGTTGCTTTGAACGAAAGTCGCTATGACAAATATGAAAAAAGCAGCGGAAGATAGCGCGCTTCCGGAGTGGAAAGCCCAAACTGGATTTCCAGTTTTTTAATGTTCCGCAAGGCGGCAAGCCGGAAGAGCAAGCGCCCAAAACCAAAGAGGAAAGGGGGGGCGGTGTCTCCGCCTTTGACCGCTTGTGCAAAAATCATGTCTCTTGCGCCGGGTCTCTTGCTTTTTTGAGCGAAATATGATAAGATACAACAGAAAAGAGGCGGCGCAGACCGCCGGAAAACGGAGGAAAGAAAACAATGATAATCAGCAGAAAAATTCTTTGCCTTGTGCTCAGTCTTTGCATGCTGGCGGCGTTTGTACCGCTGACGGCATCTGCCGCAGGGGAAGAAGTACCGCAGGGTCTTTGGACGGACTATGCCGCGCAGAGCTTTGCGGGCGGCGCGGGAACCAAAGAGGATCCGTACAGGATCTCTTCTGCCGAGCAGCTGGCACTGCTTGCCGCAGATGTGAACAGCGGCGTTGCGCATAAAACGCACACCAAGGAATATTTTGTTCTGACCGAGGATATTGACCTTGGCGCGCACCGCTGGACGCCGCTTGGATACGGAGATTGCATTTCTGCAAAATCGTTTACGGGCTTTTTTGACGGCAACGGAAAAAAGATTACGGGCATGTATGTTGACGAGCGCGGAAAGAACAGCAACGCAGGGCTGTTCGGCAATATTGCGGCTGTCGGCAGTGAGGATGCGACCGTACAGGACCTGACCGTGGAAAATGGTAAGGTGTTCACGGGAGACGATATAGAAGGAGAAGCGTATGCCGCCGGGGTGCTTCTCGGCAGCATCACCGTGCTTGGCGGCGGTAATGTGGAATATGCGGTCGTGAAAAACTGCACGGTTTCCGGCGTTGTGACTTCGCCGAGAAACGCGGGCGGTCTTGCGGGAGATGTCAGCTATACGCATTTTGAAAACTGCAGCGCCGATGTCGAAATTGAGGGCAAAAGCTGCAGCGGCGGCTTTGTTGCCAATGCATATATCTCGGAGTTTGCGGATTGCGTTGCAAAGGGCAAGGTTAAAAGTACAGGCTGGTCAACGGGCGGCTTTGCAGGTCTTTTGTTTACTTCCAATACAGTCAGACACTGCGCGGCGCTTGGCGATGTGAGCGCGGAGAATTGGAACCTGGGCGGCTTTGCGGGCTATACGGAAGCAACGACGGTAATTGAAAACAGCATTGCCATGGGGGATGTGAAGAGCTTGGCGGAGGGCTTTATGCCCAAAGCCGGCGCTTTTGTCGGAACCGATTGGGATGGCACGCTCTCCCTTGTGCGCTGCCATGCGGCAGGCGCGGTCACTGCCCTTGAGACGAAAGAAGGTGCCGTCGGCGGTATGATCGGCTGTGCGGAGGACGGCACCAAAGCACAGGGCTGCTCCTATGACGGCGAGAAGAATTCGCAGTATCCCACGATCGGCGCGGGAGAGCCGCAAAGCTGCGAGATTGCGGATGCCACCACCGTGCAGGTCGGCATTGCAATTTGCGAAGACTATTACGGCGGACATGACCTTGTGCAAAGAGATGCAACCCCGCCGAGCTGCACCGAGGACGGCAGGCAGGAGGGCATGGAGTGCAGCCGCTGTGCATATCGCGAAGGGTTTGCGCCGATCGAAAAGCTTGGGCATGATTATAAAAACGGTGCATGCACGCGCTGCGGCGCCGAGGACCCGAATGCAAAATGCGACGGCGGAGACACCTGCCCCGGCAACCGCTTTACGGATATGCCGAGCGCCGACAACTGGGCGCATGCGGGCATTGATTATGCGGTGAAGCACGGCCTGTTTGCAGGCATGAGCGAAACCACCTTTGCGCCCGGCGTGACCATGACGCGAAGCATGCTTGTCCGCGTGCTTTGGAAGCTGGCGGGCAGCCCCGCGCACGGAGAGGAAAATCCGTTTACCGATGTCAAGAGCGGCGACTGGTTCTATGACGGTGTTGTCTGGGCAGCGGAAAATGAGATCGTTGCCGGCATGGGAGGCGGTATCTTTGCGCCGGGCGAACCGGTCACGCGCGAGCAGATCGCGGCGATCCTCTACCGTTACAGTGAAAAGGCGGGCAAGGATGTAACACACAAGGCGGACCTCTCCGCATTCCCCGATGCCGCAGATGTTTCCAAGTGGGCAGCCGATGCACTTGCCTGGGCGAATGCAAACGGCTATATTTCCGGCACCAAAGAGGGCGAGAGCGTATATCTGCGCCCGCAGCAGGATGCAACGCGCGCACAGGTCGCCTCTATCCTGATGCGTTATTGCACCGCGGCGGACTGAAAACCGTACCGAAAAAAAAGAGCAGCAGCCCGAAAAGCGATTTGCTTTTCGGGCTGCCGTCAATTTTTTTGAAAAAAGACTCAGCGCAGCAGCTAAACTAAGAAAAGCAAGCATTTTTCCGAGTAATTTAAAACATAACAATAGCATTTTCCGGTTTATGGCTTCAGCGTGTTTTGTTTGTCAAGTACAATTTTTGGAGCATTTTTCATATTCGACATTTTTCGACAAATAAATGAGTGAATATGATTTATACTATTTATACAATAAAATATATTTCAAGGAGGGATAGAAGTGTCAAATTCAACAATTAGCGATCGGGTTTTGTCTTGCCTACAACGTAACGGTGTTAATATCGACAACATCGACGGTATTTCCTCAGTGGAATTTATCGGAATTGTTTTGGAGTAAAAAGGACCTGTTATGTGCTTTTTTTCCCGGAAAATACAACCCTATGTTGATGCGGAATATCGTCTTTATATTCCGCGACGGCTTTTGCTCGGGGCTGCGCTGTGTTTTTCTCTTTGGATGTTTTTTCTGATTTGCTTTTCACAGAATTATTTTCTTATTGTTACAGTTCCTTTGCTCGCTTTTTGGCTGCAGGACTTCATCGGCTTTCTCAAAGCATGGGGCAAATTCGGCTATGCAAGAGTTTTTCCTCTGCTTTGGGTTATGCTTTTTGCGCTGCTTGCGGTTTTCTGCAGAAAACAGGTAACGGAATTCATTTTGCATTGCATCCGCTCGTTGTTTTTCTCTTGACCAAATCGAAAGGAGGTACCGCTTATGAAAAATACATCGGCAGCCGTCCCCTTTTTCAGTCTTTTGTGGCATGAAAACGATCCCCGTGCTCCGCTTGCGGATTATCGATTTGTCAAGGAGCTGCAGATCGGGCGCTATCTGTTTTTGCCCGGCCCCGTTTCGGACATTTCTTCGTATTTCACAAATAATCGCGAAAGCATCAAAAAGAGAAACGACCTGTTCTTCGAGCTTTTAACAAACAAGGCGCTTGCACAAGGGTTTCTTTCCGCCTGCGAAGCTCTGGAGCAAATTGTCCTTTTACAGCAAACGCCTCCTGCACCGAAATCCCCGGAAGAGGCTGTTTTCTCAATTCGTGAATTTGCGTTGTATACGGATGTTATTGA
>ERZ1026844.959-NODE-959-length-18827-cov-6.523066_pt1 | contig 18827 bp, 20 predicted proteins | sample MGYA00380152_ERZ1026844 | MGnify/ENA primary metagenome ERZ1026844 (study PRJEB33269, sample SAMEA4719788) | human gut metagenome | biome: human-associated habitat; feature: organic feature; material: feces | place: Cameroon | collected 2013-10 ... | reverse complement strand
GCGGTCTGGGCTTCGGCATCGACCGCTGCGCCATGATGCTCTGCGGCACCGACTCGATCCGCGACGTGATCCTCTTCCCCACAATGAAGCCGCTGGACTGATTGAGGGCGTATAAGTTAGAATAACCGCGTATAAGCGAGATTTAGCAGATAACTTACACCATAACTTACACCAAGTTACCACAGGTTTACCACAAATGAAGCGGTATGAATGTGCAAATTCCTGTGAATTCATGTAAGTTTTAGCTATTTGATACGGCTTCTATCGCAATGTGCGAATTAAATTAGGGCAATAGACCCGTCGAGAAATCGACGGGTCTATTATTTTACCCATTTGAGGTTGTGCAGCGGCAGTACTGAGTTGATATTTACTTGTGCAATTCTAACAAAAATAAAAATATTTTTTGGGAGGGGTTAATTTTTGGGCTATTCGTGCTGCGGTAGAGAAGTGAGAGGTCAAACAAAGCCTCCCGCAAAACTGAATAACAGTCATCAGGTACGTTACCTGCACCGAGGAAAACCTCAAGCTGTTATCGACGGTGCGCCATGATTCCGGAAACGGAGGAGCGATCAAACTGATTCGATAGAAAGCCGGACTGCTACCGGCGAAGGCGATGAAAGGTGCAAGGGATAATGATACTTCCGTAATTCGCGGCCCGGTCATAATGAAGGCGGGGAGGTGAGATGCCTATGGAGCTGGTTCGCAGCCAGCCGCCTGATGATGCCCGGCACACGGGGCAGAGAGAAAAACAGTGTGCGTACATAACGAGAAGGAGGACGATGTTATGAATGAAGAATTAGAACTTGAAAAGCTGAACGATCTGGCAATCCATTATCCGGTGTACCTGATTGATGCAGCGGCAGAACACTTTAACGGCGATGAATGTAAGCTGGAGGCTATCGCGGTTGTGCTCAGCGGTCTTGACGCGCTGTGTATGCCGAGTAGCGCACTGCTGTTTGTTCAGGTGCTTTCCAGAATGATGGATCTGGAAGTTGAACTTCCGTCTGAACTGATGGACGATCCATACCTCTGCGCATGGTTCATGCGGAGATTCACCTGCTGGCTGGCGGAGTATTTGGAGGACTACTTCGAACTGTCGGAGGACGAGTGAGCGCTCAGGCGCTCACATACATAGCCGCCTGATTCAGACAGCTTAAAATGAGAAAGGAGGAAACCAATATGGAACAATGCAGAGTAATCGCAATTACCAATCAGAAAGGCGGCGTTGGAAAAACCACCACAACGGTAAATCTGGGTGTCGGCTTGGCGAAACAGGGAAAGCGAGTGCTGCTGATTGACGCAGACCCACAAGGCAGTTTAACAATCAGCCTTGGAGAGCGTAATCCGGATCAGCTGAGTGAAACACTCTCTAATGTAATGGAATGCGTCATCAACGATAAGTCGCTACCGGAGAACTTCGGATTGCTGAGAAGTACAGAGGGCGTTGACCTGATGCCTGCGAATATCGAGCTGTCCGGTACAGAAGTCGGCTTGTTCAATGTGATGAGCCGAGAGTATGTGTTGAAAAGCTACATTGATTCGGTCAGCAAAAACTATGACTATATCCTGATTGACTGTATGCCGTCCCTCGGCATGATGACCATCAATGCGCTGGCAGCGGCTGACCGGGTGATTATCCCGTCGCAGCCGAGTTTTCTGTCAACGAAAGGTCTGAATCAGCTGATGCACTCGGTAGCCAAGGTCAAACGCCAGATCAATCCACGTCTGAACATCGACGGCATCCTATTGACGATGGTGGATAACCGAACTAACAACGCAAAAGCCATTTCTACGGCGCTGAGAGCCGCTGTAAGCGATCGAGTCCGCGTCTTTGATACGCAGATACCCTTTTCCGTCCGTGCTGCTGAAAGCGCCCAGGAAGGGCAAAGCATCTTTGCCTATGATAAGGGCGGAAAGGTTGCGGCTGCGTATGAGGCGGTGACGAAGGAGGTGTTGGAGCATGAGTCGAAAGAAAGACGTCGATCTCGATCTGACGGGGTTCGCTGAACTGTTTATGAATGATGAGGGACGAGCAGAAAGTCGCTTGCCGCGCATCTATGATATTCCCTTATCCGAGATCGACGATTTCCCGAACCACCCATTCAAAGTTAAAATGGACGAGGACATGAACCAGCTTGTGCAGAGCGTGAAAGAGCGCGGCGTTATTACACCGATTACGCTCCGCCAGAAAGAAGATGGCCGGTATGAAATCGTATCAGGGCATCGACGACGAAAGGCTTGTGAACTGGCCGGTCTGGAGCGCGTTCCCGCAGAAATCAAGGAATTGTCCAGAGATGAAGCAATCATTCTGATGGTGGAATCCAATTTGCAGCGCTCAATCATTCTTCCAAGTGAAAAGGCGTTCAGCTACAAGATGCGCCTAGAAGCGATGAAGCGGCAGGGGCAGAGAACGGATTTAACTTCCGACCCAGTGGGTGGGAAGTTATCAGGTAAGGAAAGTGCTGAAATTGTTGGAGAGTTGGCAGGTGATAGCAAGAACCAAGTTCGACGCTATATCCGTCTGACAGAACTAATCCCCGAACTTCTGGACATGGTTGATGAGAACAAGATTGCGTTTCGTCCTGCGGTGGAGATTTCCTATCTGACGGAAACGGAACAGCATAATCTTCTGAACAGCATCAGCTACAATGATGCCACGCCATCACTCCCGCAGGCCATTCGGCTCAAAGAGTTCTCCAAAGCTGGAAAGCTGAGTGCGGAGGTCATCGAAGCGATTCTTGGTGAGGAAAAGCCAAACCAGAAAGAGAAAATCAGCTTTAAGGCAGAACGGCTGCGTCCGTATATTCCCTCGACAGTGCCGCTGGAGAAAACCGAGGATTATATCATCAAGGCGCTGGAGTATTATCAGCGTGTACAGGAGCGCAAGAAGAGAGAACAAGCAAGATAACCGCAATCATGGGGGAAGTGCGCCCATTTGCGGGATAACTTGTTTTTCTTCTTTCCCCCTCTCGCACTCTCCCCTTTAGTAAACCACCTGTATTACTACCTGAGAAGTAAGTATAGGGGCAGCGAAACCGCAAAGGAGGTGGTTGCCATGTAGCAGCTGGACAAAAGAAAAGAGCGGCAGACTTTCCTCCACAGCAAAGGCTGTGGATTTTTTGTTGCCGCAAATCAATTCATACGGAGGTATCTCAAATGAAAGCAAGAACGAAAAAGCTCGGCACGAGAGCCGTTGCCATGCTGCTTTCGGCAGTGATGGCATTTTCGCTGTTTCCTGTTTCGGCTGGTGCGGCACAGGTAAACAGCTATCACGATCCTGCGGAAAACTGGATGCAGGCTTCCGGTCGAACGAATGAGCTGGATGTCAATGCGGTTGTAACGCACGAAACCTTCAACTGCGGTGTTTGTGGAAAGCCGACTTCTTTCCGCGCATTCCGCACTCCTGAGTACAGCAAGGATGGCCGGACGGCAATGAACCGCAATGTGAAGTATTCGGATGGAACGCTACTCGGCGGTGCCGGGACCGGCACAATTCTGGATGGCATTCCCGGTCAGAACGCGACCTATACGGGGTATCACTGGACAAAGGCGGTCTGCGATACCTGCGGCACGGTTAACAGCAATATGAGTATCAACGACTATGGTTTCGGTAAGAATGTTTACTGGCTGTATGACTGCGCGGAACGATTTATGCAGGAACTGCCCGAACAGAAAACTTATGAGTATGCAGATAGCACCTATCACAAGGTCACGACCACCGGCGGCGAGTATTGTGCGTTCTGTTACGGCACAAATCACACCAAGAGCAGTGTCCTGGAGCGGCATAACATGGAGAAAGAAATCCTTCCTCAGCCTGCACATGGCCGGTTTGCCATTGTGGAGAAGTGTACGGACTGCGACTACGCAAAATACGAGTATGTGGGCGCGAAGTCCGTTGTTGCCAGCTACTACGGTGTTGTGGACGGAGCACCGCACACCATCAGCATGACAGACCTTGCTGATGCTGGTGTGCGTACGGAAATCCGCTATGGCAACAGCGCAGACAGCTGCACGATGACCAGCGCGCCGAACTATACCGATAAGGGACAGTACGATGTGTATTACCAGATTACCTACACCTATCAGGGCGTAGAGATGACCGAGAACGGTGTAGCAAACGTCTGGCTGCATGATGAAACCACTAAGGACGACGGTAAGTGCAGCTGCGGCTGCTCTGACCCGAACTGCGGCTGCGAGGATAAAAACTGCGGCGGCAACTGCTGCACCGATAAAGGCTGCGGAGAAAAGCATCATTTCACGCTGCTGGATTCCGTAAAGGCCGGCTGCAAGACGCTGGGTTATGATCGCTATTTATGCACAGCCTGTGGAAAGATCGAAAAGCGCGATTATGTAGATTCTCTGGGGCATGCATGGCAGAGTGTAAAGATTCGCGAAGCCACCTGCGAAACGGAAGGCAAGCTGCTGGAAATCTGCTCTCGCTGTGGTGAAATGAAAGAAACGGCAACGCCCAAGGGTGAGCACAAGTTTGAAACCCATTCGGTTGCGGCTACCTGCACCAATCCCGGCTATACCGTTCGTGAGTGCTCGATTTGCGGAGAGCGGCACATCGAAGATATTACTGCGACTCTGGCACACAAGTACGAAGACCATGTGATTCCCGCCACCTGTGAATATGGCGGCAAGACCATTCATCGCTGCGATGGCTGCGGCAGTGCATTCGTAACAGATTATACGGAACTGCTCGGCCATAGCTGGGACAAGGGTACTCTGGTGACGAATGCGACCTGTACCGGTGAGGGCGTGATGGAATATCACTGCATTCGCTGCGGTGAGCACAAAATCGAGGGAAATGCTGCTGCCGGTCATGTTCCCGGTTCTGCGGCTACCTGTACGGAGCCTCAGCTTTGTACAAAATGCGGTGCGGTTCTGAATAAGGCACTGGGCCATGACTATAAGACCGAAATCACTAAGCCGACTTGTACGGAGATGGGTTACACCATGATGACCTGTACTCGCTGCGGCGATTCCAGCAAGACCGATTATACCAAGGCAACCGGTCACAAGCCGGGTGACTGGATCATCGACAAGCAGCCTACTGCGGACTCCGAAGGCAGCAAGCACAAGGAGTGTACTGAGTGCGGCGAAAAGCTGGATACGCAGCCAATCGAGAAAATCTACAACAGCGGTACGACTGACAGCAAGGGCCAGGCTGTTGTGGGCGGTTATCTGGTGACGGTAACGGATACGGAGGATAAAACGCCTGTTTCCAATGCGTCCGTGGTGCTGAACAAGGACAACAGCATTTCCATCCGTCTGCCGAACAGCAGACTGCTAGACTATGATGACCAGACCACTGTTCTGGTACAGCTGGTAAAGGATAAGAGCGCCGTTCAGGGTATGCGTATCGCTGTGACCGACAAAAATGATAACTATGCAGCAGATCAGACCGGCAAGGCCGGTCAGATTACGGTTCCCATTGAAAACGGAAAGACCAACGAGGATGGCAAGGTTACGGAGGGTTATGAGGATGCAGATCGTGACCGATGGACGCTGACGATCAAGGTGGTTCACACTGACACCGGACGTCCGATTCAGGGTTCTGAGGTATCCATTGGCAAGACAGGCAACATTACGGTTGAACTGCCCAAGGGCGTTGATATGGACGGCAAGCATCAGGTGACGGTGATTGTAACCGACCCGAAGAAGGTGCCGCAGAAGAATATCAATGTGATCGTGAAGAACGATCTGGGCGATAAGGCCACCGGCAAGACTGATAAGAACGGTGAGGTTACGGTTCCCGAAGTCGAGAAAACGGAACATCACAGCGCTTATGTCGTTGGCTATACGGACGGTACGTTCGGACCGGAACGCAACATGACCCGAAGCGAAGCAGCGGCGATTTTTGCACGACTGCTGGCAGATAAGAATGGGGACAACATTTCCCCTGTGGCAAAGACCAAGTTCAGTGATGTGCCTGCGTATGCGTGGTACAGCGGCTATGTGAAATACCTGAACAACAACGGTGTGACCTATGGCCACAGCAAGACTATTTTTGCGCCGGACGAGCAGATTACCCGTGCCGAGTTTACAACTATGGCGGTCCGCTTCTTTGATGTGTACGGCGATGGTGATGCTGAAATCATGGAGCAGTTCAAGAGCTTTGATGATGTGAGCGACGGCTACTGGGCGGCAGAGTATATCAAGGCCGCTGCAAAGCATGGCTGGATCACCGGCTATGGGGACGGTTCGTTCCGCGCTGACCGTCAGATTACCCGCGCAGAGGTTGTAACGATTGTGAACCGTCTGCTTGGCCGCGAAGCGGATCTGGATTATGTCAGCGATAATCTGCGGAAGCTGAATACCTTCCCGGATGTTAGCCGCCGTTACTGGGCATACAGCGATATTCTGGAAGCAGCAAACACACACAATGCCATTCTGGGCACTGAGGAAAGCTGGTACAAGTAAGGCTTTCCAGTGGTCTGTCAATCGACAGGCCACATACATACCGTTTGCATATTTGCAAACACTTCTTACGGCATATATGATGAAGTCAAGAGAAAGGAGTGCTTGCAAATGTTCAAACGAGAGAATACAGTTCAACTGGAGATCACATATAAGGAATTGCAGATGCTCCGGAGATATCTGCTCATCTGGAGAAATAAGCTGCTGGCGTAGGGACATATTACCGATCCGGTTGATGAACTGCTGGTCAAACTGGGCTGAAAAGTGAATAGACTTACATACATCGGCTGCTGCTTGTGCAATGGCCGATGTTCTTTTATCCAGAAGGAGGGTTGAAAATGAGAAAGCGTGTAATCTGCGGCACAGCAGCAGCGATTATTGGCGCGCTGCTGTGGCACTGGTGGAGAGAGTAGAACAACACCCTGTCCATAGCGGACAGGGTGTTGCCATGAGAGTTATTTGATCCAGACAGCGGCAGGGTCGAAGTTGCTGAATGTGCAGCCGGACTGTGCAAAGGCAGTGCCGAGATTATAAGAACCGAAGCTGAAGTACATGGTAATTTCAGAACCATTGGTCAAAGACTGCGCATCCAGAGCCATCTGTTCTGCCTGTGCTTTCAGATCGGCACCATTCATCGACTTCCACCAGCTTTTGAAATCGTTCATGGAAAGTGATCCGGAATAAACGGCGGTAAAGATATGCTCGTTACCGTATCGTGTGACCGGCTTTTCCGTGACCGTCCACTGAGCGGGAAAACTGCCATTGTGATTGGCAGCCTGGGCAGCACTGCTGACGGTGGCCATATTCCGTGCGGCATCATAACCGACGGTCAACTCGTAAGCTTCCGCCAGCGCACGAACTGGTGCATAGGTCGTGCCGTTGTAAGTGAAAACAAGAGCATCACGGCCTTGGGCATCTTTAGGCTGAAAGATCTTGCCGTTGACCATGACCTGTGCCGGCTGGACATTAAGTGTGATAAGACCGCTGGATGCAAAAGCGGAAACAGTTGCGGAACTGATCAGCAGCGCCGCCAATGCACCGGAGAGAAAGTATGTAATGCGTTTCATGGGAATACCTCCAATTCATATTGATAATCACAGTATAGAGTCAGAACTGCACAAGCACAAAGGTGCGGGTACATACACTGCAAACAGCGTATGAAATCACATAAATGAGGAGGACAGACGATGAATGTTGAAGTAAGACCTGCGACCAAAGCGGAACAGATGTACTGCTACACGCAGTCTGACCAGATTATGGGGCAGACCGGCTGCATCGGTCATTTGCGGGCAGATATGGGTGACAGCGGCGAGCAGTTCTTTCACAACTGGACCAGCCATTGCGAGAGGCTGTTGACACCGGAGTTTGATGCCGAGTTTAATCAGGTGATCCGGCAGTTGAGGGAAGAAGATGGTTTTCTGAAAAGCAGAGCGGCGGTTTCAGCGTACTGTTACCGTCAGATCGACAGTGCGATTGACCTTTCCAGTCAGGATTTTGCGTTTCGCGCGGATACGAAAGATTATTCCTATCTCCTGCGCCTGAATCCCCAGAAGGGAATGTACACGGTTTACTGCTATTGCTACCAGAGAGAATTCCTTGACCATCATCTGAAACAGGCGGAAAAGGGTATTCGATTTATCACATCGAATTATACGGAGTTGTTTCGGATACCGGACGGCGGGAAAATTCGTATCTTGCGGGAGGACGGGACCCATATAGACAAGGTTTGCAGGTACATCGACGATTACCATGTGGAAGTCGGTTCCGGCTGGGACTCGCTATTTCATATCTGCCAGTTTGCCGAACAGATGGAACGCTGCCATAATACTGTGCTGCCGCTGGACACGATGGAGAACTCCACCCGAAATACACGCAGCCGCCCAAAGGATCGGGGTGATGCACGATGACAGAGCCGAAGTATCTGATTTGGAGTAACTACTCGTTAGATTACGAGGATTGGCGTGAGGATCTGGAGGCAGAGTATCCGGAAATTTCCGAACAGGAACGAGAGGAAAAGATGTATGAACGGAATGGCGAATATCTGGACGATGAACGCATGAACCTCGATATTCAGCTGGACAAGCCGATTCTGGTGATTGTCGATCTTGGCCTTTGGAATGGACGTTACAGCGGCTATAAGGAAATCAAGAGCGGCAACATCAAGGACTGCCTGTCCTCGGAGTGCGACTATGTGACCTGGTATGTTGACAAGCTGGGTGATATGCGCTGTGATGCGGTCCACCATGACGGTACCAACCATTATCTCTATCGCACCTATAAGAATGGCGTCAGCGATGCGCAGATCGAGAATCTGAAAGAGAAAATTTATCGCGGCACCGCAACAAGAGCGGATATTACGCGCGTAACCCGACGGCTGGGCGATGAGATCGGCAAGGTCTACGGATGGGACTTCCCGAAACAGAGCCTGTCAAGTGTGCAAAGGGATGCGCGATGAGGAAGGAGGAGCGTATGGATAAGAACGCAGCACTGTGCGTGTATCTGAAAAAATATCATACCGGAAGAGGAAAGGCTGTTCCAAGCACTGAGCTGGAGCAGCTTTTTTCTGTGAATGGGCGTAGTCTGCGCCGCAAGATCAATCGCTTGCGTCAGGATGGCGTTCCTATTTGCAGTGACCGGAGCGGATACTACTTTGCAGCAAATCAGGAAGAAGTGAATGCAACAGTCTTTCGTTTGACTGGACTGGTGACGAAAATATCCAATGCCCGGACAGGACTGCTGTATTCTTCGCTTTTGGGAGAGCTGCCGCTTCCCATTGAGGTGACAATTCAGATTGATGATGGAGGAGGTGAACGAGATGCCGAACAAGTATCAGGTGATCACGGAGATGGAGGCGGAACATCTGCGGACTTTGACAGTGAATACGGATCACTATATGGACTTTTTGACCACTGCGGCGAATAATTTCAAATATTCGTTTCAGGAGCAGCTGCTGATTTTCGCACAGAAGCCTGATGCGACAGCCTGCGCCGAAGTCAGCTGGTGGAATAAGCATGGCCGCTGGGTCAACCGCAATACCAAAGGCATTGCGCTGCTGGTCGATACGGATGCACCGTATAAGCTGCGTCATGTGTTTGATGTATCCGATACCAACAGCAGAGTATCCATCAAGTTCTCCGATGGCAAGACCTATGAGATCGACCAGGTGTTAGGAAGAAAGAGGGCCGCCGCCAGTAAAGTCGGAGGAACCGGCATTCGGTACTCCATCCGGATCGGACAGCATCGTACATTCCTCTTTGAAGATGAAGGCTTGTGGTTTGTTGAAGCCAAAAACCTCCATGTGTAGGAGGCGCTGCCTATGCCGTATCTGACAGTACAAGAAATCGAAAGAATTGCCGGACGGATCGTTCAGGCGTATCGCCGCTATTGTGTGCAGCAGAATCAAACGGTAACGAGAATCGACCCTGAAATTGTGACAAGCAATGTGCTTGGCCTCCAGATCGCATATCACAAATTATCGCGGTTTGGGTATGTGCTGGGCCTGACTTGTATGTTTCCGGTTGAGGTCAAAGTGTTTGATGATGCAGAGCAGCCGGTGTATGTGCCTTTGGACGGTAAGACGGTTTTCATAGATGAAAGTTTGAGAAGTGAGGACGCAAATGCTGGACGTCACAATTTCACGCTAATGCACGAGGCGTGTCATCTGGTGTATGGGATGCTGTATCCAGAAACCTATTTAGGTGTTCGGCAGCGCAGAGTTTATTACAGCCTGCGTTCGTCACAGCGGAGTAGAACACCGGACTGGGAAGAATGGCGGACGAATATGCTGACCTCAGCTGTGTTAATGCCGAAAGATTTGATCTTGCAGCATATGCGGGAATTTGGCTTGAGCGAGAAGATGCGGATGGTCAATCGCGTATTTGCACCAAAACAGTATGAAGTGTTTTCACAGATTGCAGATAAAATGGGCGTTTCCAAAACCGCACTGGCGATTCGTATGAAGCAGTTGGGGCTGGTGGAGCGAAATGACCTGAACAATCCGTACAGTTTAGTCGATATTTTCTGTGATGACTGAACAGGCGGATGGATAGATTTCCAGAGGAGGTATTTCAATATGGCAAGACTTGATGTAAGGACACAGAACCCGGAACGGTATGCGCAGGTGAAAGCAGAGCAGGAGGAACTGAAGATCCAGTTCAGCATGGCTGCTTTCGGTACAAGCGTTGCGCGGCTCTGCCCGTATTGTGAGCATAAGATCGAGATTTTGTATCGTGGGGCACACGGCCCTTCGAGAGCAAAGTGCCCGAACTGCGGCGAGGAAGTCGTGTTTCCGCCGATTGCGTTCCGGCTGCATACCGCATAAGCGGATTGAATTGAATATGGAGTAACAAGATTGTGCCCCGGAGCCACTTGATGTGCTGACTTCCATTGCGCCACTTGATTTGCAACCTGTGCTTTAGAAAGCATGGTTCGATCATTGTGGCGTAGGTTAGCAGATCAGGTGGCTTTTTTGCGCTCATTTGGTTCCAGAAAGGAACGAAATGAGCGTTTATTATTGGCTGGCGCTGATCGCCGCATATCCGTGATCTTCTTTGATTTTTTCAAAAAATTTCAAAGGAGATTACAAGATGAAAAGTACATATCTGATATTTGAGGACTTTGTCAATGGAAACCAGACCCTGAGAACAGCGACTGCGGAGGAGTGGAATGCGATTTTGCAGTACAACCGGACTGCGCCGAAAGAACAACGCAGATACTTTATCAGGGACAGTTTCGATGACTGCGGAAAACTGGATTGCATGTTCATCGAAGTGACGCGGGAGAAGTATGAAGAGTGGCACCGTGAACAGAGTGCTAAGTATCGTAATCGTAAAAGCAAAGCCGCATATTTGCATATTTCGCTGGATGCTGCGAATCTAAATGGAGAAGCAGATGCGTTGAAGGAAACATTAGCAAGTGAATTCAATTTAGAGGACTATGTGGTGAATCAGGAACGAATGTCTGCGCTGCGCTCTGAATTGAGAGAATGGCGCTATTGGGGGACGGATATGCTGGATGTTTTTCTTCAAGGGCAAAACCGTCAGAGCATGAAAGAATTTACGGAGAAATACGGAGTATCAAATGTGACAGTTGCTAAATGGAAAAAATTGTTCAGGGCATATATGAAAGAGTATTTGAGATGAAAATTGCACAAAAATTCAGAAATTTTTTTGGGAGGGGTTAATTTTCGAGCCTTTCGTGCTGCGGTAGAGAAGTGAGAGGTTTCTCAGTGAACTACCGAAGGAGTTGATTAAATGGAAAGCTATAACACGATACGGCGAGGAGATGTGTTCTTCGCTGAACTGACGGGCGGTGTTGGATCTGAGCAAAATGGGGTTAGGCCAGTTTTGGTTCTCCAAAATGATGTAGGGAATCGGCACAGCCCAACGATCATCGTGGCTCCACTAACGAGCAAGGGGAATAAGTCGATGTTGCCGACTCATGTGAAGATTCATGGAGCAACACGTCTCCCGCGTAATTCGACTGTATTGCTTGAACAGATTCGAACGATTGACAGGCGTCGGTTGCGCGGATATGTATGCAGCGCAGATCATGACACAATGATGCAAGTCGATACGGCCACAGCAATCAGCTTAGGGTTGCGAAGCTTGACAAGTGGTGAGTGCCATGGCTGATCGTAATACATCTATACCGGTCTGGAAGAAAGTCAATTTGACCGTGGAGGAGGCAGCGGCCTATACGGGCGTTGGTATGACAAAGCTAAGAGAGATATCAGATTCGGATCAATGCGAATTCGTTTTGTGGAATGGTAGAAAACGCTTGTTTAAGCGGGAAAAGTTAGATGAGTACTTAGAGAACAGGTTTTCCATCTAATACAAGTGTGTAAATCCAAGCGGCGGCGCTGATTCGCAGAATGGCGAATGGTTGAGAAAACCGCTAAGCTGAATGTAATTTCACTATGAAGGGCGAGCGTGTAAAGATGGGAGTTGAAATGATGACAAGAAAAAAGAGCGATGAGATTCCGGCGTGGAAAAGAGATAATCTGACGATTGAAGAAGCTGCTGCTTACACCGGTGTTGGAATGACAAAACTTCGAGAATTATCAGATGCGGATTCCTGTGATTTCGTGTTGTGGGTTGGGACAAAGCGCTTGTTGAAACGCGAGAAACTGGACCGTTTTTTGGACAGCGCATTTTCGATTTAAGCGGACTACAAGAAAAAATGAGGTAAAGGAGATGATTGGATGTCTCGGAAGGCATACGAGATGGTTCCCATTTGGGAAAAGAGTAATTTATCAGTTGATGAAGCGGCTGCTTATACTGGCATCGGTACAGCAAAGCTGCGTGAGATTTCGGACTCGGAGTCCTGTGACTTTGTGTTGTGGATTGGAACAAAGCGGTTGCTAAAGCGCAAGAAGTTGAAGGAATATCTGGACAATGCATTTTCCATTTGATGAAAGAGGATGTGGTGGAGAGCAAATGAAGCAAGAAAAAACGCTGACGATTCCATTGGACAAAAGAGTGTATTTATCACTTGAAGAGGCCATGTCCTATACCGGACTAGACGAGAAAACGCTGAGAAAACTGTCTGATGGCATTTACAATTCATTCGTTTTGTGGGCTGGGAGAAGGCGGCTTTTGAAGCGTGAGATGCTCGAGGAGTATTTGGAGAATGAAGTCTCAGCTGAAAATGAAGAGAATCAGGAGTGACATATGGCAAAACGCACAGCAAAAAAGACGGCGAACAGCGGAGTACGCTTTGACGATAAGCGTACTCGGTTGAAAACAGGTGAAATCCAAAGGAAGAATGGGACATACGAGTATCGTTGGACTACAAGAGATGGAAAACGGCATTCAGTATATGCACCGACATTGGACAAGCTGCGAGAATATGAAGAACAGGTCATTGTGGATCGGCACGATGGAATCAAGACAGATGTGAAAGCACTTTCTGTGAATGACGTCTTTGACCTCTGGTGTAATCTGAAACGTGGCGTGAAAGACAGCACCATGAAAAACTACATTTACATGTATGAGATGTTTGTTAGACCGACATTCGGAAAAAAACGACTAGTTACAGTAAAAAAGTCGGATGTGCGAGGTTTTTATAACCGGCTGGCAGATGAGAAAATTCTGAAAATCTCTACGATTGATGGGATTCATAATGTATTGCATCAGGTGTTTCAGGTCGCTGTCGATGATGAATACATCAGAAACAATCCAACAGATAATATGTTGAAGGAACTGAAACAAGCCCATTGTATGGATTCTGAAAAAAGAAAGGCACTTACAATGGAAGAGGAAAAAATCTTTCTGGAATACCTGATGCAAAAACCAAAATACCGGCATTGGTACCCGGTGTTTTACATCATGGCGAATACCGGAATGCGTGTTGGCGAGATTACCGGCTTGCGTTGGAGGGACATTGATTTCGATGAGGGGCTAATCAGTGTGAACCATACTCTCGTTTATTATAATCATCGTGATGAACATGGCTGCTACTACAGCATTAACACGCCGAAAACAAAAGCGGGTGAACGCACGATTCCAATGACAGATCAGGTGAAAAATGCCTTTCAGATGGAGCGAGAGTATCAGGAAGAAGTGGGAATTTCCAGTATCGACCGCATCGACGGATATGATGATTTCGTTTTTGTGAATCGCTTTGGAATGGTGCAAAGCCAAAGCACCTTGAATAAGGCAATCAAGCGTATCATGCGGGATTGCAATGGGGAAATCCTTGATAATGCGGTTCCGGGTAAAGAACCGACACTTCTGCCGGACTTTAGCTGTCACAGTCTGCGGCACACATTTGCAACACGGTTATGCGAGTCGGGAACCAACATTAAAGTGATTCAGGATGTGTTGGGACACGCAGATGTGTCAACCACGATGAACATTTATGTCGATGTGACAAACGAACTGAAAAAGAATGAGCTGAAATCATTCAGCGCCTATATGGAAGGGGCGTAAAGAAAACGGGTTCTGTGAGCATGGATGCTACAGAACCCGTTTATTTCTGGAGATGGGTGATTATGTGGAAAAGGCAGGAGGAATAAGTAATCGCATGATTTATGAAACTATTATTCTCAGATATACTCGGGGCAAAGGAGTTGAAATATATGAAGAACAGTTTGGCAGAAAAGCATCCGGAGCTTGTGGCAGAGTGGTCGGAACGGAACCTGCCGCTGACACCGATGCAGATATCTTATGGTTCTAAGAAACTGGTATGGTGGAAAGGGTCATGCGGGCATGAATGGCAGACCAGCGTGAAAGCACGCTCTGCCGGTGAACGCTGCCCAATTTGTGCAGGAGTGCGAATCGTACCGGGTATCAATGATTTGGCTACCCGCTATCCAGAGATTGCAGCGGAATGGTCGGAAAGAAATCGGCCACTTGATCCTCAAATGGTCAGCGCCGGATCTCACAAGAAAGCTTATTGGAGATGCCGAAAGGGACATGAGTGGTCAGCCACGATAAAGAGCAGGACGGAGGGCGGGAATGGTTGTCCCTATTGCAGTCATCGGCAAGTGCTGGCGGGATATAATGATCTGGCTTCGCAGCGTCCAGAGCTGGCAGATGAGTGGTCTGAGCGCAATGCTCCATTACGCCCGGATAAGGTAATGGTATTTTCCAATCGGAAAGCATGGTGGAGATGCAAACTTGGACATGAATGGAATACGCTGATCTCAACGAGAGCAGGCGGGAGTAAGTGTCCCTATTGCGGCGGGCTAAAGCTGATGAAAGGATTTAATGACCTATCTTCTTGTTATCCGGAGCTGTCGCGGGAATGGTCTGAGAAAAATGGAAGACTGTTGCCGGAAGATGTTAACGAGCGATCTACCAAGAATGTCTGGTGGAAATGCGGCACCTGTGGGTACGAATACAAAGCCGTAATCAAATCCAGAGTGCATGGCCTGAAATGCCCTGTGTGTACGCAAAGAGCGGTTCTTGCGGGATATAATGATTTGGCTACAACTGACCCGGAACTTGTCTTGGAGTGGGACTATGACGCTAATGAAAGAAAACCAACGGAGATATCGAGGTTATCCCAATATCCGGTTTGGTGGAAAGGTGCTTGTGGTCATAAATGGAAAGACAAGGTGTTTTGCCGAGCGGTGGAAGGGGCACGCTGCATCTACTGCGAAAAGGAATTTGTACAGGTTCTGCCACGGCTGCTTGTGATGGTGTATGCAAAACAGTGCGGTACAAAAGTTTCAATCAACGATGAAAAGACAATTGGAATACTTCTGGATGTCCTCCTACCGGAAGTCAACTTGGCTTTCACTTTTCCAAGCAGGGAAACTGACAGGGGAGCAAAGGTCATCGAGGTGATGCAGTACATGTGTGCGGCAAGAAAAATCCAGCTGATTGAAGTGCGGAAAAAGGAGCCAATCGAGCTGGCACACGAAATCAAGCAGGCTTTTGCAAAGGCTCATTTATACATAGACTCAGACAGCGAGAAAGAGATTGATTACCTGAGAAAATGGTATTTCCACCAGACTGTCTGAGAACAATAAAGAGGAACTACAGATGTAGTTCCACTTAGTGGAAAAATAAATTGTATCGGACCTGATGACAGATGCGGATTATAGACAAGCTGCTATATACATAGCGGTAAAGAAAAGGAATTTCTTGACTTATGGAGAATTATCGAGTATAAAATGTCTTGTGTGTCTTCAGAAAAAATGATACACTATTTATATAGGTGGTATGTGGCTCTGTCCCCAAGAGCTTACCACCTTACCACATGAGTTACACCCCAATGGCAAATGTGTTATTGAAAAATTGGGATTATACTACGGAAATACTGTTTGGACACACAAATTATGGACTGGCGAGAAGATATCGGGAGAAAGTCACAGTATGCACGAATTCCCGACGATGAAGCCGCTCGACATGCCCAAGAAGAGCGAGAAGGCCGAGGAGAAGAGCGCGGAGAGTGCTCCCGCCGCCGCACCGTGCAGTGCCGGCATTGTCAAGCCCAAGGGCGCGCACGCCGCCGACGAGGTCGACAAGGTAGAGAGCGAGCCGATCTTCGAAGAGCAGGTCGAGTTCGACACCTTTGCCAAGTCCGACTACCGCGCGGTCAAGATCAAGGAATGCACCGCCGTGCCCAAGAGCAAGAAGCTTTTGAAGTTCGTGCTCGACGACGGCTCCGGTACCGACCGCGTGATCCTCTCCGGCATTCACGACTACTATGAGCCCGAGGATCTTGTCGGCAAGACCGCCATTGCCATCGTCAACCTGCCCCCGCGCAAGATGATGGGCATCGATTCCTGCGGTATGCTCATTTCCGCCGTTCACCACGTGGACGGGGAGGAGCGCCTCAACCTGCTGATGGTCGACGGCGATATTCCCGCCGGCGCCAAGCTCTATTAAGACACAATGGAAAAAGGTTCGGACTGCATTGCAGTCCGAACCTTTTTTATATTGCTTTATCAGCTTTATCAGCCGAACGTGACCGGCGCGGTGACGGCCTTGAGCCATGCAAGCTCGTCGCCCGCAAGGTAGGGAGAAATCGCCGCATAGACCTTTGCGTGATAGTCGTTCATCAGCTCCACATCGCGGGAGGTGAGAAGCGTCAGATCGAGCGCGTCGCGATCGTAGGGGACGAGCGTGAGCGGTTCGAGCGCGAGGAAGCGGCCATATTCGTTCTCCTCCGCCTTGCGCACGACGACAAGGTTCTCCACGCGCACACCGAACTTGCCGGCAAGGTACATGCCCGGCTCGTTCGAGAAGATCATGCCCTCTTCGATGACGCAGTGGTGCTTCTGGCGGTTCACGTCCCAGTGCACGCGCTCAGGGCCTTCGTGCACGCCGAGGACGAAACCGACGCCGTGACCCGTGCCGTGGTTGTAGTCAAGGCCTGACTCCCACAGCGGCGCGCGGGCGAGCATATCAAGGGTTTCCCCCGTGCAGCCGTGGAGGAACTTCGCCGCGCCAAGCTGCAAGTGGCCGCGCAGCACGAGCGTGTAGATGCGCTTTTCCTCTTCGGTGAGCGCCCCGAGCGCGATGGTGCGGGTGATGTCGGTCGTGCCCTCGTAGTATTGCGCGCCCGTATCGGCAAGACAGAAGCCGTGCGGCTCCATGGGAATGTCAGATTCCTCGGTCGGCGCATAGTGGACGATCGCGCCGTGCGCGCCGTAGGAAAGAATGGGCCCAAAGCTCTGGTCGAGGAAGTGCTCGCCCTCGGCGCGCAGGCTCTCCAGCTTTTTCGCGGCGCTTATCTCCGTGATGGTCTCCTTGCCGATCGTGTGCTTGAGCCAGTAGATGAAGCGTGTGACGGCCACGCCGTCGCGGATGTGGGCGATGCGCTCATTCTCCTGCTCGACAGGGTGCTTCATCGCCTTCATGAGCTGAATGGGGCTGGGACGGTCGATCGTCTCCACGCCTGTGCCAACGCTCTGCGTGATGCGGTAGTTGGCGCGCTCGCCGTCGAGCAGCACGCGCGTACCCTTGGGGAGCGAGGCGACCAGCGGGTAGATATCGTCATAGGGGGCGAGCGCCACGCCGTCGGCGGCGAGGTGCGCTTCGATCTCGGCGCTCACGGCCTCCTTCTGCACGCAGAGCGTGGCCTTGCCGCGCTCAAGCAGCAGGTAGGAGAGGAACACCGGCGTATAGAGAACGTCACCGCCGCGCAGGTTCAAAAGCCACGCGATCTCGTCGAGCGCGGGGATCACAAACACATCCGCGCCGAGCTCGTTCATCTTTTCACGCACCTTTTCAAGCTTTTCCGCGCGCGTGTAGCCCGCAAACTTGGGCTCGAGCTCCCACAGCGGCTCGCAGGAGAGCGCGGGGCGATCCGTCCACACAAGGTCGACAAGATCCTCGTCGCCTGCAAAGCGAATGTGCTTTTCGCTCACCTTTTCTCCAATGCGGCGGGCAAAGTCGTTGCTGATCGTGCGGGAATCGAAGCCGATGAAGCCGTTTTCGCTTACGTGGTCATGCAGGAACGCGGGGATCTCGGGAACGCCCGCCTCGCCCATGCGCATGAGCTCAATGCCGGAGCCGGCAAGCTGCTGCGAGGCCTGCAAAAAGTAGCGGCCGTCCGTCCACAGCGCGGCAGACTCAGGCAGCACGACGAGCGTGCCGGCGGAGCCGGTGAAGCCGGAGAGAAATTCGCGCGCCTTAAAGTGCTCGCCAACATATTCCGAGGTGTGGAAGTCGTCGGTCACGACAACATAGGCGTCAATGCGGCGCTTTGCCATTTCCGCGCGCAAAGCTGCGAGATTTTCGACAGGGTTCATCTGAAAACACTCCTTACTTTCTGATAGGATAGCGCTTGCCTTATTCGGCAAAGCTTGCGGTGAGCGTGACGACCACATTCGTCATGACGTCCAGACTGGCAGAGGGGATCCATTCGCGCACACCGTGATAGTTGTAGCCGCCGGTGGAGAGGTTGGGGCAGGGAAGACCGGCCCAGGAAAGGTTCGCGCCGTCCGT
>ERZ1026844.957-NODE-957-length-18834-cov-13.745194_pt1 | contig 18834 bp, 17 predicted proteins | sample MGYA00380152_ERZ1026844 | MGnify/ENA primary metagenome ERZ1026844 (study PRJEB33269, sample SAMEA4719788) | human gut metagenome | biome: human-associated habitat; feature: organic feature; material: feces | place: Cameroon | collected 2013-10 ... | reverse complement strand
TCTCTCTTCTTGCGCCTTTTGTCATCTTTTTTCGGTTTCTACTATTGATTCGCATTCATAGGGGAAGGCTTTGAGGTAGTCAGATCGTGATCGGGTGGCCGCGGAAGTAGTCGGGGGCGGGCATGCGTTTGCCGCCCTGGGCCTGGAGCTCGCGGACGAGCACCACGTCGCCGCCGCGGCAGGCGACGAGCAGGCCCTTCTTTGTCAGCGCGACGAGCGCGCCGGGGGCTTTTTCGGTCTTCTGATCGGTATATTCCACGCGGTAGATCTTGAATTCCGTGCCGCCGAGCGTGGCCGTGGCCACGGGCCAGGGCACGAGGCCGCGCACCTGATCGATGATGTATCTTGCGGGCTGGTCCCAGTCAATGGGGCTCTCGTCCTTACGGAGCATGGGAGCGTAGGTCGCGCGGGAAGGATCCTGCGGGATGCGCTTTGCGGTCCCATTTTCGATGGCGCGGACGGTATCGGCGCAGAGCGGCGCAGCGATCGTGGCCAGGCGGGCCATGAGCTCCTCCGAGGTCTCCAGCGGCTGGATGACGGTCTTCCGGATCTCGATGATATCGCCCTCGTCCATGCCTGCGGACAGATACATGGCGGTGACGCCCGCCTCGTCGCAGTGGTTCAGGATCGAGCGCTGCACCGGGGCGGAGCCGCGCAGCTCCGGCAGGATGCTGCCGTGCATGTTGATCGCGCCGTGGGTCGGGATATCGAGCACGGCCTGCGGCAGGATCTTGCCGTAGGCGACGACGACCAGCAGGTCGGGCTTCAGCTCCCGCAGCTGCTGCACCGTCTGCTCCTCCCGGAACGACTGCGGCTGATAGACCGGCAGGCCCACAGCCTCGGCATACGCCTTGACCGGGGACGGCAGCAGCTTCATGCCGCGGTTTTTGGGCGTATCGACCTTGGTGTAGACGCCCACGATGTCAAAGCCCTCGGTGTGCAGGGTTTCCAGACAGGCCCGGGCAAAGTCGGGCGTGCCCATGAAGACGAGTCTCATCAGCCTTCGTCCTCCTCGTTGTCCGCTTCCTGCTGTTCCAGCGCCGCGAGCTCCTCAGGCGTGAGCATCTTTTCGGCGATCTCGGTGTACATATGGCCGTCGAGATGGTCGATCTCGTGCAGGAAGCAGCGGGCAAGGATCTCGTCGCCCTCGTACTCGTACCAGTCGCCGTTACGGTCCTGTGCGCGGACGACGACATGCTCCGGCCGGGTGACGATGCCGTATTTGCCGGGCAGACTCAGACAGCCCTCCAGCCCGGTCTGCATTTCCTCGCTGACCTCGACGACCTCGGGGTTCACAAGCTCGATATCCTCGTCGCCCGCGTCGACGACGACCACGCGGCGCAGGATGCCGACCTGCGGCCCGGCCAGACCGACGCCGTTGGCATCGTGCATGGTCTCGATCATATCCTCGATCAGGATGGCCAGCTTCTGGTCAAATTTTGTGACAGGGCGGCAGACCTTGGTCAGGATCGGGTCGCCGACGGTAACGATCTTTCTGAGTGCCATGGTAAAAACTCCTTAGTTATACGAATTGATATCGATCAGGGCGGTCAGGCCCCTGTTTTGCCGGTCTTTGGAGAACTCCGCGAGCACAAAGGCGAGCAGACGGCGGATGGGCGCGGTATTTCTGCACACGAGCGTCAGCTGATAGCGGTAGGAATAGTTGACGCGGGCGACCGGCGCGGGGGCCGGGCCGAGCAGCTGCGCCGGTTCCCGGCAGTAGGGCTCGCGCTGCAGATTTGCCGCCAGCGCGTCGCGCAGGCGGACGCTGGCCTGAATGAGGCCGCGCTCCTCCAGTCCGGCGACGGTGATGGTGAACAGGTCCGAGAACGGCGGACAGCTGCGGAGCTTGCGCATCTGCAGCTCCATGTCGTAGAACGCGTCGTAGTCCTGCCGGGCGGCCAGCTGCAGCACGGGATGCTCCGGCGTCATGGTCTGGATCATGGCGCAGCCGGTATCCGCACCGCGGCCGGAGCGGCCGACGACCTGCGTGATGAGGGAGAACGTGGTCTCCGCCGCGCGGAAGTTGTCGACGTAGAGGCTCATATCCGCGTCCAGCACGCCGACGAGCGTGACGGACGGAAAATCGAGGCCCTTGGCGACCATCTGCGTGCCGAGCAGGATCGGAATCTGCTCGTCCCGGAAGCGGCGAAGCATCGCTTCGTGGCCGCCGGAGGCGGCGACGGTATCCGCGTCCATGCGCAGAACTGCCGTATCCGGGAACAGGGCCTTCAGCTCCTGCTCGACCTTCTGCGTGCCGCTGCCGACAGCCTTCATCGCGCCGCCGCATTTGGCGCAGCGCGCGTGCGCGGGCTCAGAGTAGCCGCAGTAGTGGCACATCAGGCGGCGGCCCGCCGAATGGTAGGTCAGGTGGACGCTGCAGCGCGGGCACTGCGGCACGTCGCCGCAGTCCATGCAGACGAGGAAGCGGCTGTTGCCGCGGCGGTTGAGGAAGAGGATGGACTGCTTGCCGTCCAGAATGGCGTCGCGGACGCCCTCTTCGAGCTCGCGGCTGAGATCCAGATCGTTCCCGGCGCGCAGCTCCTGCTTCATATCGATGAGGCGCGCAGCCGGAAGGGCGCGGCCATTATAGCGGGTTTTCAGCGTGTAGCGGGTATAGACGCCGGTCTTAGCGAGATACATGGTCTCGATCGACGGCGTAGCGGAGCCGAACAGGACGAGCGCGCCCGCCTTGGCCCCGCGGTAAAGGGCGATCTCCCGCGCGTGATAGCGCGGGGCGTTTTCGGATTTATAGGTATGCTCCTGCTCCTCATCGAGGATGAGAAGCCCGGGCGACTGCAGGGGCGCAAAGACCGCCGAGCGCGTGCCGACCACGACTCTGGCCTCGCCCCGGGCGATGCGCCGCCACTCGTCGTAGCGTTCGCCGACGCGCAGGCTCGAGTGGAGCACGGCGACGGTCTTGCCGAAGTGCGCGGTCATGCGGCCGAGCAGCTGCGGAGTCAGGGCGATCTCAGGCACCAGGAGCATGGCGGAGCGGCCCTCGTCCAGCGCTTTCTGGATGAGCGCGACGTAGACGGCGGTCTTGCCGCTGCCGGTCACGCCGTAGAGCAGGGCCGCGCCAGGCTTTTCGTGCTCCATCTGGGCAGATAAGCCGTCAAAGGCGGTCTGCTGCTCGTCCGTGAGCGTGACGGGCTCCGCGGGGGGCGGCAGCTCCTGCTTCGGGCTGCGCAGCACCTCGCGCTCCTGCTGCTCGAGAAGGCCAAGCTTGCAGAGCCGGGTGACAGTCTGCATGCTCGCGCCGGTCAGGGCGCAGATCTCGCGGCAGGGGCCCGCGCCGATGGCGCACAGCAGCCGCAGCACGGCCGCCTGCAGCGGCGCGGAGGTCTGCTTTTTGGCGGCGAACTGCTCCGCCTCCTCCGCGCTGACGGCGAGGGCGGCGATCTTGACGGTCTTGCCGCCGGTCTTCTGCGTCAGCTCAGCGTCCGAGCGCAGGAGCTTCCGCCTGAGCAGCTGCTGCACCGCCGTGTCAAAGACCTGCGGGGACGAAAACTGCTGGCGGAGCGTGCGCTCCGGCGCGCTGCCGCCGAATTCCTGCAGCAGCTGCACGAGCCGGGCCGCGTCGGAATTGGCCATGCCGGGCGGCAGCTTGTCCTGCGCGCCGGGCGCGAGCGTCAGAGTCTTCTTTTCCGCAAACCAGAAGCCTGCGGGCAGGATGGCCTTGACGGCCTCATAAAACGTGCAGAAATAGCGCTCCTTCATGAACGCGGCCAGCTGCAGCTGTGCCTGCGAGAGGATGGGCGCGTCGTCCAGCGCACGCTCGATGACCTTGAGGTCCCGCTGCGCGGTATCCTGCAGCGCGAGCACGACGGCCTCCGACCGGCGGTTGCCGCGCCCGAACGGCACGAGCACCCGCAGCCCCGGCTGCACCTGCATGCCCTCCGGCACGCGGTAGGAATAGGGCTTATCGATGGCATAGACCGCCGCTGCGACCGCGAGTTGTGCGATCATGGCCATTCTCCTTTCCGGTGAGCTGATCGTCATGCCTTTTCCTATAAGGGGAAGCCTTGGGCGGTGCGCACTCCAAAGCCTCCCCTTGCAGGGGAGGTGGCTCGGCGCAGCCGAGACGGAGAGGTCGTATCAAATCTGCGGCAACCTCTCCGTCAGCCTGCGGCTGACAGCATCCCTACCCCTTTTGTCCCTTCGGGACATTTCCCCCTGATAGGGGGAATCGGCCCCTGGAAGGGGAGCCTTTCTTTTGCAACGAATGAAGGCGCAGGCGGCGGGCCTGCGCCTTTGGATCAATGTCTGTATTTGTCGTCGAGCGTGGCCTTGAGCGAGCCGGCGGCGACCTCGCGGATGGCGAGCGTCACGGGCTTCTCCTCGAGCGGCTCATGCGTGAGCTCGGATTCGATCGACAGCTGCCGGGCGCGGTGCGCCACGACGTTGACGAGCAGATAACGGCTGTCCACATTCTTGAGAAGTTCCGACATTGCGGGGTAAAGCATTAGAGTTCCTCCTTTATGCAATGGATGCGATCCATCATTTTACACTTTTCTGCGGTCATGATCGCCAGCAGCTCCGCTGCGGCGTGGCCGACCGTATCGTTGACGACGAGATAGTCGTACTGGTATGCCTGGCTGTATTCCCATTTTGCCCGTTCCATGCGCTTTTCCATCGCTTCGGGGCTCACATCGCCGCGTTTTTCGAGCCTGCGGCGGATCTCGGCGAGCGAGGGAGCTGTCAGGAAAACGAGCACGGCCTCGGGCAGGCGCTTTTTGATGTTCAGCGCGCCGACGACATCGACGTCCATGACGACATCGGTCCCGGCCTCGAGCGCCTCGCGGATGGGGGCCAGCGGAGTGCCGTAGTAGTTGCCGACGTACTCCGCGTGCTCGAGCAGCTCGCCGTTTTCGATCATGGTCTCAAACTGGGCGCGGGTCACGAAGTAATAGCTCTTGCCGTCGACCTCGCCCGGGCGCATGGGCCGGGAGGTCGCGGATATGGAATACTGCACCTGCTCGCGCTGCTGCACGACGCTGTTCAGGACGGTATTTTTTCCGACGCCCGAGGGGCCGGACACCGCAAACAGTTTTCCCTTCATGGCTGTACGCTCGTCTCCTCTGCATTCTTTTCTTCCATGCGCGCGGCAATGGTCTCCGGCGTGACGGACGAGAGGATGACATGATCCGTATCCATCAGCAGAACGGATTTCGTCCTGCGGCCGAACGACGCGTCGAGCAGCATCCCGCGCTCGCGCGCCTCCTGCACGACGCGCTTGATGGGGGCCGAGTCCGGGCTGACGACAGCCAAAATCCGCCCCGCCGCGACGGCGTTGCCGAAGCCGATCGAGATCAGTTTCATAGCTTCCTCCGCTTACTCGATGTTCTGCGTCTGCTCGCGGATCTTTTCCAGCTCCGCCTTGAGCTCGACGACGGTCCGGGCCTGCTCGAGATCGTTGCCCTTGGAACCGATGGTGTTCGATTCGCGGTTGAATTCCTGCAGCAGGAAATCGAGCTTGCGGCCGATGGGGCCGCCGGATGTCAGCATCTGATCGAGCTGATCGAGATGGCTGCGCAGGCGGACGGTCTCCTCATCCACGGCGATCTTGTCGGCGTAGATGGCGGCCTCCTGCAGGATGCGGCCTTCGTCGATATTCGTCTGGCCGAGGACCTCCTGCATCTTCTCCGTCAGCCGCGCGCGGTACTCCGCGAGCGTGACGGGGCTTCTGGCCTCGACCTTCTCGACGAGGGACAAAACGGTCTTCGCGCGGCTGCGGAGGTCTGCCTCCATGGCCGCGCCCTCTTTTTCGCGCATGGCGTTGAACTTCGCCAGCGCCTCTTTGACGACGGACAGGATATCGTCCGTCAGCTTCTGCTCGTCCTCCTCCTGCTTCTCCACGACGAAGACGTCGGGCATGCGGGACAGGGCGGTGACGGAAATATCATCGCGCACGCCGTAATCGGCGGCGATGGACTTGAGTGCGGCGAGATACCCTTCGAGCACGGGCTTATTGAGCGAGATCTGCAGGCTGGTGTCGGCCGTCACGTTGACGGTGATGAACAGATCCAGCTTGCCGCGGTTCACGTTTGCCTTGATGAGGGACTTGACCGCGTCCTCGGCAAAGCCGTAGACGCGCGGGAGCTTGACGTTCAGATCCAGATAGCGGTTGTTGACCGCCCGCATCTCGACGGTGATCTCCCGGCCGTCGATGGTTTTTTCCGCGCGGCCGTAGCCGGTCATACTTCTGATCACGTTGCGTTCCTTCCTTTCTATTCTTCCGCTGTGGCCGGTGCGAGGTTGGCGGCGATGGAATACTGGCCGATGGCGCCCGCGGAGTCATAGCCGTCGACATACACGCTGACCGGCACCTGATAGGTGCCCTCCTGCGTGTAGCCGCTCATATCCGCGACGATGCGGATATTGCCCGCGAGGATCTTCTGCGCGTCCGCAGCGTCGGCACGGATGGTGACCTGCACCTGCTGGGAAAGGCTCGTGGCCTTGAATTTTTCTTCGTCGACGCCGATGAAGACGATGTTGGTCGTCCGCAGCGTCTTGATCTGCTTGCCGTGGATGATGACGTGGATGGAGACCTCCTCCTGCCCGGAGACGTTCTTCACGTCGTTGGGGATGAGGATGGTGCGCGTGATGGTCTCGTCGTTGCTCGAGAGGGTGGAAAGGTCGATGGGTTCGAGCTGGATGGAGTTGAGCCCGTCGAGCACGGTCACGTCGCCGGAGAGCGTGACGGCCTGGATGTCCGCCGTGTAGGTCACGTCGGTCTCGGCCTTTGCGCCGCCGCCGTCGATGAACTCCACCTCGAGCGGCACGACCTTGTACTTGACGATCTTCATCGTCACCTCGACCGCGTCGGCGCTGAGCGTCAGCTCGGAGGTGTCGACCTGATTGCCGTCCTTGTCGAGCAGGACATAGGAGACGGTCTCGGTGATGGTCTTATCGACGTTGCTGCGGTCGAGCGTGACCTGGGCGCAGTCGATGGTACCCACGATGGATTCCGGGCCTTCGACGGTGATGGAGTCATAGTCGAAGCTCGTGCTGTCGAGCATGAAGCCCTCGGCGATGCGGACGTTGGAGAAATCGCCCTTGACCTCGACCGATTTGCGGATCTGCCGCTCGACGGTGAAGGTGATGCTGGTGGGGGTCTTGTCCGCCCGGGTGATGGAGGAAGCGGAGACGGCGCTGGGGAGCGTAATGTCGTAGGTCATGGTGTATTCCTTGGTGCTGCGCACCCTGGACACGTCGACAACGGCCTTGATCTCGTCCTTATGCTGGTCGAGCGTCTTGAGATCGGCGTTTTTGCCGTAAAAATGTACGGAGACGAACTCCTGATAATCCCCCGTGATGACCAGCCCGTGGTCCTCCTGCAAAACCTCCGCGCCGGAGAACGTCACGGGGATGTTGCCGATGACAAGATCGACGTCCGGATTGACGACGGTCATGACGTAGACCCACAGACACATGGCTGCAAGGACGGAGACGATCAGGGAGAAGAGTTTGCTTTTCATTTGGGACCGTCCTTCCTTGTGAGGCTTGCTGCGAGCTTTTTGAAGAGAGACTTTTTCTCGGTCTCATCCGCGATCAGCTCGTTGGACAGCAGCTTCTGCAGCGTCTGGGGGGCCAGATGGCGCTTGAGCATGCCGCCGATGGCGACGGAGATCGTGCCGTTTTCCTCCGACACGATGACGACCACGGCGTCGGAGACCTCGCTGGTGCCGACGCCCGCGCGGTGGCGCGTGCCGAGGTCGCCGGGCAGATGCGGATTGTCGCTCAGGGGCATCACGCAGCCCGCGGCCGCGACGCGCCCGCCGCGGACGATGACCGCGCCGTCATGCAGGGGGGAATTTTTGAAAAACAGGTTGCGCAGCAGCTGCTCGGACAGCTGCGCGTCGACGATGGTACCGGTTTTAAAGTATTCGTCGAGCGGCGTCTCGCGTTCGAACACGAGCAGCACGCCGACGCGCTCGCGCGACATGATCTCGCAGGCCTGCACGGTGGCGTTGACGGCGCTCTGCTCGATCGAGGCGGTGGGCTCGGTGGCAAGCAGGTGGAAATGCAGCTGCGCACCGACCCGCTCGAGCGCGCGGCGCAGCTCGGGCTGGAAGACGATGATGAGGGCGATCGCGCCGACCTCAAGGATCTTGTTGAGCAGCCAATTTAATGTATAGAGATTCAGAACGTCTGTCAGCAGCGTGATGGCGAGCAGAAGCAGGATCGCGCGGGCCACGCGGGCCGCACTGGTCGAGCGGATCAGACGCAGGAGTGAATAGAAGATGATAGAAACGACCAGGATATCGACAATATCTGTGATCCCGATCGCCGGGACCTGATACAGAAGATTCTGGAAGAATTCTCGGATCGTAGCCATAGGGTCATTCTCCCACTGATACTTATAGATAGTCTAAATTATACTCCATCTTCTCCCCCGGCGCAAGCCCGGGACGGAAGAAAGTTTTGGGGAAGTTTGGCGGCGGGCCGGCGTGAAAAAATAATCCCACGATTTTTCAGAAAAGGCTTGCTATTTGGCCGGATATCTGATATGCTTGGCACAAGGGCCAAGCAATTGGCATGCAAGCTTATCTGCAATGGGGTACCCCATTGCACCGGGAGGTCCCCTCCCGGTGCGATCCCCGTCCGTCTGCCCGCCGGGTACGGGATACAGACGCAGGAGGAAACCGCATGAAAAGACGACTCTTCGCGCTCGCCCTCGCCCTGCTGCTGGCAGTCTCCCTGCCGGTCTCGGCCCTGGCCCGGGACTGGTACATCGATGACGGAGACATCACCATCAGTGCCACCGAAAGCGGCCAGACCGTGTCGCAGGGCAATACATCAGAAGCAGACGATGCACCGGTCATTAAGCAGAGAGACAGCGAAACGGCAACAGGCAGCACGATCACCATTAAGTCCACCGGTGACGCAACGGCAAATGTGACCATCAAGGATGTGAACATCAGCAGCAAAGGCGACGCCATTGACGTTGACGGCAAATCCAGCGCAAAGATCACACTGGAAGGAAAAAACAAGATTTTCTCCGAAACCGGCTCCGCCCTGCACGTCTCCAGCGGCGACGTGACCATTGACGGCGACGGCTCGCTGGAAGCCGGGAACGGCGATGAAACCGCTTACAGCCAAGGTGCCAAGATCGGCAGCCACGAGGACGAAGATATGTCCGGCAGCATCCACATTACAGGCGGCGCAACTGTTACTGCAAAGCGTGACTCTGGTTACGGAGATGGCGCGGGCATCGGTTCTGGCAATAATGGCGATATGTCCGGCAGCATTACCATTGACGGAAACGCAAACGTTGACGCTATCGGCAGTTATGACGGTGCTGGTATCGGTGCTGGTAATGGCGGCAAGATGTCCGGCGACATCACCATCGGCGGCAACGCACAGGTAACTGCGGCGAGCGAAAGCGACGGCGCTGGTATCGGCTCTGGCTGGACGGGGGATATGTCCGGCAATATCACCATTGGCGACAGCGCACAGGTGACCGCATGGGGTGACGACGAGGGTGCCGGTATCGGCTCTGGTGGGGAAGGCGCTGTGTCTGGAACCATCACCATCGGCGGCAATGCGCAGGTGACTGCGGGAAGTGGCGAAGATGGTGCAGGCATCGGCGCGGGAGAGGACGGTTCCATAGCTGGCAGCGGCAAAATCATCATCCGCGACAGCGCAAAAGTGACGGCCATCGGCGAGAATGATGGCGCTGGCATCGGTGCTGGTGAGGATGCGCTCATGGCAGGACTGATCATCATCCAGGACAACGCGCAGGTCACCGCCATTGCGGGTAGCCAAGCCGCTGCCATCGGCAGTGATGACAAAAAAGAGATGACCGGAACCATTCTCATCATCGGGAATGCGCGTGTTACTACAGGTATTCTCAACGATAATGATGACGTCGACTTTGATTACAATACGAAAGAGATCACATACACGCTGGATACGGATGCCGTCGGCTACATCGGCGATGGTCAGAATTCCAACCATGCGAGCACCAACGGTCATTACGTGATCGGGTCGGATGTGACGATCAACGGCATCAGCGGCAGCAATATTGATGAGCTGAAGCAGTACGTCAACATGCGCCTGAGCGGCGAAGACCACGACGGCGACCCGGAAAACCTGACCAGGCTGGAGATCCGCAGCGAAAACGGTGAATTTACTGTAGACGCATCCGGTGAAGGCACGGTCGAAAAGATCCTCTACGGCGGCAGCGAGACCGTCCCCACCGCGCCGGGCACGTATCCCGTCACCTGCGTGGTACGGTTTGGCGACGAGACGCTCGAATTCCAGATCGGCACGTTCATCGTCCCCGAGCCGCCCGTGGAAGCCGCGCAGCCCGCGCCCGTCTACCATGTGACGGACAAGGACGGGAATCAGATTCCTTATACCGCGGCCCGGGAGGGCGGCGTGCTGACCATCCGGGTGGACGCGGCCTATGCGCGGCTGACGCTCACGGCAGACGAAGCGCAGGCGCTGACGGCGCAGGGCGTGGAGAAGGTCATCTTCGTGACGACCGGCGCCACCTCCACCTTCCGCCCCGCCGACCTCACCGCATACAAGGACGAAGCCCCGTTCGTCCTGACCCACGACGGCGAAACGGTCACCTTCACCGCGGGCGAGACCGACCTCGCGTCCCTGCTGCTGCAGGCGTGACATTTTAATAGACAAAAGCCTTCCCCGGATGGGGAAGGCTTTTTGCTTTAGCGGCGCACACCCAAAGCCTCCCCTTCCAGGGGAGGTGGCTCGGCGCAGCCGAGACGGAGAGGTTGCTGCAAATTTGCGACGACCTCTCAGTCAGCCTGCGGCTGACAGCTCCCCTGCAAGGGGAGCCTTGGATGGTGCACATCCCCCAGGGGAAGCCATGGGCGGGCGCAAGCCCAAAGGCTCCCTCGTCAGAGGGAGCCTTTCGTTGTCAGGATCTTCCGCAGGATCCGGATGGTCTGGTCGATCTCGCGTGTCGTGTTGAAGGCGGAGGGGGTGAGGCGGAGGGTGCCGGTGGTGAGGGTACCGGCAGATTCGTGGGCCAGGGGGGCGCAGTGGAGGCCGGCGCGGGTGCAGACGCCGTGCTCCGCGAGCCGAGCCGCCAGCGTCTCGCAGTCCATCGTCTCCGCGCGGACCGAGAGCGTGCCGCTCTGCCCCTCTCCCGTATAAACATGCACGCCGTCAAGCCCCTGCAGCCCGGCCGCGAGCTGCGCGCGCAGCCCGGCCTCATGGGCCAGCAGCCGCTCCGGCCCCTGCTGGCGCACGAAACGCAGTCCCGCGGCAAGACCGCAGATGCCGCAGACGTTCTGCGTCCCGGCCTCGGCGTGGTCCGGCAGCTCCTGCGGCATATCCGGCAGGCGCGAGGCGCTGCCGCTGCCGCCCTCCAGAAGCGTGTCGGGCGTCCTGCCGCAGAGCAGGAGGCCGGTCCCCTGCGGGCCGTAGAGTGCCTTATGTCCCGGCATACAGACGAAGGCCGCGCCAAGCTTCTCCAGACTGACCGGCAGCAGCCCCGCCGACTGCGACGCGTCGACGATCAGCGGCACCCGCCGCGCGCGGCAGAGCGCCGCGATTTCCTCCAGCGGCAGGATATAGCCGAAGACATTCGACACATGCGTGCAGATCACGGCCTGCGTATCGGGCGTGACGGCGGCTTCAAAGGCGGCGAGGGTATCCGCCGGGTCAAACAGCCTGCGTCCGGCGACGATCATCTCCGCCCCGATATGGTGCAGGGGGCGGACGACCGCGTTGTGCTCAAAGCCGGAGATCACGGCGCGGCCGCCGGGCCGCACCAGCGTCTTGATCGCAAGATTGAGCGCGTGCGTGGCGTTCATGGTGAACACGACCTGCTCCGGCCGGGCTCCAAACAGCTCTGCCGCGAGCACGCGGCAGTCATAGACGGCGTCCGCGGCCCGCATGGCGGGCGCGTAGGCCCCGCGGCCGGGCGTGGCCATGCGGCGCAGGGCGCTCTGCATATGGTAGGCCACCATCGGCGGCTTCTGAAGCGTAGTGGCTCCGGCGTCAAGATAGATCACAGCGCCGCCTCCTCCAGATACCCGTTCGGGTGCATCCGGTACGCACCGGAGACCGGGCTGTTCCACGCGCGCAGCAGCTGCGCGGCGTGGACGCCGTCTTCGCCGCCCACATACAGCGCCCACGTGCAGCCGAGACCGGAGATCTCCGGCGGCGCGCGGCGCAGCTGGGCCCGCAGGCCCGATTCATACAGGATCCGCCGGCCGGACTGCGCCGCCGTCTGGCTGCGGAACGTAAAGAGATAGGAAAACATGGTCATCTCCTCCCGCTTCATCGTATGCGCCGCCCGCGGGATCTGCCACGATTCGTCAAAATTATATTTATTCAAAAAAAGTTCATATTTATTCTTGACATTTCTGCACGCTTCGGTATAATAAAACACGTTATGAGAGAGGCTGCGGCTGACATCAGTAGGGCGCGTACCCGGCGGGGACCGGGCGTCTGAAAGGGGAAGCCGCCGAAGGGCCAGCGCCGTTCCCGCAGCGCCGGTACCTGGGACGCAGGAGAAGATCCTGCGGACTGTCACAGGAGGCTTGCCTCCGTGGAGAGCTGTCATGCACGAACAGGGATGTTTTGTTTGCGTCATGATGGGATCATGACGCATTTTTATTTGGGAGTGACATCCATGAAAAAGAACACCTGGAAAACCGTTCTGACGGTCGTCGTCCTGCTCGCCCTTGCGGCGGCGCTGGTCGTGGCCGCCGTCGAATGCGCGAACGGCGCGTCGCTGGCCAACACGGCCTGGTCGCTGCTGCCGCCGGTCATTGCGATCATTCTCGCGCTCATCACCAAGGAAGCGTACAGCGCGCTGTTCATCGGCGTGCTGGTGGGCGGTCTGTTCACCTGCGGCTTCGCGCCCGTGGCGACGCTCGACACCATTGTCAATGACGGCCTCATCGCCGCCATCTCCGGCAACGCGGGCATCTTCCTGTTCCTCGTGCTGCTGGGCATCATCGTCGCGCTGGTCAACGCGGCGGGCGGCTCCGCCGCCTTCGGCCGGTGGGCCGAGACGCACATCAAGACGCGCGTCGGCGCGCAGCTGGCCACGTTCGTGCTCGGCGTGCTCATCTTCATCGACGACTATTTCAACTGCCTGACCGTCGGCTCCGTCATGCGCCCGGTCACCGACAACCACAAGATCTCTCGCCCGAAGCTGGCCTACCTCATCGACGCCACGGCCGCGCCCGTGTGCATGATCGCGCCGATCTCGTCCTGGGCGGCGGCGGTCTCCACCACGGCGGCGGACCTCGATACCGGCATGAGCGGCATCGAGCTGTTCGTCAAGGCTATCCCCTACAACCTCTATTCCATCCTGACCTTCGTCTTCATCCTCGCGCTCGTCGCCATGCGGTTCGACTACGGCCCCATGCGCCAGTTTGAAGACCGGGCCGCCAAGGGCGATCTGGCCGCGCTGGCCAGCGAAGCCGATGAAAAGGCGAACCCCAACGGCCGCGTGATCGATCTGATCCTGCCGGTCCTCGTCCTGATCGTCACCTGCACGCTCGGCATGATCTACGTCGGCGGCTTCTTCGGCGTCGACGCCTGGGGCGGCACGGACTGCGCGGGCGATTTCATCAGTGCCTTCGGCAACACCGACGCGTTCATCGGCCTGCCCTGGGGCGGCTTAATCGCGCTCGTGCTGACGGTCTTCTACCTCGTCGCGCGCAAGGTTCTGTCCTTCAAGGAAGCGATGGAATGCGTACCCAAGGGCTTCATCGCCATGGTCCCGCCGATCATCATCCTGACGCTCGCCGTCTCGCTGAAGAGCATGATCAACTCCCTCGGCGCGGACGTGTACGTCCACGACCTGATGTTCGCCGCCTCCATGAGCCTCTACAGCATGCTGCCCGCGGTCATCTTCGTCGTGGCCTGCATTCTGGCCTTCGCCTCCGGCACGAGCTGGGGCACGTTCGGCATCCTGATCCCGATCGTCACCGCCGTCTTCCCTGCCGACAGCAATCTGCTCATCATCGGCATCTCCGCGTGCTGCGCGGGCGCGGTCTGCGGCGACCACTGCTCCCCCATCTCCGACACGACCATCATGGCCTCGGCCGGTGCGCAGTGTGAACACCTGAACCACGTCACGACCCAGCTGCCGTACGCCGTCACGGTCGCCATCGTCAGCTTCGTCGGCTTCATTGTCGCGGGCTTCGTGCAGAACGTGTTCGTCACCTGGGCGGTCGGCATCGTGCTGCTGCTCGGCGCGCTGTTCCTGATCCGCGCGATCGAGCGGAAAAAGGCCGCCTGAGTCCCCATTTCATACGAAAAGCCCCTCTGCCGGACGGCAGAGGGGCTTTTGTTTTTGCTGCTTATTTCTCCACGATCTCCAGCAGCTCCATGGGACATGCCTTGACGCAGATGCCGCAGGCGGTGCACTTGCTGGAATATGGGGTGTTTTCGTCCTTGACGATCAGGCCGAAGGGACAGGCCTCGACGCACTTGCCGCAGCCGGTGCAGAGCTTGCGGCTGATCATCCAGACGCCCTTCGGGTTCTGGGTGATGGCGCCGGAGGGACAGGCTGCGGCGCACTTGCCGCACTGGACGCAGACCATGGGCTTGACCGTGTCGTTCCGCTGGACGATCTTCAGCGCAGCCTTGTCGGGGTGGAATTCCTTATAGTAAGCGTTGGAGCAGGCGCGGACGCACTCCAGACAGGCCATGCACTGCACGCCTTTTTTGATGGACAGCTTTTTCATGAGCGTTCTCCTTCTCATTTTGATCTTTTTTCATTATACAGCATAACGGGAAACTTTCAATACGCTTTTATCGATTTTTGCCGTTTTGTGCGCTTTTCTGCGCTGTAAAAAACTCACAGCATACCGGCTGCTTCGTGTGCAGATACTAGCGGCAGCGAACAGATTCGCAGATAAGGAGGAATTTTTCATGAAAAAAGGCTTACTTTTGCTGCTTGCAGCGCTGATGCTCGCCGCGATGCTGACCGCCTGCGCGGCGACGCAGCCGTATGACGGCTATTCCAATGTCTCGACCACCCGCAACGGCTATGTCAACGGCACGAACGGCTACAGCGGCATGTACAACGGCACCTACGCCCCCGGCTATAACGGTTATACCGGCTATAACGGCTACACCGGTTCGGGCAGCTATAATAGCTATGCCAACGGCCAGACCGGCATGGGCACGTCCGCTTCCGGCCGCACCGCCGCAGGCAGCACCACCGGCTCCGCCGCGCGCTGACGGAGGCACACCATGACCGTAAAGAGCTTTTTCCTGACCATGGGCGCGGGCGTCGCCGTCGGCGCGCTCGGGGCGATGATGCTGCCGAAAAACAGCGACGCCTACCGCATGACCAAGCAGGCCGCCAAGGCCATCCAGTCCGAAGCCGAAAAAGCCGTCGACGCCATCTCGTCGGCGATGTAAGGCCCTCACCACCAGCGCCTCCCCTCCCAGGGGAGGTGGCTCGGCGTGCTTCATGCCTTCCCCCTACGAGGGGAAGGTGGCACGGCGAAGCCGTGACGGATGAGGTGGACTGACCTTCGTCTACGCAGCTGCCCCCACCTCATCAGTCAGCCTTCCGGCGACAGCTTCCCCTCATAGGGGAAGCCTCTGGCGTTTCCAAAAGTCTTTCAAAAGGCTGGTAGACTGTACAGATTTGCAACTGCCCATCAGCATTTTCTTTTGCTTCTCCAAAAGAAAACGCTGGCGCGTCAGAAACGACCACGACGGAACGAGCCGCCGCAAGCGACGTCTCTTATCCTCTGTGCTCGTTTCTTCCTTTCCAAACCGCAAACTGAATTTGCGGTTTGGGTTTTTCTATGCAAATCTGCTACAACCTCTCAGTCTCGGCTGCGCCGAGCCAGCTCCCTACCCCTTTTGTCCCTTCGGGACATTTCTCCCTAATAGGGGGAATCGGCCCCTGGAAGGGGAGCCAAGGAATGCGCACCGCCGGAAGTACTCAAAAGCAGGCGACGACCTCTCAGTCAGCCTGACGGCTGCCAGCTCCCCTGGGAGGGGAGCCTTGGGTAGAAAATCGCCCCCGCGCGGCGCGCGGGGGCTTCTTTTTACTGTTTCAGTTTGGTTTTATCCGCAAAATACTCTTTCGTGAGCTTCGCCACGACGCCGGAGAGGGCGAAGAGGGCGATGAAGTTCGGGATGGCCATGAGGCCGTTGAAGGTATCGGCAATGTCCCACACCACGTCGAGCGAGGCGACCGCGCCGACGACAACGATGATGATGAACAGGACCTGATAGCCCTTCGCGACCTTGAGGCCGAACAGATACTGCACGCAGCGGCTGCCGTAGAGCGACCAGCCGAGGACCGTGGTGAATGCGAAGAGCGTCAGCGCCAGCGCGACGAACACAGAGGCGAATTTGACGCCGAACATGGTGGCGAACGCGCTCGTGATGAGCTCGGAGCCGACCTTCTGGCCGAAGGTGATGTCGACGCCGCTGCAGATGATGGTCATGGCCGTCAGCGTACAGATGACGATGGTGTCGGCGAAGACCTCAAAGATGCCGTACAGGCCCTGCTGGACGGGGCCCTTGGTATCGGCCGCCGCGTGCGCGATGGCCGCGGAGCCGAGGCCCGCCTCATTGGAGAAGGCGCTTCTGCGCAGGCCCCAGACGATGGTCTGCTTGAGCGCAATGCCGCTGGCCGCGCCGCCGAGGGCCTTGGGCGTGAAGGCTGTGCGGAAGATCTTGGCGAAGGCCGGGCCGATGTTGCCGGCGTGACCGAAGATGACGACGAAGGCGAAGATGATATAGAGGATGCTCATGACCGGGACGAGCTTTTCGGCCACCGCGCCGATGCGCTTGATGCCGCCGAAGAGGATCACGCCGATCAGGCCCGCGATCACAAGGCCGAAAATGAAGTTCAGCAGCTTCCGCTCCCCTTCTGCCGCGGGGATGAAAGCGTCGATGGCGTCGTTGAGCGAGCCGACGATGGAGTTGACCTGCGACATGTTGCCGATGCCGAAGGAGGCGATGGCCGCGAACACGCAGAACAGCACGCCGACCCACTGCCAGTGCTTGCCGAGGCCATTCTTGACGTAGTACATCGGGCCGCCGACCCAGTCGCCCTTGGCGTCACGTTCCCGGTACTTGATGGAGAGCGTGACCTCGGAATACTTGATGATCATGCCGAGCAGCGCCGCAAGCCACAGCCAGAACACCGCGCCGTAGCCGCCGAGGGCGATGGCCTGCGAGGTGCCGACGATGTTGCCAGTGCCGACCGTCGCGGCCAGCGCCGTGGTAACGGCCTGCAGCGGGGTAACGGCGCCCGCGCCGGCCTCCTGCTTCTGGAACATCTTGCCGACCGTGTTCTTCATCGCGTAGCCAAAGCGCGTGAACTGGATCCCACGGTTGCGGATCGTCAGGTACAAACCGCCGACGATCGTACATGGCAGGAAAATATACAGCCAGGCGACGGTATTCAATGTACCGGTAAAGAAATTGATGATAGCTTCCATATGTTCTCCTTTCCGGACGCCCCGCGTCCATCCTTTTCTTTCTCCTGAAGAAAAAACTTCCTGATTATGATACCATAAACTTACTTTCAATTCAATTTAAATCGCTACATCGAAATATAGAATTTTCCCGCGGACATTTGTGCATATTATAGAGACATTTACAAAAACCGGCTCCCCCGCGAAAAAAAGATTGACGCGGCCGGGAAAACGTGCTATATTATTTAGGCAATCGGGATGCTAGTGTGGCTCAGTCGGTAGAGCAGCTGATTCGTAATCAGCAGGTCGCCGGTTCAAGTCCGGCCACTAGCTCCAGAAACCGGTGAAAATCGAGAGATTTTCGCCGGTTTTCTCTTTTATTTGTTCGGTTTTTCAGGTGCCAAAACCGTCTGACCCACACCGTGACCCACACGGCGAAATGTCCAGAGAGCGTCGGAGAGGATGTTTGTCTTATCCTCTCCGACGCTCTTTGTCTTTCGGCTGCGTGTTCACATGACCTGCGCCATGAAATTGCCCATCTTTTCGGCTGCGCTTTCCTGCATCTGGCGTGTGACGTGGGTGTAGGTTCTCAGCGTGAATCCTGCGTCGAAATGACCGAGCATACTGGACACTGTTTTCACGTCTACGCCATTCTGGAGCGCCAACGTTGCGAATGTGTGTCTCAAGTCGTGAAATCTCAGGTGTTCCAATCCCGCATCCTTCAAAATCTTCTTGTGGATGTTGACTACCGAATCCGGATGGTACATTTCTCCAGTTTTCGGCGACGGGAACATCCACGGGTTGCTGGGGTGCTTCTGATGTTCTGCGACCAGCAGATCAACGGCATCCTGCGGTATTGAGATTTTGCGGATCGAGTTTTCCGTTTTCGGATGTGTGATGTCGGGTTCGCCCGCATTGTTGCGTCCGGCCTGCTTGCTGACGGAAATCGTCTTGTTTTCAATATCCAAATCCGACCATTGGAGCGCCACCAATTCGCCTTTGCGCAGTCCGCTGATGAGCTCCAGATAGAACATCGGCAGGACACCGCGCTGGTCGGCTGCGGTCAAATAGGACTTGATCTGCTCCGGCAGCAGGATCCTCATTTCGTGCTTCGGAATTTTCGGCGGTACGCAGTCGTCCGCTGGATTTCTGACAATCAGGCGTTCTTTCACTGCCCGGTCGAGCACGTTGTGCAGCATTGTGTGGATGCCGCGGATCGTGGAATCACTCAACCCCGGCTGCTTTCCCTTCTGCGCTTCGCGGAGCCGTCCGTGTTCCCGCAAGTCCTTGTACAACCCTTGCAAATCGCGTCCGGTCAGCTTTTTGAGCGGAATATCGCCAATACGCGGCGTGATGTGCAGTTCAATCCCACGCCGGTAATACTCCGCAGTCGAGAATCGCAGGTGTGGCTTTGCGTATAGCTCATACCACGTTTGCAGCC
>ERZ1026844.944-NODE-944-length-18963-cov-18.230114_pt1 | contig 18963 bp, 16 predicted proteins | sample MGYA00380152_ERZ1026844 | MGnify/ENA primary metagenome ERZ1026844 (study PRJEB33269, sample SAMEA4719788) | human gut metagenome | biome: human-associated habitat; feature: organic feature; material: feces | place: Cameroon | collected 2013-10 ... | reverse complement strand
AAGAGCAACGGCGACCGTCTGATCTGCCTGAAAAGGGTCGATGGTGTCGATGATCTCGCTGCCGAAAACATCGTCACCATCGACCCTGAGAAGCCCCCCGTGTTTCGCCCTGTGAGCCGCTGTGTGCGCGGTTAGGGGCTGGGGTGGCGTGTGTACCCGCCGAGGGAACATTCAGCCCGCACAGGGCGAATTCTGGGGCGGCATAAAAACGGCGAATAAGCCGCCGTGACCCGCGGGCGTCCAGCGCTTCAATGGCATGAAGCGCACGCCGAGGGTAGTGATACCCCCCGCATAGATGTGCCAAAAAAGCACTGTGTGCAGGAGTGAACAGCGCGTTCGTCGGTGCAGAGCACCCACTCTGAGAAAGCCGTTTTTCTGCCGAAATAAACCCCACGCGGGGTTGTTCCGACACAGACAAAGCGGCCGGAGGGTAGTGATACCCCCCACATAGAAGTGCCGAAAAAATGTGAAATGGGAGTTTTTATCACCTCCCCCAACAGGGCTCCCGCCGAAACCCAGCAAAGCGGTTTCGGAGGGAAGAGGACGAGTGACAGAGAGAGCGAGTCCTGCCGCTTGCGGCGGGACGAGGGATTTGTCGTCCGCTCGGACGACAGCCAGCATCGCATTTGTCTGGTCTGCGGCGAAACCGCTGCCCTGCCAAATGCACCGGGCGGGGCGAAGCCCCGCACCCAAATTCCGGGCGGAAGCCCGGACCCACTTTTAGCTACGATTGGAGAAAAACATGAAAAAAGATATCAAATTCAGCACGCGCATGGCGTCCGCTGACCGTGAGAAGATCAAGGCGCTGGCGGCGAAGGCCCACATGTCCATGAGCGATTACGTCACCGCCTGCTGTCTCGGCAAACGGATCATCGTCATCGACGAACAGAAGGAACTGCTCCGACAGCTCAAGGGCATCGGCAGCAACATCAACCGCCTCACCGTCCTCGCCAACATGGGCAAGGTGCAGGTCATCGGTCTGGAAAAAGCTGCCGGTGAGCTGTCCGAGGTCAGCGCCGCGCTGCGGTCAGTCATGGAAGGGCGGTGAGCCGTATGGCCATCGTACATTTTGTGAACTACAAGCGGGGCACACAGTCCCGCGCCGCCATGCGCGGCGTGATGCTCTACGTCATGCAGGAGAAGAAAACCGCATGGGAGGGCGGGCCGCTCGTCAGCGGCATCAACTGCCAGCCGCAGAGCGTCTACGATGATTTCATCAATACAAAGCTGCTCTATCACAAGGACGGCGGCGTGATGTTCTATCACATGGTACAGAGCTTTCCGAAGGGCGCGGCAGTCGATCCTCGGCAGGCCCACGAAGCTGCGCGGCGGCTGGCGGAATACTTCGAGGGCTGTGAGGTACTGGTCTGCACCCACGTTGACCGGGAGCATATCCACTCCCACTGCGTCATCAACTCCGTCAACTTTGAAACCGGCAAAAAGCTGCACATGGCGAAGGAACAGATCCAGGAACTGATGCGGCGCAATGACATGATCTGTCAGGAGATGGGCCTGCCGGTCTTTAAGGCAACCACACAGCAGGCCCGCGGCATGAGCGGTGCGGAGTACCATGTCGCACTCAAGGGACAAAGCTGGAAACTGCGGCTTATGAACACCATTGACGGGTGCATGAAATACGCCGCCGACAAGGACGCCTTCGTTTCACTGATGGAATCCGAGGGCTACGCCGTCCGCTGGGAGAGCGGCCGCAAGTACATCACCTACACCACGCCGGACGGCATGAGATGCCGCGACAGCAAATTACATGAGGAAAAGTATTGCAAGGAGGTCATGGAGCATGAATTCAGAATACGGGCAGAGCTCGTCAAGAGAAAACTCCGTCGAGCAGCGGAAACCGATGGAGGAATTGAAACGGCTGAATCAGCCGAACAGCGCACCGCAGCAAACAGTGCAGCCGCAAACGATACAACCCATCGTGATCCAGTGCGATCTGCCGCAGACGATGAACAAGCTGGCAAAGCAGGTGGGCGAAATAAACTGGGAGCTGGAGGGAATTCGGAATACGTTGCCGGAATTGAGAACACACATCGACCTGACGCCGGTGCAGAAGTCGCTCACAGAGATGCAGAGATCACTGACGGAGATGAACAAGCTGCTGGAACGGGTTGGGAACCTGAGCGAGAAGTATTCCTCCAAGTGGATCGACTGGCTTCCGGATTTCAGCCTACTGGTAGCCCTCAAGTGGATCGCGCTGCTTTTGGTGATCGGCGCAGCGGCGATGGCCGGGTGGTATGGCGTGGTAGCGATCCGCGGCCTGCTCCTCTGATCCCCACCGTGGCCGGGCTGACTGCCGCAGGTGCGCTATTGGACGAGGATGAAGATGCCGAGGAAAAGCGGCGGCGCATGGAGGCGAAGATCGCCGCCGAAAACTTTGGCGCGGTGGTCGGCTTCGCCGCAGGCGCGGCTCTGGCGGTGAAAGAAAAATTGGATGAACACGCCGCACAAGAAGAACAGGAAAAGCGACAGCATGAGCAAACGATGGGAGGACTATGACGGCAGACATCAGGTATAAAGTCTTGAAAGCAGAGGAAACTATTGGAAAAGGAGCGTGATGCGTTTGGAAATCAATGTCCATGATGACCGTAAGATCGTAGAGATATGGCTCAGCCATTCGGAACAGGCAGATGCCGCTTTGCGTGAACAGCTCCGTCCAATCTATCAGGAATACAACGGCAAAAAATACACCGTAGCAGTCTTTCGGTCCGGCACGGAAAATCTGTATGAGCAGACCCATCAGCTCCTGCTCTACAATCGAAACCGTGCGGCAGAGCTGGAAGCGAAACAGCAGGCACCGGTGATGGAATAAAAAGCGCAAGCGGTATCGGTACTGACCAATACCGCTTAGTCAAACCGATGAAACGAAATGCGATTTGCGGTTGCTTTTATAAAAAAACCGTGATACAATATTATCTGCAAAGTTAAAACAACAGGAAGAACAATCTTGATAGAAAGGCGGTGTGCCTATGAGTGGACTCCTTCCACAACACGGCGAAATTCTACTGTACGACAACGGTACTGACAAGCAGTTCGTCAGCGTGGTGTTCAAGGATGAAACCTTTTGGCTGACACAGAGCGGTATGGCAGAATTATTCGACTGCTCCGCTGATAACATCTCTCTGCACTTGAAAAACATCTATGCGGACGGTGAATTGGAGCAGGCGGCAACTACCGAGAAATTCTCGGTAGTTCGCAAGGAGGGCAGCCGCGAAGTGCGGCGCAGCATTGACCATTACGATCTCGACGCCATCATCGCCGTAGGCTACCGGGTCAACTCCAAAAAGGCCACCCACTTCCGCCAATGGGCCACCAAGACCCTGAAAGAGTACATCCAGAAGGGCTTTGTCCTCAACGATGAACTGATGAAGAACGGCCGACTATTTGGCAAAGATTACTTTGACGAGCTGCTGGAGCGCATCCGGGAGATCCGGGCCAGCGAGCGCCGGGCTTACCAGAAAATCGCCGATGTGTTTGAGCAGTGCAGCTACGACTATGATAAAAACAGCGAGACCACGAAAGCGTTCTACGCCTTCGTGCAGAACAAGCTCCACTTTGCTGTCACCGGTAAGACAGCGGCGGAACTGATTTCCGAACGAGCTACCCTGGACAGTTCCACCATGGGTCTGACTAACTGGAAGGGCGCGCCGGACGGAAAAATTCTGAAAAGCGACACGCTGGTGGCCAAGAACTACTTAAACGAAAAAGAATTGAGCCGCTTGAATCGTCTTGTGACCATGTTCATCGATTACGCCGAGTTGATGGCGGAGGACGAGCAACTCATGAGTATGCAGGACTGGCTGGAGGAGACAGACCGGTTTCTCACCAACAACCGCCGCAAGGTGCTGGAGGGCAAGGGCCGCATCTCCCACGACGCGGCAGTGAAAAAAGTAGGTACCATTTACGAAGAATTCCGCAAAAAGCAGGACGCCGAATACATCTCCGAATTTGACCGGCAGATCGCTGCATATCTGAAAGGTGACAAGCTATGATCGAACGCTTTGCCATAGCGGGCTACGCGCGCATTTCGGTGGACGAGGAACTGGATCGCGACAATGTGTCTATCGAAAACCAAAAGGCTATCATCGAAGATTTCGTGAAGCACCGCTTCCCCGACAGCACACTGACCTTCTACGAGGATCGTGACCGCTCCGGCTATACCTTCGAGCAGCGGGAGGGTTATCAGGAAATGCGGCGAGGGCTGATGAGCCACAAGTACGACATTCTCATCGTCAAAGACTTCTCCCGTTTCTCCCGCCGCAATTCCCGCGGGCTGGTGGAACTGGAGGATCTGCGGGACGCCGGCGTGCGTATCATCTCCATCGGAGACAACATTGACTTTCCAAACGACGATGACTGGCTGAAAATTCAATTTCAGTTTCTTATCAACGAAATGCCGGTGACGGACACCAGCAAAAAGGTAAAGTCCGTCATCCGCCGCCGTCAGGCAGACGGCGCGTGGCTTTGCGCCGCGCCCTATGGCTACATTCTCAACAAACAAAAGCAGTTTGAGATCGTCCCCACGGAGGCGGAGATCGTGCGGGAAATCTTCCGGCTCTATCTGGACGGCTGGGGATATAAGAAAATCGCCAACCACCTGACAGATACTGGTGTGCCCACCCCTCGGATGTCAGAGCAGCTTCGCAAAGAGGCGGAGGGGGAGGAATCCCGCCGCACGGCGAAAAAGGACTGGGCTATTGTCACGGTGCAGGGTATTCTGGACAATGATTTTTACATCGGAACCCTGCGGCAGGGCAAGTACACCCGTGCCAAAATCAACGGTAAGGATGTCAAGCGGGATGAGTTGGAACACATTGTCATTGAACACCACCATCAGGCCATCATCGACTACCGCACCTTTGCCACCGTCCGCGCCCTGCGGGAACAGCGCTCTACCAACCACTACCGCGGGAAGAAAATCAATGACAATGTGTACTCAGGTTTTCTGGAGTGCGGTGACTGCGGCAGTCCCATGTTTGCTATGAGCCGCCGGGATCTACGCCCTGCCTACACCTGCGGCACCTATCACCGCCGGGGGCTGTCCGGCTGCACCAGCCACCACATTCGGGTAGACAAACTGGACGAGTTGATGAAGCTATATCTCAAAAAGGTAAAGGACAACTCCGCAAATATGCTGGAGCGTCTCAACGCCGACCTTGCCCACGAGCAGGAGGACATAAGTGAAACGGAACGCACTGCGGAGAATCTGGAAACCCTGCTGCTGGACGCACAGGAGGAACTGAAAGCCACCAAGCGCCAGCGTATCCGGGATATGGCGCGGCACCCGGAGCAGGAGGCCATTTTGGAGGAGACCTATGACGAGCTGGAGCATGACCTGATCCAGCGTATCAACGGCTTGCAGAATCAGCTGCAAATGGCGGCGGACAAACGCAATACCATTATCCAAGTGAACCGTGCGGCGAAAACCGCCATGGAGGTCTTTGATGACCTGTTGAGCAAAGAGCATCTTGACCGCAAGGATCTACAGCTTATCATTGAGAAAATTAAGGTCTACGAGGATCATCTGGAAATTCGACTGAAATCCGACATTGACTGTCTGCTCCGCTGCGGAGAACTGCCGCATGAGGAGGACTCCGTTGCCGCCATGGCCATCGTGGAGGATACCGTAAATTTTCCTGACGGCACGGGAGATATCTCAACCATTACCATCGTCCAGAGCACAAAAATGCGTCCGGACAAGGTCTTTCGTGCCAATGTTATCAATGACGGTGACCCCTTGGAGATCTACACCACCCGCGACGGCGAGGTCATCTTCAAAAAATACTCCCTCATCGGCGGGCTGGAGGAGTTCGCCGCCCAGTTTTGCGATACCCTCAGCCGCAGCACCGATTTTTCCGCCGCCATCACCGACCGGGACGCGGTAATCGCCATCTCCGGTGCCGGGAAAAAAGAGCTGCTGGGCAAGTCCGTCTCACCGGAGCTGGAGCAGGTGATGACCCGCCGCAGCCTTTACTGCGGTGACGGTGTGCCCGTCGCCGAGGGCAACGGTGCCTTCCGCGCCGCCGTAGCCGCGCCGATCCTCTGCGAAGGTGATGTGCTGGGCGCGGTGCTGTTCCTGTCGCCGGACGACCACCCGGCGGGGGAGACGGAGTGCAAGCTGGCGCAGACCGTGGCGACCTTCCTCGGCAAGAACATGGAGTCCTAAGCGCGGAAAAATACCCTGCGGGCACAGCCCGCAGGGTATTTTCTTATCTGCGTTTTCCGCCGCCGAAGCCACCGCCGCCGAACCCGCCGCCACGGCTTCCGCCGCTGCGGGAGCCACCGCCGAAGCCGCCGCCGCTGAACCCGCTGCCGCCGCTGGGACGGCTGGGGCGGCTGGGCCGCGGTGCGCTGGGTCTGGGAGGCCGCGCGCCGCCGGAGGGTCGGCTGCCGGGACGCGGAGGCCGCGGTGCCCCACCGCCCATGGGCGGACGGGGACTGCCGCCGTAAGGCGGGCGAGGGGGACGCGGTCCTCTCGGCAGACGGGGCGGCGCATACTGCCTGCCCCAGAAGATGGGGTAGTACACGGGACGCACCACGTTCACCGGCGCACCCACGATATACCGCCGCCGGTAGCGGCTGTACCGCAAGCCATCCAGCACCATCCACACCACGAAAATGCAGATGATGAGCATAAGCACCGCGCCGAGGCTGGTGCCGCCGCTCTGCACCGCCGCCGGGGCTGACGGCGCATCCCAGCCGCCGCCATAGCTGTCGCCGCCGCTGTCCAGCCGCGCCTGTGCATAAAACACGTCCGCCTGCCGGAAGAACGCCGTCACCGCGCCGTCAAAATCGCCGCTGTAATACGTCGTCTCGATGGCCTGCCGCAGCTTGCTCTGCTGGGTGTCGGTCATGGCATAGCCCACGTCGTCGCCGCAGTACACCTGCCAGTCGCCGTCCTTCACCAGCAGCAAAATCATGTCATTTCTGCCGAGACCCCACGCCTCGCCCAGCTTCGCGGCATACGTCTGTCCGTCCCAGCCGGTGAGGTGGTCGATGCTCGCCACCGCTACGATGGCGTAATACTTCTGATCCCAGCTGGCGTTGTAATCGAGGATGGTCTGCTTCGTGGACCCACTCAGCAGCCCCGCCTCGTCACAGATCCAGCTCTGGTACTTTACGTCTGCCAGAGCCGTGGGCTCCTTGGCGATAAACCCCGCCTTCCGGCTCTGCCCGATAAACACCGCGCCCACGATGGCGACCACCAGCACCGCCAACGCCACGCCGCGTTTTTTGAAAAATTCCATGTTTCTTTCCCCTTTCCGCAGGAGAGTTCTGTCTAAAGGCTCCCTTCACGGAAGGGAGCGGTCGGCGCACCGCGCCTTAGCCCCGCAGCTCCAGCAGCTTCTGCTTCAGCTCGCCTTCGATCTTGCCCAGCTCGGCTTCGGCTTCTCTGCGCTTCGCCGCGCCCTCCTGCTGGATCGCCAGCACCTCGTCCAGCGTGGAGATCAGCTGCTGGTTGGTGTGCTGCAGCGTCTCAATGTCAACGATAGACCGCTCGCCCTCCTTGGCGGTGGCGATGGTGCCCATCTTCAGCGTATCGGCGTTCTTTTTCAGCAGCTCGTTGGTCATCTCCGTCACGGCATTCTGGGCGGCGGTGGCCTGACGGCTGTGCTCCATGCCCAGTGCCAGCACCATCTGGCTCTTCCACAGGGGGATGGTGTTCACCAGCGAGGACTGGATCTTCTCGATCATCAGCGTGTCGTTGTTTTGCAGCAGCCGCGTCTGGGGACCCATCTGCACGGACACCATCCGCGTCAGCTCCAGATCGTGCAGCTTCTTCTCAAAGCGGTTGCACAGATTCACCAGATCGTTGTACGCCTGGGCGTCCTCGGCGAGACCGGTCTGCTCCGCCTTCTTCCGCAGCTCCTCCAGCTCCGTGGAGCGCACCTCCGCCAGCCGCTTTTTGCCGGCGAGGATATACATGGTCAATTCCTTGTAATATTTCAGATTCAGCTCATACATCTGGTCGAACATCGCCACGTCCTTCAGCAGCGTGATCTGGTGGTTCTCCAGATTCTGGGCGATCTTATCCACGTTGGCCTCGACCTTGTTGTACTGCGCCTTCATGGTCTCCAGCTTGTTCCCGGCCTTTTTGAAAAGCCCCTTCAAGCCCTTCTTCTCCTCGTCCTCGCCGAAGCCCTTCAGCTCCACCACGAGGCGGCTCAGATCCTCGCCGATCTCGCCCATGTCCTTGCCGCGCACGTTGTTCAGCGCGTTCTCGGAGAAGGACGCTACGCTCTTCTGCGCCGCCGCGCCGTACTGCAATACCTGATTGGTGTCCCGGATGTCGATTTTGTGGGAGAACTCCTCCACCGCCTTTTTCTCCTCCTCGGTCAGCAGCTTGTCGTCCATCTCCACCGGCTCGATCTTCTTTTCCTCCTGCTGGGGCATCTCCGGGGCGTCCGGCGTCAGCGTCAGGGCGGGAGGTACCGCCGTGGCAGCGGCGGTGTCGTCGGGGGTCAGGGTCAGCTCAGGCATCATGTTATCCGTCATGGTTTTTCGATTCCTTTCTGTTATTTTCTCATATCATTCTGCGCGTTCCGCGCCTGTTTCACAGCTCCAGCGTAATACCGTCTCCGGCGTCGGTGCTCTTTTCCTCCGCGCTGCGGCGGATGTCCGGCACCGGTACGGGGTCTGCCGCGGGGCTTTCCTGCGCCGCCCTATGCAGCGCGTCGCCGCCGGTCAGCCCCTCCCGCGCCATCAAGTTGTCCAGCACGGTGATGTCCGTGGAGATGTCCAGGGCGTGCTCTCCGAACAGACTGTCCAGCAGCTTTTCGAAGGCGGAGACGATGGTGCCCATCATGCCCTCCACCTTTTCCATGGTGCCGGAGATATTCTCCCCGTTGACGCCCTGCCGGCTCAACTCGTCATAGCTTCGCAGCAGCTTCAGCGTGGTGGGCAGGTAGTAGTCCATGAACCGCCGTATCTGCGGCAGCTTCTCCGGGTGCTCCTTCACATAGCCGAATATCTTTCCGCTCACCGTCTCCAGCCTGTCGATCGGGGCGGAGATGGCGGCGTCCTGGATACTGTCGTTCAGCGTCCGCATGACCTTGATGGCGGCGTCGCCCTCGGCAATGGCTCTGTCCAGCTCCACGTTGCCGGTGGACACCGGCTCCTCCGGCACCTCCACCTCCTCCGTCACGTCCCGGCAGAAAATCCGGGCGATAAGGGCTACCGCAGCGGCTGCGGCAGCTGCCAGCAGAAAGTGCCCCATCTGATACAGGGGAAACAGCAGCGCGTACAGCACCCACGTCACCGCCGCCGCGTAAATGGGCGCGGCTGATTTGTGGACGATGGTTTTTGTTTTCAATCCTGTCGCCTCCAGTCTTTGATTCGGGATCTCTTATAATTCGCCGTCCTTTTCGGCTGCCCGGCTTTGCCGGGCGAGAAAACAGGTGATCAAGCATAATAGCCGCTATGCGGCAGTTATGCCATAACGCTCTGCGTTATGGTATAATTCGCCGTCTTTTCGGTTGCCCGGCTTTGCCGGGCAGGAAAATCGGTGATCAAGCATAATAGCCGCTATGCGGCAGTTATGCCATAACGCTCTGCGTTATGGTATAATTCGCCGTCTTTTTCGGTTGCCCGGCTTTGCCGGGCGAGAAAAATGGCGATCAAGTATAATAGCCGTAACACGGCTATTATACCGTATTTCATCTGCCCGGTCAATCACAGGCGCAAAAAATATCCTGCTCCTCCGGTAAGGCGCAGATGAAAAAAGGTCGGCGGGAGCCGACCTTTTTCTCACTTGTTATTCAGCTTTCCCAGATACCGGTAGATGCTGGCCTCGCTGCTGTGCAGCGTCTGCGCCACGTGGCTCACGGAGCCTTTCAGCAGGAACACGCCCTTACGGTTCAGAATGTCCATGATCTCCATTTTCTCGTCCTGCGTCAGCCGATCCACCTCCACCGGGTAGTTCGCCACCACCTGGGACACGATGCTGGCGGTGGCACCGGCGATGGACGTGGGATAGCCGCTGCGTACCGGCGTCTCCACCGGGTCGTTGCTGTCGGCGATCAGCCGCGTGCCGCTGGGTACGCCCCGCTTCCGCCCGCCGCCGCACAGCTCCATGACCTTGCAGGACAGCTCCTCGTACCGGCTGGCGTCGAAGTTGATGCACAGCAGACCGCTCAGCTCCCCGTGCCGCCCCTTGATGAACATGGAGTTGGAGCACATGACCTTGCCCGTGGCGGACACGGACTCGAAGTTCAGCACGTAGTTCTGCGTCTCGTACAGGTTCCCCGCCACGAATTCCAGCATCTTGTTGCTGAGGGGGGAGCCGATGTGCCGCCCGGTCAGCTCGCCGTTGGCGATGGCGATGATCCGGTTGGAGTCGTCCTCCAGCTCGTGTAGTGCGATCTCATAATCCGGGCCCAGCACGTGCCCGAGAAAATCAACGATAAGGGTATATTGCCGTATCAGCTCCGCATCCATGGCAGGCCGCCTCCTTTTTTCTCATGTCCATTCCGGTGTGTGCGCCCCTGCGTCCGGGGCACGGCGTCCGGGCGTTACGCCTCCGTCTGCTCTCCCTGCGCGGCGAGCTTTGCCTTCTCCTCGTCCTCCAGCACGCGGTAGGCGACCTTGCCCACCAGCGTCTTGGGCAGCTCCTCCCGGAACTCGATGTTGTAGGGCATGGCGTACTTGGCAACGTGCTTGCGGCAGTAGTCCAGCAGCTCCCGCTTCGTCTCGTCGTTGGCGGGGACGCCGCCCTTGAGCATCACGAACGCCTTCACCTTCTGCATCTTGTAGGGATCGGGCACGCCGATGATGCAGCTCATCTGCACGTACTCGTGGGCGTCCAGAATATTCTCCAGCTGACCGGGATACACGTTGTAGCCGGAGGTAATGATCATCCGCTTGGCGCGTCCCTTGAAGTAGATGAAGCCCTGCTCGTCCATGGTGCCCAGATCGCCGGTATACACCCACGTCAGCCCATCCGCGTGCTTCCGCAGCGTATGCGCCGTCTCCTCGGGGTTGTTCATGTACTCCTGCATGACGGTGGGGCCCGCCAGCAGGATCTCACCCTCCTCGCCGTAGGGCACCTCCTCGTCGGTGTCGGGTCTGACGATCTTGATATAGGTGTCGGGGAAGGGCAGACCGATGGAGCCCTCCTTATAGATATTGGTGGGGGTCAGGCAGCAGGCGGTCACCGTCTCCGTGGTGCCGTAGCCCTCCCGCACCTGAATGACCGCGTGGTGGTCGTACAGGAACCTGTCGAACTTCTTTTTCAGCTCAATGGACAGGCTGTCGCCGCCGGAGAACACGCCCTTCAGACTGCTGAGGTCGGCGCCGTCCATGCTGGGCAGCCGCAGCAACGCCTCGTACAGAGTGGGCACGCCGGCGATAAAGTTGCACTTGTACTTCACGATCTGCTTGGCGTAGCTCTTGGCGGTGAACCGGGGGATGAGGATGCACCGTCCGCCCTGGGACAGCATGGAGTGGACGCACACGCCCAGCCCGAAGCCGTGGAACAGGGGCATGGCGGCCAGCATCCTGTCGCCGGGACGGAACATGGGATTGGTGGCGATGATCTGCTGTCCCAGCGCGTTGAAGTTGCCGTTGGTCAGCACGATGCCCTTGGTGGTGCCGGTGGTGCCGCCGGAGTACAGGATGACGGCGGGGTCGTTAAAGCCCCGCTCCACCCGGTAGCTCTTGTAGAAGCAGAACCGGGACATATCCATAAACTCCCGCCACCGGATGACCGGCGCGTCCTCGGGGATCTTCTGTATCTTCCGCCCCTCGGTGAGCATATAGCCCGCCCGGATGGTGCGGCTCAAGGCGTCCTTCACGGAGGCGATGATGATGTTGATGATCTTGGTGTTCTGCCGCACGTGCTCGAACTTGTCGTAGAACTGATCCAGCGTAATGGCGGTGGTGGACTCAGAGGCGTTCAGATAGAACTCGATCTCCTTCTCCGCCGACAGGGGGTGGATCATGTTGGCGATGCCGCCCACCAGATTCACCGCGTAGAACATATAGATGGCCTGCGGGCAGTTGGGCATGGCGATGGTCACCTTGTCGCCGGGGCGCACGCCCAGCGTTTTCAGGCTCTTGGCGCACTTTTCGATCTCCTGCACCATCTTGCGGTACGTGGTGGAACGCCCCATAAAGTCGAAGGCGATACTGTTGGGGTACATATCCGCGATCCGCTCCACAGCGTCGAACATACTGCCCTGAAAATAGTCCAGATGCATGGGCACGTCACCCATATAGTCCTTCCACGGGGTTTTTACTTCACTCATATTGAACCTCCTCGCTCATGGGCTTTTCCAGCTCCTCCGGGTGCGTCAGCAGGTACTCCAGAAGCCGCACGGACTTGGAGTAGTAGTAGCCGTCCGCCAACCGCTCGTCGATGGTCAGACCCAGCTCCAGCGTCTCCCGCAGGGACACGCTGCCGTCCTCACTGAAAACAGGGGACTTCTTCTTTTCACCGATAATGCAGAACAGGGAGCAGGTGCCCCAGTTGGTCAGATGGTGGTATCCGCACTTCAGCTTGATGGAGCCGAGGTTGGAGATGACCACGGAATTGTAGTAGGGGTCGGTGGCGATAATGTCCGCCGGCACCCAGCCGTGCTTGTCCAGCCACATGAGGATGCGGATGGCGGTCTTGCTGATAAACCGGGGGATCTTGTTCAGATAGTCCATGACACCGGTGGTGGGGTCCACCTTCTCACTGCGGCACTCCATCACCTGCCGACGGATATACTCGTGAACATCCTCCAGCGTGTTCTCCTCCCGGCTGTGCAGCACCGCCAACGCCTCCGCGCCCTTGTCGGAAAACTGCTTTTTCACCACGAACGCCGCGGACACCTCGTTCCGCTGGTAGAAATTGCTGTTCACAATGAACCGGTTCAGCTTGGGGCGCAGCATGATGGTCTTTTCCAACGCCGCCACCACCACATGGAACATGGTGTAGGGGAAATCCGTCTCCGCCGCGTTCTTCTTGGCGAGATATTCATTCATGGCGGTCAGATCCACCTTCACGGAGATGTACGCCTCGTTGTCGCACCGGTTGGGGTAGATAATGCCGGTGATGAAGTGCAGGGAATCCAGCTCCCGCAGCAGCCGTCCATCCTTCCGGTCACCCCGCCGTTTCTTGTAGGTCTCCATATATTTCTCCTGTGTATCTAATATTTATATGTGTGTTTTACAAGGGCACCTAATATGTAATATTACGTTGACAATGCAACGAGATACCCTGCAATGGTATATTATAACAGCACTTTTTTCAAATTGCTACCCTTTTTTCACACTTGCTCTATTTCGCACAAAACAGGAAGCCCCGTCCCCGTCGCCTTTGATAAAGGTGACTGATGGGGCGGGCAATAATGCCGTTATTTTCGTGCCACTTTGCGGCACGAAAATACTCGCTTCGCTCTACGCACGCCTTGCAGAGCAAGGCTTAGCGCGGCATTTGATCCGATTCGAGGCGGGCTTCGCCCCCTCGAGCTCCCCCTGTGAGGAGGAAAGACTGCACGCACGGTAGGGGTTTATCGACACGCAGGACGCGGGAGACGCGCCAAGGGCGCGTCTCCCGCGTTGATTCCAAATCTGTGAGCGTCACAGCCCCTCCGGGGTGTTGACGCCGAAGCCCTCGCCCAGTATCTCATAGGCGTCGCAGACGATAACGAACGCGTCCGGGTCGGCGTCCTTGACGATCGCCTTGATGCTGACGATCTGGGCGCGGCTGAAGGCGCACAGGATCACGTTTTTCGGCTTGCCACTGAAGCCGCCCCGTCCCTCCAGCAGCGTCACGCCCCGATCCAGCTCCAGCAGCTTGCCGGTGATAGCGTCGTACTGCTCGGAGACGATGAACGCCATCTTTGCCCCGTTGCCGCCGTATACCACCCGGTCAATGATCTTGGAGATGAGGAACAGAGCCACCATGGCGTACAGTGCCTGGGTGAGATCCCGGAACACGGCGGCGTAGGAGAGCACCACAACGGCGTCGATGGTCAAACACAGGGTACCGATGGACAGACCGGGCAGCTTCAGCTTCAGCAGCCGCGCCGCCAGCTCCGTGCCGCCGGTGGTGGCACTGTTCCGCAGCATCAGACCGCAGGCAAGCCCCACGATCACGCCGCCGTAGATGGCGGCGAGCATAGGCTCCATGGGCGCGAAGGTGTACACCCCCGCCAGCAGGTCGATCATGGCGGAGCTGACCACCGTGGCGTACAGCGTGGCGTACAGCCACTGCCGCCCCACGTGCTTCCAGCTGAGGACGAACAGCGGCAGGTTCAGCACCACGATCACCGCGCCGATGGGGGCTTGCGGAAGGAAGTAGTTGATGATCTGCGCGATACCGGTGAAGCCGCCCACGCTCAGGTGGTTGGGGTCGAAGCACCAGTTGAAGCCCACGGCGTACAGCGCGCAGGACAGCGTGATCATGCCGTATTGTAAAATGATACTTTTCAGTGTCCGTTTCATGCGATCATCTCCCATTTCCCAGTCTGCCCATCATGTTACCGAAAAAACCGGGGCTTGTCAATCGCCCGATAAAGCCGTACCGGGATTTTCCCGCGGGGAAAAGTCGGAAAACGGGAGAACGGGGCGATAAGAAGCCGCTAAGGAAAGTTTCGCCGTGTTTCGTTTCATTTTTCGCCACCACATCATGTGGCGGGCGGACAGGGGGTGCGTATACCCTCCATGGGTTTTGTGCCAAAATTTTATGATTTTTTGGAAAAATAAATATTTATATTCGACAAAATTCCCTTGCGCTCGGTGTCCCTTTGTGGTATTTTTCATAGTGGCGTGGCGATTACTGGTGTGTTTTGCACGAAGCGCACGCCGGAAAATTTGTGCGGAAAATAGGGGGGAACCTACGATGAAGAAAATCACAGTTTGCATCGCAGATATGGACGTCGGTTACCGCGCTTCCTTGCGTAAGGCGTTGGAGTCCAGCGGCAGCGTGGAGGTGGTGGCTGACGCGGGGGACGGTCTGGCGGCATTGGAGGCGGTGGAGACGCTGCACCCGCAGGTGCTGCTGACGGACACGCTGCTGCCGGGGCTGGACGGTCTGGGACTGCTGCGCCGTATCCGCGGGAGGGGGACGCGGACCATCGTTATCACCTCGGCGGTGATGGACAACACCGTGCAGCAGGCGCGGCAGGCGGGGGCATACGCCTTTCTGCCCAAGCCGGCGGACAACAAATCGCTGTTGGAGCACATCACCGGAGCCGCCGCGCCTCCCGATGAGCAGAGCACCCCGCAGCTGGAGGGAATGGTGACCGCCATTATCCATGAGATCGGCGTTCCGGCGCACATCAAGGGGTATCAATATCTGCGGGAGGCCATCATACTGACGGTGGAGAATATGGACGTGATCAACGCGGTGACGAAGGTGCTCTATCCGGAGGTCGCCAAGCGTTTCGGCACCACGCCCAGCCGCGTGGAGCGCGCCATCCGTCACGCCATCGAGGTGGCTTGGGACAGGGGCGACATCGAAACGCTGCAAAAATATTTCGGGTATACGGTGAACTCCGCCAAGGGAAAGCCCACCAACAGCGAGTTCATCGCCATGATCGCCGACCGGCTGCAGCTGGCGATAAAGCAGGCGTAAACGGACGAAAAATCACCGCGGGAGGCGTGCGCTCCTGCGGTGATTTCTTATACTAATATGGCTCAAAAATGCAGTAATTACAGCGGTTTATGCGATTTTCTGTACTCCTTTGGCAGCTGACCAAACTGCTCCCGGAACGCCGTGGAGAACTTGCTCTGGCTCTCGTAGCCCACCTGCCGCGCCACGTCCGCGACGCTGGCGTCGCTCTCCAGCAGCAGATGCTCGGCGCGCTCCAGACGGTGCTCCTTCAGGTGGGCGGCGATGGACGTGCCGTACACAGTTTTGAACACATCCTTCAGCGTGGTGGGGTTGATGGGATAGCGGTGGCAGAGGTCGTCGATGGTGATGCGCTGGTCCAGATGGGAGAGCATATCATCGTGGATCTGACGGATGAGGCGCACCTGCTCCGCCTCGGAACGCCAGCGGGGACAGGCGACGTCCATGACCTGCTCGATCATCTCGTGGAGAAGGCGGGCTTCGGCGGTGTCGGCGGCGTGGTAGTACATCTCTTTCCCGTCCCGGCGGGCTAAAAGCAGACCGCTGTCCTTCAGAATACGCAGGTGGTGGGAGACGGCGGGGCTGGACATTTCCGTCATGGCGGCGATGTTGACCACGCACTCCTCACAGTGGCACAGGAGCCAGAAAATGCGGATGCGGTTGGCGTCGCCCAACTGCTTGAAAATATTCGATAAATTCTGGAAGGTATCGGCGTTTTCCAGCAATTCGCGGACAAAAAGCGCGTGGTTCGGCTCCTCACCGTGGTAGTGGGGGAGGGGTGTTTTCTCCATAAAATGACCTCCTTTTTCGCCCGAATGGCAATGGTTTTCGCCCGGGCGGAAGGGAGTGGGGCAAAACCGTTGACAAGGGGCTTTAGGCGCATTATACTACGGGCAGAATGATTAAACAAGTGCTTAATGCTTAAAGGCGCGGAAAGGAGTCATACTGCATGAAAAAGACGTACAACATCGAGGTGGATTGCGCGAACTGCGCCAATTTGATGGAGGAGGCCGCAGGAAAAACGGAGGGCGTGACCTCCGCCGTGGTGAACTTTATGACCCAGAAAATGATCGTGGAATTCGCGGAGGGCGCGGACGTGAACGCCACCATGAAGGCGGTGGTGAAGGCGTGCAAAAGGGTGGAGCCGGACTGCGAGATCGAGTTGTAAAAGCCCCGGCCTCCGTAAGCGTACAGGGGGCTGACACATATAGAAATCATACCTGTACAAAGGGTTGAACATCAACTTGGACACAGTGTGACGGAGAACGAGAAACGGCAAAGGAGATGGCGAGATGACGAAAAAGCAGAAAAAGATGCTTTTACGCATACTTTCGACAGCGGTGCTGCTGGCGGTACTGCACTTCCTCCCGGTGGAGGGGTGGCTGCGGCTGGGGGCGTACCTGCTGACGTATCTGGTCATCGGCTATGACATTTTACGGAAGGCGGGCCGGGGGATCCTCAACGGGCAGGTGTTCGATGAGAATTTCCTGATGGCGGTCGCCACGGTGGGAGCGTTCGCGCTGGCGATCTATGAGCGGAGCGGCGACTACAACGAGGCCATCGCCGTGATGCTGTTCTATCAGATCGGGGAGCTGTTCCAGAGCTACGCCGTGGGCAAGAGCCGGAGGAACATCAGCGCGCTGATGGACATTCGACCGGACTACGCCAACGTGGAGCGGGACGGGCAGCTGGTGCAGGTGGACCCGGACGAGGTGGCTATCGGCACGGTGATCGTGGTGCAGCCGGGGGAGAAGGTGCCTATCGACGGCGTGGTGACGGAGGGCAGCTCTACGCTGAACACCGCCGCGCTGACCGGAGAGAGTCTGCCTCGGGACGCCAGGGAGGGCGACGAGGTCATCAGCGGGTGCATCAACATGACCGGTGTGCTGAAGATAAGAACCACCAAGGCGTTCGGGGAGTCCACCGTGTCCAAGATATTGGAGCTGGTGGAAAGCTCCAGCTCGCGGAAGTCCCGCAGTGAGGATTTTATCGCGAAGTTTGCCCGCATTTATACGCCGGTGGTGTGTTACAGCGCGCTGGCTCTGGCGGTCGTTCCGCCGCTTATCCGGCTGGCGGGCGGCATGGACGGACAGTGGGAGCAGTGGCTCTATCGCGCACTGACGTTCCTTGTGACCAGCTGCCCCTGCGCGCTGGTGGTCAGCATCCCCCTGAGCTTCTTCGCCGGGATCGGCGGTGCCAGCCATGAGGGAATACTGATCAAGGGCTCCAACTATCTGGAGACGCTGTCGCAGGTGAGGACCGTGGTGTTCGACAAGACCGGCACGCTGACCAAGGGCGTGTTCGAGGTGACGGCGGTGCACCACAGCGACATGGACGAGAAAAAGCTGCTGGAATACGCGGCGTTGGCGGAGTGTGCGTCCTCCCATCCCATCAGCAAGAGCCTTCAGCGGGCTTACGGCAGACCCATCGACAGGAGCCGGGTGACGGACATTCAGGAGAGCAGCGGTCACGGCGTGACGGCGGTGGTGGACGGGCATACGGTGGCGGCGGGCAACGGCAAGCTCATGGAGCGGCTGGGGGTGGCGTACCACGACTGTCACAGCGTGGGCACCATCATCCACATGGCGGTGGACGGGCAGTACGCGGGGCACATCGTGATCTCCGACGTGGTGAAGCCCAACGCCAAGGCTGCCATTGACGCGCTGCACAGAGCGGGCGTGGAGAAAACCGTCATGCTCACCGGCGACGGGAAAAAGGTGGCGGACGCCGTAGCCGCAGAGCTGGGCGTGGACGAGGTGCACAGTGAGCTGCTGCCCGCCGACAAGGTGGCGCAGGTGGAGGCGTTGCTGTCCCGGCAGAGGGGGAAGGCGAAGCTGGCCTTCGTGGGCGACGGCATCAACGACGCGCCGGTATTGGGGCGGGCGGACATCGGCATCGCCATGGGTGCCATGGGCAGCGACGCCGCCATCGAGGCGGCGGACATCGTGCTGATGGACGACGAACCGCTGCAAATCGCGAAGGCTATCCGAATTTCGCGGAAGTGCATCGGGATCGTGTACCAGAATATCGTGTTTGCGCTGGCGGTGAAGTTTGCCTGTCTGGTGCTGGTCGCCGTGGGCGCGGCGGACATGTGGGCCGCCATCTTCGCCGATGTGGGCGTGATGGTGCTGGCGGTGCTGAACGCCATCCGGGCGTTGCGGGTGAAAAAGTGAGGGAGGGGTCGTGCCTCTCGGTTGTTCGGAGTTTGTTCCCCCGCGCCGGAGGCGCGGAAGCGATGATTCAGTTTCATCATTCACTATTTATGAAAGCCCTGCCGGATGGCAGGGCTTTATGCTGCCTCCCGGCGAGGCTTCGCTTGTGCTGCCTCCCGGCGGGGTTACTTTTGTCAACAGCGACAAAAGTAACCAAAAACGCCGTTTAAGGGAAGG
>ERZ1026844.943-NODE-943-length-18978-cov-3.864292_pt1 | contig 18978 bp, 20 predicted proteins | sample MGYA00380152_ERZ1026844 | MGnify/ENA primary metagenome ERZ1026844 (study PRJEB33269, sample SAMEA4719788) | human gut metagenome | biome: human-associated habitat; feature: organic feature; material: feces | place: Cameroon | collected 2013-10 ... | reverse complement strand
TTACTATTCCGTATATCAGATTTTTCCGGGAGTTACTGCGGTACCCCCCCCGTTTTCTACGACTCATGTCCCAAACTCTCCCTCAAAATTTATTTACCAAATGCAAACATAAAATGTCTTTCACAGATTTTTCCTACTGCTAAAACAATTAGTCCTGCTACTACAAAAACAATCCAACCTAAAATTTCCATCGGCAGTGGTAATAATCGGACAAGAATCCCGCGCGTTCCCTGCACTATAGAAAAATGAATTACATAAATAATAATCGAATTTTTTCCACACCACTGTAAAAAGGTATTTTCATGCATCAACTTGGCTACATCACTTAAAATATAATATCCTAAAAACGCTGTCACCAAACTAATCGGTACATTGCCATAACTATTTTCATACATCAAAACAGGTTTATTGTACAGCGACAATACTGTTATAAGCGCACAGCCGACAAGCAGTAGAACAATGTTGCCCTTCCTGGTAATCTTTTCACCTATTTGCTTATCCTTAAGGATTGTTCCCGCTTTATGCATCAAGTTCCCTGCAAGATAATACCCAAAGGCAACTGGAGTCACAGCAATATATAATGGACCAGACACTCCCTGTGGAACAACAAAGGTATAAATTAAACAAATACCAAGCAATATACCTTCTGCTTCAATTAAGTGATTTTTACATATACGGATTAACACTTCCCAAGCAATAACCACTTGTGCCATCACTAACAAAAACCACCATCTGAAAAAGCAATAGAAAATGTTAAGTTCCTCAGCTGTAGCTGTGTGCAGTACTAGCTTTCCAATAAAGAAATTATACAAAAGTGATAGAATTGCCAATGTAATCTGTGGTATTAATAGTCTCTTGACTTTTTTCTTTATTACAGTACCAAAATCTCCTGTGATTTTTTCATGAGCCAAATAGCCAGACAATATGAAAAACACTGGCATATGAAATGACAATATAATTTTTGCCAAAAAATTATCACTTGTTCCAAGAGCGTGCTCTAAAACCACAAGAAGGATTGCTCCTCCTCGAATAATGTCGACTTGTTTGTTTCTCTCCATCCTCTTCTCCCCGTTTATTACCTATGTATAATCTGTTTTAACTTGTTCTTCGCCCACGCAAATTCTTCTGTCTTTCTCATGAAAATCAGTTCAACTAAAAGTACTGTCAAACCACTAATCACAACGCGCACGACAAGGCCGATAAACGATTCTGATACAAAAGAGCAGAGCATATATGATATAATTACAATAAGAACATTACTACCAATGATTCCTGCCTGCTGTTTAAAATAATCTGCCAAAGGTCTTTTAAACTTTTTCTTAAACAGAATATATGGTTCCCACCATACAATTGTTAAAACTCTTGCAATTGCCGTCGCTCCAAGAATTCCTGTCATTCCAAAAGGCTTAGCTAATACTATGGACAATAGAATATTAAGAATCGCATTAATCACCATTGCATTTTTACGTTCTTTAAAAAGGCCCATTGTTTCGCAGAACATCCATGTTGGATCAAACGCATGTGTAACATAAAAAGTTGCAAGTATTGCAATCAACACATCTTTTCCCAAAACATATTCACTTCCAACCCAAATTGGTATAAACCCTTGGATTGCATTAAGAACACAGACCGAACAAAAGATTGTTATGACACCAAATAAGTAAACCATGCCCTTAAACACACTATATGAATGTTCTGAGTTATTATCCGCATTCAGATTACCAAGACTTGCAATCAAACCGGTTATCATCAAATTAATAAAAGTTGCAATATAGTTGATAATCATGCTGTAGTTAGAATAAAAACCAACATATATTGTTCCAAGTAGCATCGAAATCAGAATATTATCTGTACTCGTTACTACAACATTTGAAACCTTATAAACGAACATAGACTTCACATCACTTATCAATCCTTTTTTGTCTATAAGATTCGTTTCTTTTGTATACTCCTTTAAAAAAGGATAATACTTATTAGCTATTACATTGCAGACAACGTTCTGCATAATTGTAAAAAAGATCTGGATGATTAAATAGGTTGTGTAATTATTATTAACATATAAAAAGGCAATCTGTAATACATACTGAAGTAACAAGCAGATTGTCGCCACAATGTTTCTGATATACTCTTTTTGATCTGCTCGAAGCAGAGTCACCTTAAACATTACAAAATAAGACACCACTGAATTACACAGAAACAATAAATAATATAGAACGACTTCATTGTGAGGCAATGTGCTTTTAACCAGTTGCCCTAAAAACGGAACGATGGCTAAACCAACTACTGTTACCGCGGCTGCTATATAACGATATAATTTTCGATAATAACTTATAAGCTGTTTTAATTTTTCATGGTCATTATCATGTAAAGCACCATATAAACTATACGTTAAAACATTTCCTATTCCCAGTTCCGCTAAGGACAATAGTGTAAGAATATTTGTATAAAGACCGTTTACACCCGTGTACTCAGCACCTAATTTTCTTACAAATATTGTCCTTGTTACAAAAGCTAATACAAGTGTTATTAGCTGCTGTGCAAAACCAAATGAAACATTTCTAACGGAATTTGCACTCCTAGACTTTCCCATTCTTTTTTCCTCGTACCTTCAACCCAATTAATGGCATGATCCAAAGGTTGTGTAGCATCGTTGCCACGATATCTGATCTTCTCAGTTCCCACCAAACAGACGCAAACAGAATAACATGCAGAACATAAAAATACGCCAGCTGATTGTTAATCGATGGTTCTCTTTTTGCCTTACGATATATTCTCACAGAAATTCCAGCAATAATCGCAGTAATAAGAACAACACCCAGATAACCAAAATCTTGCATAAAATAATAGTACCATGTTGGGTAGGCATTCATGCTCTGATGAGCACCAACGGCGTAAAACTCAGCAGCATACGCCTGAGTATCATAAAGGTTCAAATAAACTCTCTTAAATGTAACTATCTGCAAAATATAATTGATACATCCAAGAAGGCCTCCAAATATAGCCTGTCCCCAATGCCAAGTGGAAATTCCTGATGACACTGGATTTTTTAGCATAACTTGTAAAAGTGCTGGTCCACAGCAAAAATAGCCAGCAACAATGTTTAAAATTGATTCAAAAATATTTCCAACAACTTTATGCCTTTGGATTGTCACACCGACAAGTGCAATAATCGCTATTGCAATTATCACTCTAATCCTTCTTCGGATTTTTTTCTGTTTTCCTATGCTCATTCCCGAATCACTAGGGTGCTTATTGAGCATGTAAGCACAAAGCATTGCCAATGCAAAATAAAATACTTCCCACCTACCTACTGTTGATACGACAACAATAACCAGATCAATAATACTAGCTATCAAATTCCAGCCCTTTATTTTTCCCTTTGCCCATAAAAACACCTGAATAAAGGAACATGTTTGCATTGCGGGAAAAACGCCTAAATGTAAAAATAGGATTCTTTCGGCCGCTGTCATATATCCCGCTTCCACACTGTTTGCAATAATGTTCCTCATTACAGACATTCCATAGCTTTGCACATAAGATAGCCCTCTGAGAAAAAGTGGGATACTTATAAGCGTCAAGACTAATTGAATCATCAGAAGCCGATTTCCAACTTTTCTATAGTCTATCTCATCATCCTCATATTCTTCAATGTATGTGTTTACATATATTGAAGATTTGTTAATTGTTCCATACCCAATTAGTAATCCCCCGAAATCAAATGAAATCAGTCCAACAAGCAATACCGCATAGACTTCATTTTCTAACGGGTACCACTCCATAGTATTAATCTGTAATACTATGGTCACAATAAGCCACAATGCATTATATAGAAAAATTGGATGAAGCGCCGAGTGATACTTAGCATAACTGGCATAGCAGCCACAAACGGCTAAAAATATAATAGTAAACGCAAGTATTGACACCTTTATCTCCCTTCCAATATACTTTTGAACAGTTCAACATATTCTTTATATTTTTCATTACATGAATATTTCATTGCTCTATTTCTGCATTTTTCTCTTCTAAACAAACTCTCTTTTTTTACTCTGAAAATTGCTTGTTTTAATGCCTCATAGTCATCTTTCTCAACAACTATTCCTGTTTCTTCATCAATAATTTCCGGGCTTCCGCCAGTTTTATAAGTAATAACTCCTGTTCCGCACGCGAGAGCCTCAATATTAGTTGTCGGAAAATTTTCTTCGCGCGTTGGATTCACAAAAACATCTGCCGCCGAATAAATTTCTGCAAGTTCTTTCTGATTGTTAGTATGTGTTATACAAACCACATTTTCCGGTAAGTTATCTTTTTCCCTCTCCCCAATGCCAACGATAACTATTGTGTATTCATCAGGCAATGTTTCGGCCAACTTAACAAATACATCTAATCCTTTGCGTGGTGCCCATGCACTTGCAACACCAAGAATCATAAAGTTATTTTCTATATTATGAACTTTTTTAAATTCAGAAGCTGTTGGAGCAAAAATATTCAAATCTATTCCATTATTAATCACCTTAACAGGGTATTCTGCTAAAAAAGATTTTTTCACCTCCGAACCAAGCCATTCAGAAGGCGTCACAATTGTAATATCCGCACCCGTAAACCATTCTTTCTTTTTTTGAAACATTTCTTTTGTATGGTCAACATCGCTATACGGGTAACCCTTTATTTGCGGACACTTCTGACACTCGCTCTCCCACTTGCTACAATTCACATAATCATAGTATGGACAATGCCCTGTATACGGCCAACAATCATGTAATGTCCATACTATCGGAATATTTCTCTTTTTTATATAATTAAAGAGCATCGGAAGGTTAATATAGCAGTTATGTAAATTGTGAAAATGTATCAGATCCGGCTTTATATCATCTATTTTTTTTAGAAACAGCCCTGTTGTCAAATGGGAAAAACAACCATTGTAGCCGGTCTTTTTTGCCATCAAGAGGTGAAGTTTTTTGTCAAGTTTATTTCCGATATATATATGATTTTGTTCTTCTATTTTCCTTTCATTTCCATGAACTGCTGAACATGTATATACTTTAAAGCCTGCTTTTCTTGCCTCTTTAGCAATCATAAACATGATGCGCCCAGTGCTTCCAACTGTGCTACAATTAATTTCAACTATCGTTTTAGGCATCACTGTCACTTTCCTTCTCTAACCGTCATTTAACGCTGTCCATAATAGGCATTCGGCCCGTGCTTTCTCATATAATGCTTATCAAGAATATATGTTTCCATCTCAGCCTTCGGATTCAGTGCCAGCGTCTTTAAATCCATCTCCGCTACTTTTTCCAGCACAACAGCATTGTATACTGCATTCTCCGGACTTTTCCCCCATGCAAATGGCCCATGATTTTTTACAACGATTCCAGGAATCGCCATTGGATCATATCCGCCATTATCTACTGTTTCAATAATCACTTTACCTGTATTTGCCTCGTAATCTTCCATAACCTCTTGTTTTGTTAGTTCACGAGTGCATGGAATATCACCATAGAAATAATCTGCATGCGTCGTTCCCAAGGCAGGAATTGCACTACCCGCTTGGGCAAATGCCACAGCATTTACAGAATGTGTATGGACTATTCCTTTTATATTTTTGAATTTTCTATATAATGCCAAGTGTGTTTTCGTATCAGATGACGGATTCCATTTTCCTTCCACTCTTAAGCCACTTTTAATGTCAACTACAACCATATCATTAGGACTCATTTTATCGTATTCAACACCAGATGGCTTAATCACCATGTATTTTCCATCACTGGATATCCCACTAACATTTCCCCATGTATAGATAACTACACCTCGCTTTACCAATTCAAGATTGGCATCACACACACTATTTTTTAAATCTTCTAACATTATAATCACTCATCCTTCAAATACGCCAATGTTTCTGTAAGCCCATCTCTAAGCGTAAATTTTCCATTCCATCCAAGTTTTCGCAATTTTGTATTATCCAAAATGCAATTTTTTGAACGCGAAAAACCTTTCTCTTCTATCTCGTCTGGCAAATCAAATACCACTGTTGTCCCTGCAATTTCTGCACACATTTTTGCAACTTCAGCAATAGATGCCACCGATTTTTCATTTGAGATGTTGTAAATTTCACCATTCTTACCAGCAGACAAAATTTTAAATATTGCACTTGCAGCATCAACAACATAACAATATGTTCTTCTTTGGTCACCCTTACTTTTTAGGATTATATTTTCACCATTTAAAGCATTTCGTATAAACTGTGCATGGGCCTTACTATCCGACCTCAGCATAGTTGGGCCATATACACTTGGCAATCTCGCAATAACTGCATTGATTCCAAATTCTTCAACATAACTTCTAACCAGAAGTTCACAGCATCTTTTGCTTTCAGGATAACCATTTCTGAGAATTGTCTGATCTATCATTCCACTCATATTTTCAGAATAAATGTCTTGTCCATTCAATTCTCCATAAACTTCAAACGACGAAGTCAGAATCATTTTGGTGATTTCTTTGTGACTCACGCAATAGTCTAAAATATTTTTATTCCCGATAATATTGGTGAGTATTGTTTCAACAGGTTGCGTAGCATAGGACTTAGGATCTGCATTGCTCGCCCCATGGATAATATAATCATACTTAATTTCTTTATCCAAGGGATTCATAATATCCTGAACAATCGGTATAACCGCCGTCCCAAATCTCTTTTCAAGTTTTTCTCTGCTTCTACTAAGTGCATATATTTTTATCCCGGCACCAAATTCTTTATTTGCCACCAGCAAAGTATCTATTATGCACGATCCAATTAGCCCAGTTGCCCCAGTCACTAGAATTGATACATTTCTTAAGTCAATTGCGTTAGCTGTTTCTCTTATACTCTCTCCATACATTAGTGCATCCACTCGTCTTTCTTAGCCATCAATAGTGCTTTGAAGATTTCAATGTCCTCAGATGTTGTAAGTTTTAAATTTTTCTCAGACCCCTGCGACATATAAAGTTTTCTTCCAAGTTCAATGTACATCGTGCAGGAGGCAACAGAATTTGTAATTCCCTTATCAAGTGCTTCCTTATGTGCGTCACAAATGTCCTTTAAGAAAAAGGCTTGCGGTGTCTGTGTGATTTTAAGATTATCTCTTGGAACCTGCTCCACCGTAGAAAGTGCATCATATGTTTTAAGCATCGCCGCCGTACAGGGCACAACAGTGATTGCATTCCCATACTGTCGGCAAACTCTGATGTTGTCCGTAATAACATCTGCACTAACCATCGGTCTGATTGCATCATGAATCAAAACTACATCATCATCATTTTTATATCTTTCCACAATATCGTATAAGCCATTTCTAATTGAATCTTGACCATTTTTTCCGCCAGAAACAATATTCTCCAATTTTGAAATGCCAAACTGCTTGGCATATGCTCTTAAAACATCATGCCAGCCATCCAAACATACTACCTCGATTGCATCAATCTGAGGATGCTTTTGGAAAGCTTCCAACGTATAAATTATAACCGGTTTATCATGAACATTAATAAATTGTTTGGGTATATCTTGTCCCATTCGAGCACCAACACCACCAGCAATAATCAGCGCAATATTCTTCATAATTATTCTCCTTTACACATCCAAATCTGTAGTTTTTGCATGTAATTTCTTTCTAATGCTTTCTGATCCCGGAAGTTTTCTAATAAAGTTTGCTACTCTAAATCGAGCAATTGACTTCATACCCAGCATATAAGCCTGCACAGGGTTCATCCCATTTTTTATCGAAATTTCTATGCCTTCAGGAACAGTTTGTTTTACATAAGTACGTTGGTTAACACCGCCCAATCTCATCATCGCCAAATCTTCATTTAAATATTGAAATTTAGCACCTGCCACATACATTCTTAGAAGCAGGTCACGATCCATTTGGCACTTATATTTCAAATCAAATGTTCCATATCTATCATATGCAGATTTTTTTACAAAAGTTGCGGGATGGACAACTGCCATCCTTTTTCTCATAACTTCTAGCGAATCAGCTGGCTTACAACGATAGTTTGCTTCTCTCCCCCCAAACATAATTGCATTTCCATAAATGACATCTGTTTCCTGCTTAATGTTCTTTGCAATTATATTTAGCGAATTATCTGTTAGCATATCGTCCGAATTGATTATTCCAATCAATTCACCTGATGCAATCTTAATTCCCTTATTAAATGCATCACTAATACCTTTATCTGGTTCGCTAATCCACTTTGTTACAACGTTCGAATATTTTTTTACTATATCCAAAGTAGCATCTTTTGAACCGCCATCCACAATAATATACTCAAGATCCGGATAATTCTGTCGTGCTACACTTTGAATCGTATCTTCTAATGTTTTTTCACTGTTATATGTAATTGTTATTATTGAAATTTTCATTTTTCACTCCGTTATTTCCAGTATGCTGTAAAATGGTGATGTGAAACCTGCTTTTCTTTAGGAGGAAGTTTCATATAATCGCCATACATATTTGAAAGAACATGTTTATAATTTTTCGGCGCACTATATTTTTTCCCTTCAAATTCAAGTTCTACGGCTTCTGCAAAATCTTCACATGGAAAAACCTCTTTCATTCCATAAGTAAAAACTGATATATCTGCAATTCTATTGCAGGTAGCATCATCATTATAAGATGTAGCCAATTTTGCTATTTTACTTATAAGGTGTTGCATCGAAATCGGCTTCAATAAAAAAGAACTTACCTTTAAAACCCAATTTTTCACAGTTGATCTTCTATCACTAACCGGAACCGATTTCAAAACAAGCATTTTGCGATATATATCTATCCGGTGATTTAGCTGCTTTAATTTCTTATCGTCTGTCGGCAGATAATCCATCGGAAACACATCAACATACACGCCAATCGGCATGGCATAATTATTTTCTTCTTCAATAACTGTCGCTGTATCAATCACTTTTCCACTTGCGAGATAATAATCTTTCTCTGTTTCCGTTGAAATAGCCTTTAATGTGTCCTGTCTCTGTTGATTAAATTCTGCAAAGAAACGATCATAATCTTTTCTCTTCATGCAAATGTCAACATCATCATCCCATGGTATGTATCCCTTATGCCTAACTGCACCAATTAGCGTTCCAGAAAACAAGAAATATTGTATTTCGTTTTTTTTGCAAAAATCATCTATCGAATCCAATATTTTCAGTTGAAGCATTTTTAACTCTTCAACACTTATGTTTTTTTTCATTTGCCATTCCTCTTTTTCATCAATTCCTTATAGAGTTCAACATATTCATTAAACTTGATATTCTCATCAAACTCTTTCGCTTTTTTCCTACACATTTCAGACGTAACACTTTCCCATTTCCGGCTCACTATATACTCAGCAAGCTGACTCACGTTGCCTTGATCTATGATTTTTCCGTATTCATTTCCTGCTGCTTCCACAGATCCTCCCGTTCTATATGTTAAAACCGGAGTGCCGCATGCTAATGCTTCTAAATTTGTTGTTGGATAATTATCCTCATAAGTGGGATTGACAAAAATACTTGCCAAGGTGTATAACTCCGCCAGTTCTTGTACACTATCAGTACGTTCAATTCCAACAATGCTATTGGGTAATTCCTCTTTCTGTTGTTTAGTCAACCCGACAAGAACAATCACATATGTTTTGGGCAGTAAACTCGCCAACTGAACGAAATCATCCAGACCTTTTGACTTTGCCCACGTTGAAGAAACACCTAAAATTACTTTTCTGTTCCCTATCTGAAGCTTGTCTATAATAGTTCCAGTCGTTGGCTTAAAATCATTTAAATTTATGCCATTATTGATAACCTCGATTCTACAGTCCTTAAGAAATGATTGCTTTACTAATCCAGCTAGCCACTTAGACGGAGTTACAATTGTTAAATCAGGAATTTCTGTAAATAGTTCTTTCTTTTTTTCCCAATTCCACTTTGAGTTATCAAATATCAAGCTTGTTGGGTGATGTCTTTTTTGTTCACAGTCATAGCATCCAGTTTTCCATTTTTCACAGTGAATAAGATCAAAATATGGACAGTGTCCTGTAAATGCCCAACAATCGTGGAATGTCCAAACGACAGGAATATTTTTCTTTTTAATATGCTCAAAAAGAATTTCCAGATTAATATAATACCCATGCATTATATGTAGCTGAATCAAGTCAGGGGCATATTCATCAATCTCTTTCAAGAATTTTCTTGTTGTTGCCCGAGAGCCAAAGCCACATTTATCAGTAATGCGTGTATATAAACCGTGCATATTTTGGTCAAATTTATTTCCAATCTTAACTGTCATAACAGCATCTGCTGCTGTATTTACTCTTCCCCATGCAATTGCGCATTCCTGATTTTGATTTATCAATGCATTGTGGATTCCTACAGCAATCCGCCCTGTACAGCCCCATCCACTATATGCTGTAATTTGTAATACTCGCATTTCAATTTACTCCTATGCCTTTAAGTCTCCCTGTGACTTCATCTCTACTCCCAACTTCTCACACTCATACAGCTTGGCATCTACCAAATAGCGATACCAGTATGCCTGCAGGAATGTATAAATCTTTCCCTCAGTACCATCCAAAAATCCAAGTCTGAGATAATATCTATAAATAAAATACAAATGCGCTCGGAAAAATTTCGGCAGACTATAATAGCCGTGATTCTTCACAAAACGCTTTACCTTAGCTTGCATTGATGTCGATGTTTCTTCCACAGAATCCTCTCCATTTGCAGCATCCGACTTCATTTTCTGATCTAGCACTTCTTTATTGGAATACCAGTTATGCTTATTGATCCACCATTCCAATGATTTGTTATTGTTATCGGAAAAGTCATTTTTGAAAGTAACTACATCACCATCCGTAACAATAAGATGCTCATCCATGAGTTTCATTTCAGACATTCCATGACCCACGCGGAAAATTCTCAGCAAAAGTTCCGGATACTTGCCACCGTGTTTAAGCCATCTGCCCATGAAATAAACTCTACGGCGAAGAATTACGCCATTTACCTTTGCAGGAAGATTATCCAGCTTTTCATCAATTTCGTCTGCCAGTTCTGAAGTAAACTCCTCGTCTGCATCAACCTTCATCACCCACTCGGTCTGCAGGTTGATATTATCCAGTGCCCAGTTAAACTGTGCAGCATGGTTTTCAAACTGATGCTCATAAACTTCCGCTCCGAGTGACTTTGCCAGTTCCACTGTTTTGTCAGTCGAATAGGAATCAATAATCACCATACGCTGTGCCACACCTTTAAAAGATGCAATGCACTTTTCTAAGTTTTGCTCCTCATTCTTTGTGAGGATAATAATTGTTAAATCTGCCATTTTTCATTTTTCCTATTGTGAAATATGTTGCATATGCTAAAGTAACTGTGACAACCACAAAAGCAATAACCGATACCACCGAAGGCTTTATCATTCCTAATGTAAAAGCATGAACCAGATAAATCTCATACGAAATCATTCCAGTCGTGGCCAACATTTTATTTTCAAATAATCCACTGAATGATTTTCCAAATACCATAATTCCAATTGCCATCGGCAAGCAGGTCAACAAGGCCATCACATTCGATACAATGTACGGCAGGTTTTTAACCGCATGCAACTGTGTTATTGCCATGAAGAGAAGGCACACTGTACCCCCCCCCGTTAAAATCAGGATGTTCTTAGTTTTTGTCAGTGTTCGATCGATCTGATTTTTATTTGCTGCTAGCAATACACCGACCGGAAAAGAGAGCATCTGCCTTGCACGAAGGAACGGCATATCTGGATTTGCAAAGAACATCGACTCCAGCACAAACCAAATAGCAAATGCTCCAAACAACGCCAACATCTGTATTTTGACATCTTTAATCAGTCTCTTTACTGCATAAAAAATCAGATAACAGATAACGATATAGGTCATGAACCAACCGTAACTTGTTGCCGATTTCAAAAAGCAGAAATCCAGCAAATAGGTTTTAATGGAAAACACACCTGTAGCAAGTAGTCCTACCAATTCCACTATCCAGAACGGTAGGCAGACGCCTAATAGACGTTTCTTCCAGAAGCTAATTAAGCCATTCTTTTCATACGAAATCTCCAGTCCATATCCGGAACACATCAGAAACAATGCAACGCCAATTCCCGCAACAAATTGAATTCCTCCAACAGAAAGCATTGCTCCACTGTGTGCCCAGACAACAGTCCAGATAGAGAAACCTTTTATTGCTGTTGTGTAATTGCTGTCCATCCACTGGTATTTTTCTGGTTTCTTGATAAAGCCCAGCAGATAACACACAAAAATCAAACCTGTAAGAAGTACAAAGTATTTCATTACACCTTGCCCTCCAACTTTTTAATAACCCTCGCCGGATTTCCTGCAATCACACAGTTGTCCTCAAACTTACCACATACCACAGCACCGGCACCGACAACGCAGCCATCGCCCAGCACTGTACCTTTCAGTATTATTGAATTGCACCCGATAAAGCAGTTTTTTCCAATCTTAATCTCTCGGCTCGGAACCAGATCACTGTCACCACCGTTTTCATCTCGAAGCAGTTTGTTCCAGAATCTTACAGTTCCCGCCGATACAGGTATTCTCGCCAATTGTGATCTTCTTTCTGGCGTAGATTGTTGCTCCACTTATCCCGACATTGTCACCAATCTCGATTTCTGCTCCCGGAGCGCGAGTAACAATGATTGTCCGGCTGTAAAGACCAACCAGATTACTGAGGAAACTGCTCTTGATTGTGACATTTTCACCAATCTTCAGCTTGGCACCACCTTTGTTGAAGATGATCGGCACACCCTTCAGCAAGAGGTTCTTTCCATATTCAACTTTCGTCATCTTCATAACCAGCTTAAACCAGTTACTGTTCATACCTCTCGCCTCCTTTACAGCTTCAGAATCTCTTCTGCGTACTTTCTCACCGACACATTTCTAGTCAGATTCTTCTCCAGATTCTCACGACCTCTGGCTCCCATCGCCTTCAACTCGCTATTTCCGGCATTCTCGATGAACCAGCGGATGTTTTCCTCGACCTTGTCATATTCACCCGGCTCACAGCAGAGACCACCGTGTGTATCTTCAATCAAGCAACGAACCTCTGAACCCGACTCCAGTACCCCTAAAATGGGCTTCGAAGCGGCCATTATGCCGTATGCCTTTGATGGACAACTCACTCCCTTAATACCTTTGGCATTCACACACCAGTGAACATCGCCTGCATTCAAGCTATAAATCAGATCAGCCTTATCCTGGTACGGAATGAAAGTCACATTGTCCATGTGATGCTGCTTTACATAGAGCACCAACTTGTCCAGCACAGAACCAGCACCAACAAAAGCAAATACAACCTCTCGGCCATCGGCAGTCTTAGTACCCGGTTTGATTTTCTCCACAACCTTAATCAGATTCTCAAGGTCATAGTACAGACCAATATTGCCAGAGTACATAATGACAAATTTGCCATCCAGACCGTACTTCTTCTTGAAAGCAACAACTTTCTCATTGCTCTCATCCAACGGATATATCTCGTTCTCGTCGATCCAGTTGTTTATCATAACGGTCTTAGGAACTTTCTTTCCCTTGAAACGGTTCTCCACCGTCTCCACCAGATCACGACCGACTGTGATCACAAGATTGCTACGCTTGCAGCTGAACTTGTCGAACCACATCATGGCATCGGTGACAAACTTGCTCTTGGTGTAGCCAACCGCCAATACCTGCTCCGGGTTGAAGTCCTGAATGTTATAAATGTACTTAGCGTGTTTCATCCACTTGCCCCATACGCCTAGCAGACCGCCGAGGATTGGCGGCTGAGAAATGGAGAACACATAGTCCATCTTTCCAACCTTGAATGTCGCACCCATTGCTCCAAAGAAATAGGCAACAATGTTTTTTACACGGCTTTTCTTGTTGGTCTTGCTGAACTCCGGTACACGAATTCTCAACACCTTCACGCCGTTGATTTCTTCCTCGTAATATTTCTGTGTCTTATATTTAGCTTCAATAGTTCCCAAGTAACTCGGCACCACGCAAATGACCGTGATGTTGAATTTATCCAGCATACCCTCCGCCAGTTCACGGAGGATCTGCCCCGTTGACGCAGTATCTGGAATATAGTAATGAGCATAAATCAGGAGTTTTTTCTTATTTGACATTCCGCTATATTCCTCTCACAAGTTCTCATATCTAACCGCCGATGCAGTACAACGGCGGACTTTATCTATATCAAGCAGTGTGTTCATCGCACTGTAGTTATCCTTTTTCTCACAGTGGTCATCTTTCACAGTCATATTTCAGCCTGCTCTTCATGACCACCACTGAATCTTTCATGTAGACCTGTCATGGTCTACTCACCTATTTTTCCTCAACTGAAACTTTATGGTAGACACCTTCATACCAGCTCATCAACAAAGTGTTAGGTCTTATTGTCATAACTCGCTGTCGCACTTCTCCATTTTTCAAAGTGCTGACCTTTATTGTCATAACCCGTAAACCAACTTACTTTGTTAAAACTGTACAAGTTCATAGTCACTCTCTGTTGCAACATGAACAATCATCCACCCCTCACCACCTCTAATTCTTCGGAAAAATGCAGTTATCATGTCCAACTCTCGTCTGCAATAAACTTTTCCAGAAAAATAGATTTTGGGCTTTTCAACACTTTCAACCTCCACCTCTAATTCTTCGGAAAAATGAAGGTATCATGTCCGTCCCTTGCTCCGCAATAAAACAGGCTCGCAGTAGGGGTATTTTGCATGAGTTTTATACGCCACCGTAGACCATCATGCCGCCACTGAAAGTTTGAGGTAGACATTTGAAGGGCAGCTCACTCCTTTGATGCCTTTTGCGTTCACACACCAGTGAACATCACCGGCGTTCAGACTATAGATCAAATCAACTTTATCCTGATACGGAATGAAGGTCACATTATCCATGTGATGCTCTTTCACATACAGCACCAGCTTGTCCAGAACAGAGCCTGCACCAACAAAAGCGAACACGACCTCCCGACCATCTCCAGTCCTGGTACACGGCTTGATTTTCTCCACAACCTTAATCAAATTCTCAAGGTCGTAGTACAGGCCGATATTACCTGAATACATAATGACGAACTTACCATCCAGACCGTACTTCTTCTTGAAAGCAACTACCCTTTCATTGTTTTCATCCAGCGGATAGATCTCGTTCTCATCAATCCAGTTGTTGATCATAACTGTCTTCGGAACTTTCTTTCCTCTGAAACGGTTCTCCACCGTTTCCACCAGATCACGACCGACTGTGATTACAAGGTCGCTGCGCTTGCAACTGAACTTGTCGAACCACATCATGGCATCTGTCACCAGTTTGCTCTTGGTGTAGCCAACGGCCAGTACCTGCTCTGGGTTGAAGTCCTGAATGTTATAGATGTATTTGGCGTGTTTCATCCACTTGCCCCAAACACCCAGCAGACCACCAAGGATCGGAGGCTGAGAGATGGAGAAGACATAATCCATCTTTCCAACCTTAAAGGTCGCACCCATTGCTCCAAAGAAATAGGAAACAATGTTCTTCACACGGCTCTTCTTATTGGTCTTGCTGAACTCCGGCACCCGGATTCGCAGTACTTTCACGCCGTTGATTTCTTCTTCGTAATATTTCTGCGTCTTATATTTATCTTCAATGGTTCCAAGGTAGCTCGGAACCACGCAAATTACCGTAATATCAAACTTATCCAGCATTCCCTCCGCCAGCTCACGGAGGATCTGACCCGTTGACGCAGTATCAGGTATGTAATAATGTGCATAGATCAGCAGTTTCTTTTTTGCCATCCTGCATCTCCTCTCTGTGTATTTCCACGTCCTTAGTCACGCTGGAAAATATCTCTCGTATAAACTTTTTCTTTTACATCATCCAGACACTTGTCATAGCGGTTCGCGATGATGGCGTGGCTCATTTCCTTGAACTTATCCAGATCATTAACCACTACTGATCCAAAGAAAGTTTCACCATCTTTCAGAGTCGGTTCATAAATCACAACCGTTGCACCCTTGGCCTTGATACGCTTCATGACACCCTGAATAGAACTCTGACGGAAGTTATCGCTGTTGCTCTTCATGGTCAGGCGGTACACACCGATGGTCACAGATTTTTCCTGTTCCTTATCGTACTCGTTATCCTCGTCATAACCATAATAACCAGCCAGCTTTAGGACGCGGTCAGCGATGAAATCTTTACGAGTTCTGTTACTCTCGACAATAGCCTCGATCAGGTTCTCCGGCACATCTGCATAGTTAGCCAGCAGCTGCTTAGTATCTTTCGGCAGGCAGTATCCGCCGTAACCAAAGGACGGGTTATTGTAGTGGCTGCCAATACGAGGGTCAAGGCATACACCGTCGATAATCTGCTGGGTGTTCAAGCCCTTGCTCTCTGCATAGGTGTCCAGTTCGTTAAAGTAAGCCACGCGCAGGGCCAGATATGTATTGGCAAACAATTTGACTGCCTCTGCCTCGGTGAAGCCCATGAACAGGGTGTCGATGTTCTCCTTGATAGCGCCTTCCTGCAGCAGACCAGCAAACTCGTGTGCCGCCTCAACCAGACGCTCATCGTTCAGATCAGTGCCAACGATGATACGAGAAGGATAAAGATTGTCATAAAGAGCCTTGCTCTCTCTTAAAAATTCCGGGCTGAAGATGATGTTCTTGCTGCCGAACTTCTCACGAACAGATGATGTGTAACCCACAGGAATTGTGGACTTGATAACCATGATAGCGTTCGGGTTATATTCCATGACCAGCTTGATCACAGCTTCGACCGCAGATGTATCAAAATGCTGAGTGTGGCTATCGTAGTTGGTAGGGGCCGCTATAACAACAAAGTCCGCATCCGAGTATGCAGCCTTTGCATCCAGAGTTGCGGTCAGGTTCAGTTCCTTTTCTGCGAGATACTTCTCGATATAGTCATCCCGAATTGGAGACTTACGGTTGTTGATCATGTCCACCTTCTCCGGAATGATATCCACAGCAGTCACCTGATGGTACTGAGAAAGCAATGTGGCAATCGACAAACCAACATAATCCCCTGATGTCAAGATAGGGGCGAAAACTTTTTAGAAAAATCGTAAAAAAATAAGCCCTACAAGGCTTTCAGTCAGTTCTGAACCGACCTGAGCCTTGTAGGGCTTTACTCGTTATTCTATTTTCAATATTTACTTATCGAATCCAATCCATCAATTTTCTTACGCCGCTTATCACACTGGCATAATCAATTTCTGCTGCATACGAGTATTTCTTCTGATATGCTCTCCACAGCACTTGAAGCTGTTCATCTGCTTCAACAATTTTGATAATCTCCTCGGCCTGCTCCTGCAGATGATCCGTTCCTCTCTTGTTACAAGTTGCTGCAAAAGCATCTTTCAACACAGCCTTATTGACTTTATCTTCGTATGTATCGAGCAGCATCCGTATATCGTAAAAATCCCTCATTCGGGTGTTTAAGATGCCCCTCGCCAAAACCGTCTGCAACTTCTCGGCTAATATAGTTTCCAAATTATACGACCATAGACTGATAGAACGATCTTCCAACAAGAGGTCATAATTGAACTCGATTGCTCGTGGGGTAATCACGTCGCCCGTGGAAATATCAATTTTCAAGGGCGTAATCAATCTTCCCACATTGGCGTTCATGGTAACACGAATTCCCGGATACTCCATTTCATCCATGATATTGGAAACGTCTTTAACCTCAAAAGAAACACCATCGTCAAGGTCAATATCTTTGACCTGATTGACAACTCGCAGAGCATCCTCCGCAGACAGATTTAGATTCTTCATGCTAGTGTCAATGTCCATCGTGGAACGGTGCGCAACACCAATCATTGCCGTAACCAGTATTCCGCCTTTGATAATGAAGTTATCCCGATATTCTGATCGTGCCAGTCTTTCCAGAAAACGCTCCATCATATAGATTCGCATGAGTGTCCTTGCGTCTGCATTGTTCTGTTTTGCAACGCTCTTGATACGCCCTTTTATCTGTTCAGGTGTAAATCCCATTTACAGTAGTACCTCCATATAATTTCGGATGATCTTATCCACTCGAAATAGCTTTGCATACTTCATCAGTTTATTAAGGTCCTTATCTTTTCTCCCGACATACGCTTTTAATACTGCATTGAAATCCTGTACTTCTATAGAACTTCTACTCCGCACCAAGTCGCAAATTGTCCGTTCCAAATCGTACATAGGAATTTCATTTCCCTGATTGCTTTTTACGATTTGCTTGCCAACGTCAAGAAGTTCCTTTTTTACTGTATAAACCTTATAGCCATCCTCTTTCAAGCGGTGAACATTATATCCACTGTAAATCGTGAGTGTATGAACAAGCGGTTCCCGATCTGTCAGCCCATAATAATAGAACGCTTCATCATGAGAAAAGACTCCCATCGGGCAGCGGCGGTGTAGCATTTCCAATTCGTCAATCCAAGTATCTTTTGCTGCGTATACGCCATGTCTGACTTGCTCGTATTCATTGGCCTTTACATATTTATAAAACTCAAATTTCGTTAAACCTACTTTTGTTGCAAGCTGCGGTGTTAAAATCTCATGTGTTTGAGCCAAATTGTTCATGTTCATCATAAGCGTCACCTCACCTTCGTGCTTATATTGTATTCCAAATAAGCACGAAAGTCAACGTAAACTTTCTTTTGTGCTTATTTCATTTGCGATATTAGCACATTCGTCCACTCAGCCTTACTTGATGCTCCCTATTCAACGTGCTATACTTAAATTGTAAAAATCAATCAAGGGAGTGCATTTGTCATGAGCAAAAGACTTGTCACTTACTTTTCTGCCAGCGGCATCACCGCGAAAGTTGCCGAAAATCTGGCTGATGCTATCGGTGCAGACATTTTTGAGATTCAGCCGGAAGTTCCATACACTAAAGCCGATCTGAACTGGATGGATAAGAAATCCCGCAGCACCATCGAAATGAGCGATCCTACCTCTCGCCCTGCCATCG
>ERZ1026844.942-NODE-942-length-18983-cov-8.657861_pt1 | contig 18983 bp, 16 predicted proteins | sample MGYA00380152_ERZ1026844 | MGnify/ENA primary metagenome ERZ1026844 (study PRJEB33269, sample SAMEA4719788) | human gut metagenome | biome: human-associated habitat; feature: organic feature; material: feces | place: Cameroon | collected 2013-10 ... | reverse complement strand
AGCAGCTTGCGGGTTAAACGTTCCATGATCATTCCCTTTTCCTTATGAATTGCGTCTGATGAAATCCGTTACAAACTTCCAGTCGACCGGCGTCACATCGTGGATGCCGGTGCGCAGATAGTAGCCGACCGCGTCGCCGAACACCGGCTGCTCCGGCGCCGGGAACTCCGCGTCGCCGATCCCCTCGCAGCCGAACAGCCGGTAGACTTCGCCGGCCGCACGGGCCGACAGGAATTCGCCGCGCGGGTCGGCCCACAGGTCCTCAGTCGCGCTGGCGACCAGCACCGGGCGCGGCGCGGCCAGCGCCAGCAGGAAATGCTGGTCGAAGGGCAGCTCCGCCTCACACCCGGCGTACCGGTCAAGCTCCTTTTGGAACCACCACGGGAACATCTGCGTGATGCGCCCGACCGTTTCGCCGAAGTTCCGACGGCTCAACGCCGCACCGCAACAGCCGGAGTCGTTGCTGACCACCCCGGCGAAACGCGGTTCGTTGGCGGCTGCCCACAGCGCGGTCTTGCCGAGCCGGGAGTGGCCGTGCGCCCAGATCCGGCGGCGGTCGATGCGCGGGTCGGTTTCCAGAAGTTCGAGCATTTGCACATAACCGAACGCCCATGCGCTGATCGCGGTCAGTTCGCGATGCTCCGGCGTCAGCCCGTCGGCTTCGCGGTACAGCCGGAACACGCTGTCGGCGCGGCCGTCCGCCCGGTCCGGGAACAGGTCGCCCCGGAATGCGGTCGCGACGGAGAAGCCGCTCTCGACCAGTTGCCGGAAACACCACCGGCCCGTCTGGCTGCCCCGTTCGACCGGTTCGTCGAGCGGGAAAAATTCCGGCGGAAATACATCCGGCTCCGGAGAACAGGCGTGGTTGCCCCGGAAATTCATGCCGACGATCGCCGGGACCGGCTCCTTCACCGACTTCGGCAGATACCACAGCACGTCGATGCAGTGATGCTTTCTCCCCTGCTCCAGATGGATGCGGATTTCCCGGCGGATCGCGATGCCATCGATGGCATCGTCGCACTCGCGGCGAAGTTCGAACCGCACGGCTTCAGGCCGGGGCGGAAGCTCGCCATACATGATCCGGGCGAACTCGGCGCGGATGGCGGCCCGGCGGCGGTTCCACCGGGTTGCGGTGCCGATCCGTCCGCCGTCTTCCCCATCAAGCGGAGAGGGCAGCGGCAGGTTGCCGGCTTCGGATTCTTCGTAATTGGCTTCGGGCAGCATGAAAGACCTCCTATTCCATAAACAGGTTGCGGCTGGTAAAGACCGGTTCGCTGGTAAGGCGGATGCCGAGCTTGCGCAGTCCCGCCTCGTCTCCGGCGGTCGGCAGATGGCTGATGTGCATTTCGCAGCCGGCGAGCTGCGGCAGCTTGCGCATCGCGAGGCGGGCCGCCGAATTGGTCGGCACCGAGACGCTGAGCGCCGTCAGCGTCTCGGCGAGGTCAAGGCTGACTTCGCGGTTCTTGAATACGTTTTTCTTGAGCTGGGAAACCGAATCGATCACTTCGGGAGAAAGCATCAGCAGGTCGTCCGGCAGCTTCGCCAGCAGTTTGATCGCATTGAGGATGCAGCTGGAAGCGGCATGCAGCAGCGGCGAATTCTTGCCGGTCACGATCGTGCCGTCCGGCAGCTCCAGCGCCGCGCCGCAGTAGACGTTGTTGTTCCCCTTGCCCTGCGTTTCGGCCTCCTTGGCGGCTTTGCGCGCGGGAGCGACCACTTTGCGGTCGAGCTCGGTCACACCGAGGTCGTCCATCAGCAGCTTGACCCGGTCCACCGCCGCCTTGTCGGCGGTGCCGGTCGCGTAATCGGCCATGTAGCGGAAGTAGCGGCGGATGATCTCCTGAATGGAAGCCTCGCGCACCACCCGGTCGTCGCTGATCGCGAAGCCGACCCGGTTCACCCCCATGTCGGTCGGGGACTGGTAGAGCTGCTCCGGCTCCATGATCCGCGCGCAGATGCGCTTGACCACCGGGAAGATTTCGACGTCGCGGTTGTAGTTGACCGCCGTCTTTCCGTAGGCTTCGAGGTGATAGGGATCGACCATGTTCACGTCGGCGAGGTCGGCGGTGGCCGCCTCGTATGCGATGTTCACCGGGTGCTTCAGCGGCAGGTTCCAGACCGGGAAAGTCTCGAATTTGGCGTAGCCGGCCTTGACGCCGCGCTGAAACTCGTGATACACCTGCGACAGGCAGGTCGCCATTTTGCCGGAATTGGGGCCGGGGCCGGTCACGATCACGATCGGCTTTTCGGTTTCGATATAGGAGTTTGCGCCGTAGCCCTTGCGGCTGACGATGGTGTCGAGTTCGGTCGGATATCCCTGAATCGGGCGGTGGGTGTAGACCTTGATGCCGCGGCGGGAAAGCTTGTTCAGGAACGTGCGCACCGCCGGCTGGTCCTGATAGCGCGTGACCACGACTCCCCGGACCTCCAGTCCCCAGTCGTGCAGGTCGTCGATGGTGCGCATGGTGTCGGTGTCGTAGGCGACGCCGAAATCGGCGCGCATTTTACGCTGTTCGATGTCCCCGGCGAAAATGCAGATGATGATGTCGACCTTGTCCTTGAGCTTCTGCAGCAGCTTGATTTTCGCGTTGGGGTCGAAACCGGGAAGGATGCGCGCGGCGTGGAAATCGCAGATCAGTTTGCCGCCGAACTCCAGATAGAGCTTGTCGCCGAACTTGGCGGCCCGTTCCAGAATCGCGTGGGACTGTTCTTCCAAATACTTCTCGCTGTCGAAACCCGGTCTCATAAAACTTCCCTCTGCCAAGATGCTGCAAACTGAACAAACATGATTGCAATATAGCTCCGCGCTGTAATTTTTCAAGAATTTTTTGCGGAAAAGATTCCCGATTCCGGCGAAGCGAGGAACCGCTCCGGCAGCTTTCCCGGCTTGCAGCAAGAAGTCATTCGAGGAGCTTGGAAAACGAGCCGGAGAAACGCTTTTTCACCTTTCATCAACTCCCCGACGCGGAGAAGATTGCAGAGGGAGGAATTTGCGGCGATACTCCTGCGGCGACAGAAAAAACTTGCGGCGGAACAGCTTGCAGAAATAATTGCTCTCCCTGAAACCGCAGCTGTACGCGATTATGGCCATATGGTCGGCGTCGAGCATGAAACCGTCATGCAACACCGAATCGGCAGTTTTGCCCAGAATGGCCTGGCAGACGGCATCTTTTGCCAGATCGGCCAATTCCATTTTCAACCGCTTCGGCAGATAGAGGATGTTGATAATCTCAAATTCGCTCATCTGCCGGTAGCCGTGCGCGCAGCCCGGGGTCACCAGAAACACGCTGCCGGGGCCGACCTGATATTCTCCGGTTTCCGTCAGATGGATACCCGTTCCGGCGCGAACCAGCACCAATTCGAAGAAATCATGTTCGTGAATAATTTCCGTTGTACCGAAGTACTTCCGTAATCCGACCCAGACGCCGGGCCCGTCCGGGGTGAAGCAGAGATATTCCGACATCCGCGTTTTGATTTCGGCGCGCAACTCCAAGTTTCCGTTTCTCCTGCATGTTGTTTTTCCATGTCGTGAATATATCATATTTTATCGTGTTTATCAATTTTTATTTTTCCGTATCAATTGACGGTCCGCGACCTGTTCGGCAATCCGGTTTGTCAGGGCAAGGCGGCGAACCTCACGCTGAAATTGAATGGCGGCCCCCGCTTTCTTTTCGGCAGCGGAAAGCTCCCGGAAACGGCGGCGGAATCCCGAAAGGCATGGATGGAGGAACGCCGCCTCGCCGCCGAAGCGGAAACGGCGGTGCCCCCCCTGCCGGTCATGGAGCTTGAACCAAATGAAAAGCGATCTTTTGAATTCACCATGCCCTCCGGCAGCCGGGCCATCTGGTCGGAGACGCCGGAATTCCCGGCCGGATTACGGGTCCGGACCGGGCGTGACCGGGTGTCCGGCGAAATCACCGCCGGCAACGGCGCCGAGGCGGGTGTCGTGAAATTCACTTTCCGCCTTCCTTCGGAGGATATGCCGGAGGTGATCCGGTGGCTCCCGGTCGATGTCGGGAGGCGCAGCTTCATCCGCGGCGGAAGTTTTTTCCACGATCTCCGGGAGTTTTGCCATCCCGGCGTCCGTGTGGAGGCGGAAGGCGGTGTGGACAACTCCGGCTGCCTCCGCCTCGGCGGCCCGTTCCGCGGCAGAATCCATCACCTGGAACAGCTCCCGATGCTTCCGGGGCGTCCGCTCCGCTTCAAAGCCATGCTGAAAGGCAGGCTTTCGCCGGATGTGCGGCTTTCCTTTCACGCGGCGATGTTCTCCGGCGGACATTGGGCCGGAACCTGGAGAATCGCGGCTCTGGGGGAACCGCCGCTGGAGGGGAAAAAATATTCGGGGACACCCCTGCCGCTTTCGATATCGCCCGACGGGTGGCACGAAGTTTCTGCAGAGCTTCCCGCCGACCGGCTGCCGGGCAAAGCTCTCACGTTGATCTTCTATATCGACGTCAACGGCGGAGAAGCGGCGGATTGGCTGCTGATCGATAATCTGGAACTTTACCAATAACCGGAGATTTGAAAAAATGGAACAGAAAATATCGTTCACGCTTATTGAACTGCTTATAGTTGTAGCAATTATCGCTATTCTTGCAGCTATGCTCCTTCCCGCGCTGAATAAGGCGCGGGAAGCGGCGCGCGCCTCCAGCTGCCTCGGCAATCTCAGGCAGACCATGCAGGGTATGCTGCTGTATGCGGACAACAACAAAGGCTGGACCGTTCCGAATTGGCGGAGCGGAGTCGGCTGCTGGGGCGATGTGAATGAATTCGGGCTTTTCCCGAACTATCTGCCTCGCGTGGCAGGCAAATGCCCGGCGGATCCGGTCACATCGATCGGCTCATCCACCGGAATATATGGGATGTATCTTTTTGCCGTAGACTCCGGGCTGGGCAGCAGAGGGGCGGACGCAGCTTCGGTTCTCGGCAGCGGCGCCTGTATCGAGGCGCTCCCGTGGAGCGGAACCATCTCCTACCGGCCCAGCCTGATGAAGGCTCCCAGCACAACGGTATTCCTTGCCGACACCCGGGATATCAATAATATCGGTCTTTATATTTTCTCTCCGACCGGAAGCCTCGTTGACAGGGATGGTGTGGCAACCGTTCATAACAACCGCGCCAACGTCAACTTCTTCGACGGCCATGTCGCCGCCAGAAGCTATACCGAACTGAAAACAGTGACCAACCGTTTCACCCACGTGCTGCAAGCCACTTTAACCCCCTGGAACTGACCTTGAAGTCTGTATGTTAGAGCTTATCCCTAAATAAGCCAAATCATCCTGATGCCGATTCTTTATTTAATGCCGTGTGCAAGTTTCTTGAACCGGGATTTCGCTCCTTTCGGAGCGACCAAGGCGCTTGCCCCGGACTGCCGGAGGCATCTCCCTGTCAGGGAAAGCGCAGTACGACTTTGCCGATGTTTTCGCAACGGCGCAGTACGTTGTGGGCTTCGTCGGCCTGTTGGATCGGAAAGACCGCGTGGATATTGGTCACGAGCTTGCCGTCGGTGAAAAGGGGCCAGAGTTCGCGTTCCAGCGCCTGCAGGATCGCGGTTTTTTCTTCCGGCGTGCGGCTGCGGAGCGTGCTGCCGATCAGCCGGATACGCTTGCGCCAGACGGTTTCAAGGTTGATGACGGTTTCGGGGCCGCCCATCGTAGCGATCATGATCCAGCGGCCGCCGAATGCCATGTGACGGAAACATTCGCCCATGAGTTTCCCGCCGACGCAGTCCAGGGCGACGGTCGGCGGATGGGCTTCAATGACCGGGCGAACGTCTTCGGTGCGGTAGTCGAGTACGTAATCCGCGCCGAGTTTGCGCACGAACGCCGCTTTTTCGGGGGAATCGATGGTGGTGATGACTTCGGCTCCCATCTGCTTGGCGAACTGGATCGCGGCGAGGCCGACGCCGCTGGCTCCGGCCTGCATGTAGAAGACATCGCCCGGCTTCATGCCGCCCGCCTCGTGCATCAGATTGAGGTAGACGGTGCTCCAGACCTCCGGCAGCGAGGCGGCTTCGATCATCGACAGCCCTTCGGGGACCGGAATAACCATACCTGCCGGTACGGCGACCAGCTCGGAGTAGCCGCCGCCTCCGAGCAGTGCACAGACTTTGTCACCCGGCCTGACTTTCGCGTCCGCCGGAGCGGCGACCACTTCGCCGGAGACTTCGAGTCCGCACCACTGCGGCCAGCCCTCGGGTGACGCGTAACAGCCGTCCTTCTGCATCAGGTCGGCGCGGTTGACCGCGGCGGCATGAACCCGAATCAATACTTCGCCGTCGCGGGGAACCGGGTCCGGTACTTCGGCCCAGGCGAAATTGCGGTCGGCGTCGAGAATCATTGCGTGCATGGCATCTTATCTCCAGCGGTTATATCCGGCGGCGGCCAGCGTGACCTCGTGCACCAGACAGTCATGTTCATAGGAATAGGGATTTTGGATTTCTCCCCGGATGATCCGGGCCAGTTCGAGCAGTTGGGCTTCATAGCGGTCCGCCTGCGGCGGAAAGCGGAGCGTGTGCTTGCCGGCGGGAAATTCTCCGGCGGCGGCCGCGAGGTTTAAGGAAAGCTCGACCGGCTTTCCGTCGAAACGCTCCAGCGGATTGAAGGCGATCGAACCGTTGGTGCCGACGATCTTCATGCGGCGTCCGTCCGTATTGGCGATGTCCTTGCTGCAGGAGCGGAGGGTTGCGATTGCGTGCGGATACTCCAGCACCGCCATGCAGTTGTTCCGGACCGAAGCCGGATAGCCCGGCGCGGATTTCAGGAACGGCGTCACCTTTTCCGGGCGCCCCAGAGCGGCGGCCACGAAGTCAATCAGATGGCAGCCGAGGTTGTACATGATTCCGCCTGCGAATTTGCCGATGTACTCCTGATAGGGTTCGCCGCCGTAACAGTGGTTCATATCGGCTTCCAGCTCGAACACTTCGCCGATCAGCTTGTTGCGGATCGCGGCGATACAGAACTGGAAGGCGGGATTGCCGCGGAACATGAAGCCCATCTGGAACGGAAGATTCCGCTCTTTGCAGCCGTCGAGCAGTTTTTTATACTGCGCGAGATCCTCGCCGGCGGGCTTGTCCATGTGCATGGCCAGATTGCGCTCCATGCAGCGCAGCGCGACCGGGACGAGGTCGTTGTTCGGAACCTCCACCGTGACGGCCTCGATTCCCGGATCGTTCAGCACCTCTTCCTGGCTCATCCAGCGAAGTCCCTGATACGGGGAGAGGTCGATATCACCCCGTCTGGGCGTCCGGCTGGCGGTGCGGTCGTCCACCACGCCGACGACTTCAAAGACCTCCGGCAATCGGCGCAGGGTGTTGATCTTGCCTGAAGCGTGTTCGTGGCAGATGCCGATCTGGGCGATTCTGATTCGATCCATTTTTTTGAGTTCCTTCCGGTTTACCGCATGGCAGCGAGGTAGTCGTCCATCCGGCGGTTGACGGGCCACGGATAGTCTTTGGGACAGCGGGAGATCTCCCTTTCAAGGCCGTCGTACAGGGGCGTCAGTTCCGACTGGCTGATCCCGGTCGCCGCGAGCACCTTGGAGTTGTCCATGATCCGGTCGAAGAGGCGGTCGTATTCGAGCTGCCAGCGCGCGCCGAAGTTGTACGGATCGGGCTGGAGGATGCGGATATAATCCTCCTTGTCCACCCAGACCGCTTCGAGGTTGCAGATCGCCTTGTAATAGTCGGCGATTTCGCCCCAGCTGTGGTGTTCGGCGGTGGCGACGGTGAAGGCTTCGCCGCGCGCCCGCTCGTTGAACAGAAGTCCCGCGATCATCCGGGCGACGTCGCCGCCCCAGCTCATCGTCGCCTGAACGTCCCGCGCCTGTTCCGGGAGGACGACGGCTTTGCCGGCGAAGGCCCGCCCCACGGTGTCCGGCGCTTCCAGCGTCACGAGCTGGTTGCGCAAATAGGAATAAGTGATGGCGGGGCGGACGATGGTCCAGTTCCGGTTCGGCAGCGCGCGCAGGATGTTTTCGCCGCGCGCCTTGTAGACGGAATAGTCGTCCGAATTGCGCAGCACAAGGTTGTCGGCGGTGTCGAGCAGCCGCGGCGAACTCTCTTTGACCGGATGCTCCTTGTCGTCGTAGATGCGGTAGGTCGACAAATAGACGTAGTGATCCGTATGATCCGACAGGAGCGGCAGAAAACCGGTGAGGTCGGAGGTGAAGTAGATCATGAAGTCGACGATGCCGTCGTACCCGTTCGCCAGAAGCCGTTTCAGGACTTCCCGGTCCTTGGCGTCGGCTTTGATGCGGTTCAGGTTGGGCCTGTCGGATTTCACTTCGTCGAGGGAGACGGCGTCGACCTGATAGCCCAGATCGGCGAGCCGCGGAACCAGATAGCGGCCCATCGCGCCGGTGGCGCCGAGAACGAGGACTTTGCGGGGAGTATTCATATCGCTCTTTTCCTTATGTTGTCAGTTGAGTTTCCGCCAGTCGAACACGATGCCGAGCGGCGGATTTTCGGTTTCGGCGAGGGTACGGTAGATGCCGGGCGCTTCCGTCGGCGGCACCACCTCGGAAATCAGCGGCCGCACCTGCATCCGCCCCGCCGCGAGCAGTTTCAGGAAAGTGCGGTAGTCATCGTGTTCGGACCACATGCCCGGACGGGATTCCGTCTGCGGGCGGGTGAAAGTATGCGCGCCGATCAGGGAGACGCCGCGGCAGTGGACGTATTTGTAGAAATCGATCGGCACATCGGAAATGCGGGTGCAGCCGAGCAGCGAAATCCGCCCCATCCGTGCGACGTATTCAAGCGCCTGCTGCAATGCGGCGGCGGAACCGGTCACTTCGACGACCGCATCCACTCCGTTGCCGCCGGTCGCGTCGAGCACCTGTTGCACGAAGTCCGGATCGCCCGGCGAAAACGCCCGGTCCGCGCCGAGCTTCAGCGCCAGCTCGCGCCGCTTCGGATCGAAATCCGAAACCAGCACCGGCAATCCGCCGGAAAGCCGGGCGATCTGCAGCGCGAATGCGCCGAGAATCCCCTGTCCCGCGATCATCGCCGATTCGCCGAGTTCGAGCTTCAGCTTGCGCACGCCGAGGAATGCGAACGAGGCGATGTGCGCGAAGCAGGCGTCGAGCAGGTCGATCGAATCATCCTCGATTTTCAGTACGGTGTCCGCTTTTTTAACGGTATGGGAGCGGTGGCCTCCCCAGGTGATCAGCACGCGGTCGCCGATTTTGAGGTTTTCGACTTCGCTTCCGGCGAGCGCGACGCGCCCGGCGGCGCTGTAGCCGGGATAGTACGGAAACCGTTGGGCGGTATTCGGCATGCCGAGCAGCCATGCCCGCTCGGTTCCGGCGCTGACGGCGCTGTAGTCGCTTTGAAGCAGCACCTCGTCCGGCTTCAGTGAGGCCGGATCGAACTCCTGCTGCTTCAGGACCGCGTTGCCCGGAGTTTCAACGCTGATATAGGAAATTTTCATCGGGATCTCCTTGCTGGTTGAAAGTTACAGGTCGTTGATGTTCCAGTGCATATTCTGCAGTACGGTTTTCATCGCGCGGATGGTGGGCTGCCCCATGCCGTAGCGCGGTTCGTAGCGGGAGACCGCGAAAAGGATCGACACGCCGAGCGCCGGCCCCAGGAAGCGGTGCGGACGGCTGTAACTGCCGTTGCAGAGGTGGATGAACGGCAGTTTGAGTTCGCGTTTCAGCAGCAGCGTGGTGCGGAACGCTTCGGCCAGTTCGTCATCGCTGTTCACCGTGGTCACGATCTTCACCGCATCCGCGCCGCGCTTCACGGCCTCCGACAGGTGTTCGAGCGCCTGCTCCGCCGTACGGGGACACTGCATGTGCGACGAGATCACCACGTCGGCCCCTTTGCCGTGAATCCGGTCGATCAGCCGCTTCTGCTTATCGACGGCGGCTGGATTGCGGGTCAGTTCCATCGGGGAGGGATCGTACAGGTCGCCCATCACGTCGATGATCGAAGCGCCCGCGTCGGCGGCGGCGAGCAGCACCTCCTGCCGGGCGTCGTCGTCGAGATGCTGCTGCGGATCGTTGCGGTAAAAGTAGAACATGAAAGGCAGCCGCACCGCGTCGATCACCCCCTTGAGCGCGTCGCGGTTGCGGAATTCCGGCTTCAGGTCCCCCAGGTCGACCGCGAGGCCGTCCGCTCCTTCAAATTCGCAATTCCGCGCTTCGGCGGTCAGCTCCGCCGGCGTCTGCCCGGCGAAGATTCCGGTGACGACCGGATCGGGCTGGTTGAGAAAGGTTCGTTTCATAAACGGGTCCTCCTGTTTTTCCTGTGAATAACAATACTCTCCTGCCGCTTCCGGTACAACCGGCGTTTTCCACTGTTTCTGAAAAGTATCATGCAATCGCGGCTTGATTCTCAAAAGAAAACCCGTTATATTGAAACTGCATCAAAACAAAGGGAACTCTTGCAATGACGATCTCGGAAATCGCCCGGCTGGCCGGGGTGTCGACTTCGACGGTGTCGCGGGTGTTCAGCCATCACCCGAATATCCGCGAAGATGTGCGTGCGCGGGTGCTGGCGGCGGCGCGCGAACACGGCTACCATCCGCGCCTTTCCAGCAAACAGCGGAATGTGGTGATCGTGACGCCCTACGATTCGGTCTATCCGGTCCAGAGCTGCGTGGATATGATTTTAATGGCGCTGATGCGGGAGCTGCCGCGCCGCGGTTTCCGGCTGGAGGTGCTGCCGTGCAACAACCTCGAACGGCTGGAAAGCATCCAGTTCTGCGGCGCGGTCGCGGTCGGCGCGGAGCCGGGCGACTTCAAAGGCTGGTCCGAACGCTTCCCGGTGCCGCTGGTGATCGTGGACCGCGCCGCGCAGCCGGTTTCGCCGGACGTCTGCTTCGTGCACTCCGACGAACGGCAGGGCATGACACTGGCGATCGATCACCTGTACCGGCGGGGCTGCCGCCGGATCGGCTGCATCATCCACGGCGATCCCGGCACCGGCAACGCCGACATCCGTCACGCCGCGATCCTGGCCGCGCTGCGCGAACGCAAACTGCCGGTCGAGGAGCCGCTGATCTGTTTCTCCGGCCCCGGTTCCGACCGCTATGTCGAGCTGATCGGCAAACTGCTGCGGCAGCGGGCCGACGCGCTGTTCTGTCCCGGCGGAAACGCCGGAATCGTATCGCTGTACGCGCTTTCCTTGTTCAACCGGCAGCTTCCGGCGGATATTTCGCTGATCGCCTCCGAACAGACCTTCTTCTCGCAGCACGCGGTGCCGCCGCAGACCACGATCAGCCCGGATTATCCGGCCATCGCCGCCGCCACCGCCGACGTGTTGGAAAGGCGGCTGGACGGAACGCCGGTTCCGACCGATGCCGCCACGCTGCCGTACCGGCTGATTTCACGCGAAAGCGTCCGGGCACAGTAAAAATCCTGTAAAATAACAACTTGAGATGTGGCAAAAACGCAATTGCGCGTTTATATTAAGAACGATATTCTATGTAATTCGAGACAGTTGCAACCAAGTCAGGAAGTGGAAAATGAAGTGTGTGGTCCTCGCGTATCACAATGTCGGGCGCGCCGGCATTGAGGCGTTGATTCGTAACGGATTCGAGATCAGTGCGATCTTTACCCACCGGGACAACCCCGGCGAAAATATCTGGTTCGGCTCCGTCGCCGAGCTGGCCGGCGAACTCGGCATTCCGGTCTTCGCGCCGGAAGACATCAACCACCCGGTGTGGGTCGGCCGGATCAGGGCGATGGCCCCGGATTTCATCTTCAGTTTCTACTTCCGCGACATGGTCAAAGGCGATATCCTGTCGATTCCGCGCCTCGGCGCGCTGAACCTGCACGGCTCGCTGCTGCCGAAGTACCGCGGCCGCGTTCCGATCAACTGGGCGATCATCAACGGCGAAACCGAAACCGGCGTGACGCTGCACTATATGACCGCGAAACCGGATGCGGGCGACATCGTCGACCAGGAGAAATTCGCGATCGGCGACGACGACACCGCCAGGACGCTGTTCGACAAGGCCGTGACCGCCGCCGGAATCCTGCTGGACCGCACGCTGCCGCTGCTGAAGAGCGGCAAGGCGCCGCGCACGCCGCAGGATGAAGCCGAGGCCACTTACTTCGGCGGCCGCAAGCCCGCCGACGGCCAGATCGACTGGACGAAATCCGCGAAGGAGGTGCGGAACCTGATCCGCGCGGTGACCCGCCCCTATCCGGGCGCGTTCAGCTTCATCGGCGACCGCAAATGCTTCTTCTGGTCGGTCGACGTGGTCGAAGCCTCCCGCAAGGCGGCTCCCGGCACCGTGCTCAGTGCGAAACCTTTCACCGTCGCGTGCGGCGAAGGCGCGGTGCGGGTCAAGACCGCCCAGCTCGACGGCGGCGTGTTCATGACCGGCGACCAGCTCGCCGCCGACGCGCGCATCGTCGAAAACATGGTCTGGGGCTGCGATCCGCGCCGCCTCAAGGAGATGGGCCGCAAGAAGTCGGTGCTGATTCTCGGCGTGAACGGCTTCATCGGCAGCCACATCAGCGAACGGCTGCTGGACTCCGGCAAATACGAGGTCTACGGCCTCGATCTGCGCCACAACTACATCGACCACCTGCTCGACCGTCCCGGCTTCAACTTCCGCGAGGGCGACATTTCGATCCACCGCGAGTGGATCGAATACCACATCCGCAAGTGCGACATCGTGCTTCCGCTGGTCGCGATCGCGACCCCGATCGAATACACCCGCAATCCGCTGCGCGTCTTTGAGCTGGACTTCGAGGAGAACCTCCGGATCGTCCGCTACTGCGTGAAGTACAACAAGCGGATCATCTTCCCGTCCACCAGCGAGGTCTACGGCATGTGCGAAGACCCGCAGTTCGACGAGGACAATTCCAAGCTGGTCACCGGCCCGATCCGGATGCAGCGGTGGATTTACTCCACCTGCAAGCAGCTGCTCGACCGCGTGATCTGGGCCTACGGCGCGAAGGGGCAGCTCGATTTCACGCTGTTCCGGCCGTTCAACTGGATCGGGCCGCGGCTCGACAGCCTGACCAGCGCCCGCATCGGCAGCTCCCGCGCGATCACCCAGCTGATCCTGAACCTCGTGCAGGGCGCGCCGATCCAGCTGATCGACGGCGGCGAGCAGAAGCGCTGCTTCGTCGACATCAAGGAGGGCGTCGAGGCGCTGTACCGCATCATCGAGAACAAGGACGGCAAGTGCACCGGCGCGATCATCAACATCGGCAACCCGGAGAACGAAGCGAGCATCAAGACGATGGCCGAAATGCTGGTCGAGAAGTTCGACAAGCATCCGCTGCGTTCGAAGTTCCCTCCCTTCGCCGGTTATCTGGTGGTGGAGTCCGGCGCGTTCTACGGCAAGGGCTATCAGGATATGCAGCACCGTGTGCCGTCGATCAAAAACGCGAAGAAGCTGCTCGACTGGGCCCCGGCGATCCCGCTGGAAAAGTCGATCGAAACCACTTTGGACTTCTTCCTCGCGGAAGCGATCAGCTCCGGCGAATTCAACCTGGATTGATCTGCGGGCCGTCGCATGAAAACCATTGCATTGCGCATTGACGTGGACACCTACCGCGGCACCGGCCGCGGCGTGCCTGCGTTGTGCAGGATACTCGCCGCGCGCGGCGTGAAAGGCACGTTCTATTTTTCCGTGGGGCCGGACAATATGGGCCGCCATTTGTGGCGGCTGCTGAAGCCCTCTTTCCTGTGGAAGATGCTGCGCACCGACGCGGCCGGGCTGTACGGGCCGGAAATCATCCTGATGGGCACCGCGTGGCCCGGCCCGAAGATCGGCAAGCGCTTCGGTAGCGTGATCCGCGCCGTCAAAGAGGCGGGGCATGAGATCGGGTTCCACGCATGGGACCACCACAAGGCGCAGGCCCGGCTTATGGCGATGACCACCGGCGCGATGGTGCAGGAGATCGAGCAGGGGCTGGCGGTGCTGACCGGCATCACCGGGGAACTGCCCGCGACCAGCGCGGCGCCGGGCTGGCGGGCCAATGACCGGCTGCTTGAAGTCAAATCGAATTTTCCGTTCCGTTACAACAGCGACTGCCGTGGAAATCACCCGTTCTACCCGGTCGTCAACGGAAAGAAACTCGAACAGTTGCAGATTCCGGTCACGCTGCCGACCTACGACGAGGCGCTCGGACGCGACGGCGTGTCGGACCGGAACTACAACGACTTCCAGATTTCGCTGCTGAAGCCGGATGCGCTGAATGTCCTGACCATTCACGCCGAGGCCGAGGGCGGCCGCTGTTCCGCGATGTTCGAGGAGTATCTGGACCGGGTTCTGAAGCTCGGTTACCGGGTCGTGCCGCTGGGCGTGATCGCGGAGGAAGTCAGGGATTCCGCTCCCGAGGGGCGGATCGAATTATGCGGGTTCCCCGGCCGTGAAGGGGAACTCGCGGTACAAAAAGAGTTGTGACGAATTTCCATACCAACCAGGAGTCTCAAAAGGCAAATGAGTCAGAAGTACGCATTTCTGGAGAAGATCGGCCGTGAACCGAGCAACCTGATCAAGGGGTTGCAGGCGGTTCAGGGAGTCGAGGGTTACGTCTCCGATGAGAGCATCCGGGCGATTTCCGAATATTTCGGAATCCCGGAGGTCGAAGTCGAGGGCGTCCTGAGCTTTTACGCTCAGTTCAAGCGGGTCAAGCCCGGCAAGTATAAGATCGCGATCTGCGACGGCACCGCCTGTCACATCAAAGGTTCGCCGCTGGTGCAGGAGTGGGTCAGCCGCGCACTGGGCATCGAGGACGGCCAGACCGACGAGCGGGGACATTTCTCCCTTGAGACGGTCGCCTGTCTCGGCTGCTGCAGCCTCGCTCCCGTGATGAGCGTCAACGGCCGGGTTTACGGTAAGCTCGACCGCAAGAGCACGATCAAAATCCTGAAGGAGTACGAAGCGAAATGAGCGACGCCAAGATTAAGAAGATCCGGGTCGGCGTGGCCAGCTGCGGCGTGGCCGCCGGGGCCGAGGCTGTGATGGACCTGCTCAAGCAGCGGGCCGGCGATATTCCCGTGGAAGGCACCGGCTGTCTCGGCCACTGCTATGCCGAGCCGATGGTGGAGGTCGTGCTGGAAAACGGCGATTCCGTGTTCTACCGCGACGTGAAAGCCGACGACAAGGCGATGCAGAACATCCTCAGCGTCGGGCCGGAGAGCCGTTTTGAAATCCCGCCCGCCCGCAAGGCGAAGGAGCTGGTCAAGGTGCTGGCGCTGGCCGGACGCATCGATCCGACCAGCTTTGAGGATTACGTCGCCCATGACGGTTACAAGGGGCTGGAAAAGGCGCTCGCGATGACCAGTCAGCAGGTGGTCGACGAAGTGAAGCTCTCCGGGCTGCGCGGCCGCGGAGGCGGCGGCTTCCCGACCGGCAACAAGTGGGGCTTCCTCGCGGCCAAGCAGGCCGATGAGAAGATCCTGATCTGCAACGCCGACGAGGGCGACCCCGGCGCGTTCATGGACCGCTCGCTGATGGAATCCGCGCCGCACCAGGTGCTTGAAGGCATGCTGATCGCGGCCTACGCGACCGGCGCGACCAAGCTTTTCATCTACTGCCGCGCCGAATATCCGATGGCGATCAAACACCTGAAGATCGCGATCGCGCAGATTTACGAGCATAAGCTCAATGTGGTCAACGGCCGCGAGCTGGAGATCATCATCAAGGAGGGCGCGGGCGCTTTCGTGTGCGGCGAGGAAACCGCGCTGATCGCGTCGCTGGAAGGGCAGCGCGGCACGCCGCGTTTCCGTCCCCCGTTCCCGACCGACAAGGGCTGGATGGGGCACCCGTCGATGATCAACAACGTCGAAACCTTCGGCAACGTGCCGCTGATCCTGCGCGAAGGCGCGGCGGCGTTCGCGTCGGTCGGCACCGAGGGCAGCAAGGGGACCAAGCTCTTCGCGCTGGCGGGCGACCTGAAGCATCCCGGCCTGGTGGAAGTGCCGATGGGCACCACGCTGCGCGAGATCGTGTTCGACATCGGCGGCGCCGATCCGGAGAAGGTCAAGGCGGTGCAGACCGGCGGTCCCTCCGGCGGCTGCATCCCGGTCGAACTTTTCGACACTCCCGTGGACTACGATTCGCTGCGCAAACTCGGTGCGATCATGGGCTCCGGCGGCATGATCGTGATCGGCAAGGACCGCTGCATGGTGGAGACCGCGCGGTACTTCCTCGACTTCACCCACCGCGAAAGCTGCGGCAAATGTACGTTCTGCCGCGTCGGCACCACCCGCATGTACGAGACGCTTGAGCGGATCGTCGCGGGCAAGGGCAGCATGGAGGACCTCGCTCTGCTGGAGGACCTCGGCCCGAAGATCCGGATGGGTTCGCTGTGCGGACTCGGCCAGACCGCGCCGAATCCGGTGCTGGCGACGCTGCGCTATTACCGCCACGAATACGAGGCGCATGTGCGCGACCGCCAGTGCGACGCGCTGCAGTGCAACGCGCTGGTCGACCTGAAGCTCGACCAGTCCAAATGCGTCAAGTGCAGACTCTGCATCAAGAACTGCCCGGTCGGGGCGATCTCCGACGATTTCGTGGTCGACAATACGAAGTGCACCCGCTGCAACACCTGCGTGGACATCTGTCCCAAGAAGGCGATCAGCCGGGTCAAGAAAGGTTCCAACTGATGAGTATCGAATTTATTCTGGACGGCCGGAACGTTACTGCGGAACCCGGTCAGACCATTCTGGAAGTGGCGCGGGCCAACGGGATCAAGATTCCGACCCTGTGCCGTGAACAGCGCATCTCCAAGACCACCAGCTGCTTTGTGTGCGTGGTCCGCGACAAGAAGACCGGCCGGTTCATGCCGAGCTGCGCCGCGATGCCCGCTCCGGGGCAGGAGATCGAGGCTTCGACTCCCGAAGTGCTCGACATGCGCAAGACCGCGCTGAACCTGCTGCTGAGCGAACACTCCGGCGACTGCGAAGCGCCGTGCACGCTGGCCTGCCCCGCCCATGCGAACGTCGAAGAGTACGTCCGCGCCGGGCGCAAGGGCGAGTTCCTCGAAAGCCTGAAGATCATCAAGGAGCGCATTCCGCTGCCGATGACCATCGGCCGCGTCTGCCCGCGCTTCTGCGAGAAGGAGTGCCGCCGCAACGTGTACGGCAAGCCGGTCGCGATCAACGAATTCAAGCGGCTCGCCGCCGATTTGTACTACGATGAGTACATGGAAGAGCTTCCGGCGGAAACCGGCCGGAAAGTGGCGATCGTCGGCGGCGGCCCTGCCGGGCTTTCGACCGCGTACTACCTGCGCCGCAACGGCGTGGCCGCGACGGTCTTTGAAATGATGCCCAAGGCGGGCGGTATGACCCGCTACGGCATTCCGGAGTACCGGCTGCCCAAGGCGATCCTCGACCGCGAGCTGGCCCACTACGAGAAAATGGGCGTGAAGTTCGTGTTCGGCAAAAAACTCGGCGACAACCTGACGGTCGAAGAGCTTCTGAAGGAGTTCGACGCGGTGGTGATCGCGGTCGGCTGCTGGAAAGCCTCCGGGATGCGCTGCGAAGGCGAAGAGCTCGCGACGCCGGGCATCGACTTCCTGCGCAAAGTGGCCGAAAACGGCAACAAGCTCGATAATCCGGGCAAGGTGATCGTGGTCGGCGGCGGCAATACCGCGATGGACTGCGTGCGCACCTCCGTGCGCCTCGGCAGCCCCGAGGTTCACTGCTTCTACCGCCGTACCGAAGCCGAGATGCCCGCGGAGAAGATCGAAATCCATGAAGCCCGCGAAGAGGGCGTGATTTTCGACTTCCTGGTGGCTCCGGTGAAGGTCGAAAAACGCGGCGGCAAGCTGGTGATGACCTGCCGCAAGATGGAACTCGGCGAACCCGACGCCTCCGGCCGTCGCAAGCCGGTCGAGGTGCCCGGCAGCGACTTCGAGGTCGAAGCCGACACCATCATCGGCGCGATCGGACAGGGAACCATCGTTCCGGCCGGACTCCCGGCGAACCGGTTCCGCAACATCGAAGTACAGCCCGGCACGATGAAGATCGCCGACCGAGTCTATGCGGCGGGCGACTGCGTCTCCGGCGCGGCCACCGTGGTCGAAGGTGTCGCCGGCGGCCGTCAGGCGGCGTTTGAAATCGTGAACGCATTGACCGGCCAGGCGCTGCCGGTGGAACACACCGTCTACGTCTCCCGCGGCAAGTGGCAGAACCTGAAGAAGTCCGATCTGGTTTTCCTGCGCGACGACGTCTCCGAAGCGGACCGCGAACAGCTGGACTTCATCCCGGTCGAGGAGCGCAAGACCACCTTCAAGGAGGTCACCTCCACGATGTCCAAAGAGAAGGTGATGAAGGAAGGCCAGCGCTGCATCGAGTGCAGCTGCACCGACAAGCACGACTGCAAGCTGCGCGAGCACGGCGAATGCTACGGCTGCAACCCGGAAGCGATCAAGGGCGAACGTCTCCCGGTCAGCTACGACATCCGCCATCCGCTGATCATTCAGGATCGCGGCAAGTGCATCAAGTGCAGCACCTGCGTGAAGGTCTGCAAAGAGGTGGTGAACCGGAGTTTGCTCAGCCCGAAAAAGCGCGGGTTCTACACCTACGTCGGCACCGCGTTCGACAAGGGCTTCCCCGCGAGCTGCAGCGAATGCGGCGAGTGCATCGAAGCCTGCCCGGTCGGCGCGCTCGACTGGCGGATCAAGAAGTAATTGCCTCCGGCGGCCGGGGGCGCTTCGCCCCCGGTTAGTATCTATCAGCTTATTTGTTCGATCGGCGTTACTCCGCACCGGCACGTTGCCGGTCGGGGTCAAGGGACGAAGTGCCCTTGCCGTCGGAGACACTTGTGCGCTACAGCGCCCTGCTACCGGAGCCTGATTGAAAATCAGGCCGCGTAGCGCACAAGGTCTGGAGGCCGCAAGGCCGTAAGACCCGCCTGCCGCGAAAGCGGCAGGCTTTCCCCTTTGCGACTGGCCTTCGATGATTTAACCAGCTTCCGCACTCCCAAGCCGCTTTGCGGAGGGGAACTCCTGCTCAGGAATCCCACGGCGTCAGCCGGTAGGCGGCTGCGTCCTCGTCGATTTTCGCC
>ERZ1026844.937-NODE-937-length-19006-cov-7.674635_pt1 | contig 19006 bp, 18 predicted proteins | sample MGYA00380152_ERZ1026844 | MGnify/ENA primary metagenome ERZ1026844 (study PRJEB33269, sample SAMEA4719788) | human gut metagenome | biome: human-associated habitat; feature: organic feature; material: feces | place: Cameroon | collected 2013-10 ... | reverse complement strand
TGGGGTGGCTCATGCGATTTTCAAGGTGCGATGTAGCTTTGTAAGGAATCAGGGATTTTCAGAAGTGAATCCAACAGCAAATAGGTCTGTTTTGGAATATAGCCCTTACACCCTATACAAACTTTAAGGGGTGTTTTTAAACCGGATCTTTTGAAAATTCAAAGAAAATTCATTTTTCCAACGTTCCCCTCTACCTATAACAATCTAAAATGGATGTTTGGCAACCAGTTTTTCAAATTTTGTCGAACTAACTAATTTTAGAGCATGGGTTTTGTTCGTTTTCACTTATAGAACTCTAGGAAAGCCGTTTTACGAAAGATTTTGAAAGCCCCTACACTAATAGGAATCCGCAGAGCTGTTTTGGAATACAGTTTTGAAAATTTCACAATTCTAGATTTTCAGAAAAAAGAAAAACGGCAAAGTTCAAAATCGAACCTTACCATCATTCATAAAGACACAGTATAAAATGAAATGTCCACGATAAGTAGGCGGTATGCCTGTTCATCGTGGACATATTGCTATTTTAACGTTGTGTAACTGTTATCGATGTTCCTACACGGGCAACCTTGACACATCCGTGTCAGGACGATTTACTGAATGTTTTTTTCATCTTTTCTTTCGCTGCATCCGACACATCGATCAGTCCGAACCGATAGAACATCCCGTAGATGTAAGTCACTCCCCGGATATCGCCCAGAGCTTTCGGTCGTTCAGCTACTTCTCCTACCTTTTTAACATTGCCCAGAGCCAGCAACACAGAACTCCACGCTAGACTTTTACTGTTTTCTCTATGATCGATCCACAGTTCCTTTGTGTATTGCCCATTCCGGCCCTTTCGTATTTCATAGGTAAAGGGTAAACCCGAGTACGTTTTGAAACGCACACCAGCATAAAGAAGAACCACCTCCCACAGATGCTCTTCTGTCGGCTCGGTTCTCAGTTTTCTTACTGCTCTGTATCTCCGCTGCCGCTCTGCTCCTACGCTGATCTTCTCTTTATCTGCTGTGCCTGGGAAGTACACGCCTTTTTCATAGGGCAGGTACGATGTAACGGAGGCTTTGGAGAGTTGAAGAGTATTTGCGGTTGAGAATATAGCTTCTTTATAGCGCTGTGTTTCTCGGTACTCTTCAAAAGTGTTTTTCACTTTCTCCGCCACTTCTGATTCATACACACCGGCCGTGATGAGCAACTTTCTCACCTTGATAGGATTCAGATTCAGAGCATCGGCGATGGATTGGAGGGAGCAGTTCTCCTCATAGAGCGCCACAGCCGCATCCATCTGCTCTTTCAGATTTTTCCCGGCATCATACTCCGGCTTTAGCTTCTTTCGACCGCCACCGGGCTTCCGGGGTTTATACGCTCTTTTTTCTCCCATGCTTATTCGTGCAGTTCCAGCGGCAGTCCGTCCGGGTCATGGAAGAAAGTCATCTTCTTACCAGTATAATCGTCAACCCGAACCGGCTCACATTCAATCCCAACTTCTGCCAGTTCCCTCACCGTCTGCTCCACACTCTCTACACAAAAAGCAAGATGACGCAGCCCACATGCCTCCGGGCTGTTCACACGCTTCGGCGGGTTTTCCTCAGCAAAAATCTCCAACTCTGTGTATTCATTGACACGCAGATCCAGTTTCCAGTCCTTACGCTCCGGGCGATAGTTTTCCCTGATGACAGAGAAACCCAGCTTGTTCACATAGAAATCCTTTGCGGCTTCGTAGTCAGATACGATGATTGCGATGTGGTGTATTTTTGATAAATTCATTTTTCTTACGCTCCATTTCTTTTTATTTCCGTTGCAAACTATACATTAACCTTCAAAAAATGCCGTGTGAACTCCTGGAGTTCAGTTTGTCCACACGGCATTTATTTTTGTTATTGGTTTTCTTGTTTATTTCAGCTTTTCCAGAATCTCGTCCGCGCTCATGCCACTTGCCAGCAACTTCTTCAGCACAGCCTCTGCCTCGGTCTTCTTAGCCTCCTCAGCGGCCTTCGCATCTGCCTTTGCCTTCTTCGCTTCCAGCGTTGCAACTTCTTTTTCGGCCTTCTTCAGAGTAGCCTTCTTCGCTTTCAGATCAGCCTTCAAAGTTTCAATGTTGGCGGTGATGGATGCGATCTCGGTGGTTAAAGTTGCCACCTGCTCTTTCTTTTCCGTTATTTGGGATGCGTAGTCAGTATGGGTAGTTTTAGGACGATTTTTGCTGCCTTTCGTTCTGGGCATCGTGATAACCTCTTTCCTTTTTAGTGATTAAAGTATAGCACTGTGTGAGTATACATACAATTTCTAATGTTGGCTTATTTTATGATTGCTCTCCTATTAACCCAACTGCTTTTTCATATACATTAACACCAATCCTGCTTTCTACCAAACCACATACTAATCCAATTATAAAGGCAGCTTCTAAGTTTTCAAAGGCAGTTGCTGTATCAATACTTCCGATTTTAATTTCTACTATACCAGCATTCATAAACAACACAAATATTACCGAAGCAACACTTATAAATATCAATCTAATCCAAGGATTCATTTTATCTTTTTCAAGAGAAGCCAAATCATCAAAGCATATTTCAAACTTTCTTGCACCAAATGATACCCACGTTCCGATTAAAGCGCCCATAACTACTGCCCATATACTCCACACCATTGAAAAATGCAGATATATGTCTACTAACTTTACTCCAATTGAGGTAATTACAGCTAAAATTAAAGCATCGATGGCTAGCGTTTTCATATAGCCATTTTTAATTCTTTTTCCTTCAATAAGAACTATTTCCTCTTGAAGTTTTTCCAATGCTAATTTTGAAGCCTTTGTCTGTGCGTATTCTGGAACGAGCCCTACTTGTGATAAAGATAACAACTTATCAAAATACTTTTTCTTTGTATTTTCATCTGTATTCTCTAAGGATTTGATAATATTGCAGGTCTTTTCAGCATTAAGATATAATTCTTGCTGTTCTTCTGGAATATCGTCCTCTACGCTTTCTCGCACTTGAAAACTAATATCAAATTTCTCGTTTGGATTCTCACATACACAAAAATATCCCTTCATTTTATATCTTCTTTCCGCAAACTGGACACACTTTTCCAGACATTGCAAGCGAAAAATCCATTTTACCTATTATTCCACTTAAGCTCTCCAGTTCAGCTAGCAACTCATCTTCTTGCGGCGTTTTAGTAGTCTTATTATGCAATTCCGTTCTCAATTTTAACAGTTCCGGATAACTCATTATAAAAGACTCCTTCCACATGTAGGGCATACTTTACCAGAAAGCGATAAACTTTCTTGAATAATTTCTTCTACTTCATCCAATTCATGTAGTTCCTTTAGCATTGCTTCTGCATTTATTTCTATATTGTCCGCACCATTTTCTAAATCGTGCATTAGTTTTTTCAACTCAGGTGATAACATATTTCCTCCACTGTCAGCTAACATTTCGTTCGTTCTCACACTTCGCCGACCATAAGGTCGTTGCCTGCTGCCCACCACGGAAAGGTGTGTGATTATTCGAGCAGCTACCGTGTGATTTTTTTCACACGGCCTTTTGTTCAATTATACTACGGATTCAGGTATTTCTCCAGTTATTTCTCACTTTTTTCCTTCGCCGATTCTTCCAAACTTTCCATGTATTTTTTAGCATCCTTCATAAAGCTAACCGCAATCATTACGATTACCGCACCAATCGGAAATGCTGCAACAATACTTACCGACTGAAGATTGTTCATGGAGCTTTCTGCAAACAGCAAAGCAATCGGAAGCAAAATAAGCAGAATACACCACATCAACTGAATGCCCTTGTTCGGCTGCTCGCCATCCTCCAATGTGTGATAGCTATAGCAGGATGCCGTCAAAGCAATCGAATCAAAAGAAGTCGCATAGAAAGCAATCATCGTCAACAGAACAACTACCATGATAACAGGTGCACCCGGCATTGTTTTGATGATAGACACAATCATGCCATATAGATCTCCGCTTTCCAGATACTGTGCAATAAAATCAGCCTTTCCAGTAACCTGCATTCCCATAGAATAGTTACCAAGTACGATAAAACTCGTCAACGTAGAGCCAACACCAAATACATAGCCGCCAAGGATTGTCTGACGTACTGTTCTGCCACGAGAAATGCTGCCGATAAAGAACGGAGCAGCTACGCACCAAACCATCCAGTAAGCCCAATAGTAGATTGTCCAGTTCTGCGGGAAGTTCGATGTACGGAGTGGGTCAGTGAACGTAGACAGATCAACAAAGTTCTGGATCATTCGTCCAAGGGAAGAAAAACCGGTTTCAATAATATACCGTGTTTCTCCACCAAACAGCAGAACAAACGCAATCAGGCCAAAGAACATATAAATACAAATGTTTGCCAACTTGCTGATTCCCTTAAATCCATGTAGCAAGGAATATGTATATACAGCGCAGGTAATCAGAAGAATAATAATGTTGATTACAGTACGACTAACGGCAACATGGAACAGTTCACTGATAATGGTTGCCATAAGCGGTGTTGCTACACTAAAAGTGGTAGCAGTACCAGCAAGGAGGGCAAACACAGCTAACAGATCAATAATGCGACCTGCCCAGCCATCGGTATACTTTCCAAGAATCGGACGGCAAGCCTCTGAATACTTCTGACGGTTTCTTTTTCTCACATGGAGCATAAAGCCAAAGGCAACAGCCAGCACCAAATAGAATCCCCACGGAATAAAACTCCAATGGAACAGCGGATATACACCTGCCCAATCCTGGATACTACCCATCTCTGCCAGATGCGGATCAGTTGCATACAGCACCCACTCCGAGAACGAATAGAACAAAATATCTGCTGCAAGACCACAGGTAAACATCATTGAACCCCACGCAAAGAAGGAATACTTCGGCTTCTCATTCTGCTCGCCAAGGACGATGTTACCATACTTAGAACCGGCAATATACAGAGAAAGGATGAAAATCCCCAATCCAATTACCAAGTAATATGTACCAAAGGTATCACCAAAGAAAAAACGTATCTGACTTAGTACGGCATTCGATTGTTCCGGCGCAAAAAAGAATAGAACACATAATGCAATTACGATTGCCAAAGGCACCAGTGTTATCATCCAGTCTATTTTCCCATGTTCTTTTTTTGTATTCATTTACTTTTCCTCCACATATTTTTTGTAGCTGGCATCCAGAGCAATCAACTCACTCAGATTATCCACCTCTATAATATCGTCCCTATTCATAGGACGGATACCCAATTGATACTCCTCCGGGTAACAGAACATCGCCACATCATCCCAGTAGATTTGCCGGTTCTTCTTTTGTGCAAACTCAATTTCGAGATGGCGTTTCAGTTTCTTTCCATCCTCTGCAGTCCAACGAGAAATACTATACAGCTGCCATCCTCCTTTTCCTCCTATCCGACTGCATGCCGTAACAATGCCATTCTCAACAGTCTGCAACCACTCATCCGTTTCTCCATCTGTCCATACACTGTTATAGCCAGAGCGTTCAAATTCCGGTGCTAAAATTTCCGGATTATAAATAATCTGATCACCATCCAGAATAATCGCATTTTCAATATAATCTCTTGCCACATAAAGCGATGCAATGTTATTACAGGTATCATAGTAAGGATTTTCAACCAATCTGATGCCCGGATATTCTTTTTTCAGTTCCTCAAACTGTTCTTTCAGATAGCCAACAACAACATAAATCTCATAGATTCCGTTTTTATGCAGACCATCAATGACCGTATCAATCATTCGGACCCCGTTTACTTTAACCAACGGTTTTGGTGTTGTCAGCGTTACCGGATGCATCCGATTCCCCAAACCTGCCGCCATAATGATGGCCCTTTTCACTTTTGGCATTTACTCTTCCTCCTGTTGCTTTTTCAGTTCATCTTGAACAATTCGGTAGTAGTCCTTTGCATAGCGATACTGTCGAAGCGAATATTCGCCAAACTCTACACCAAGATTGCGTTTATATTCGCACCAGTTGCTCCACAACAGACCACAGGCTGCAATATAGCAGTAAATTTTGATTCTGGTCGCATCATCACAACCTTCTGTAAAGTAAGCAGCAATCAGGCGATCCACCTGACGCTTATTGTAAAGTGAGTAAATACAGAACATTGCCACATCCACATGAGGATCTTGCATTCCTGCATACTCCCAGTCAATCAGTCGGATTTCTTCCTTGCCATCTTTCTCCACAAACAGGAAATTATCCGGCACTGCATCAATATGGGTCAGAACCTTTTCTCCAGCATGTACATCAATATACGGCTTCAGTGACAGAACATTTGCTTTTGTTTTTTCATAATCCTTATAAACAGAAGGTGTTCCCTCCCACAGCGTTTCATAGAACTCCATCTGTCCGAAAATATCAAACTCGTGGTTTACTTTCAATTTCAAGTCATGGAACGCGTGCAGCCGCTTCATACACTTCTTAACGTCTTCATAATTCAAAGGATCACAGACTCTCGCGCCTTCCAAAAATTCCGTGATTTTATAGCCATTTTCCGGATTGATATATGCAATATCATCGCAAATATGCTTCCCGTCAATAGCTTGATAAACTGCCGTCTCCTGACGACGGTTGATAAGCTGGTCAGTTCCTTCGCCCGGAATACGCATGATATATTTCTTTCCTTTACAGGTAAATAGGAAAGACCGATTTGTCATTCCTTTTTTCAAAACGGTAATATCCGTAACCGCTTCCGGCTTTGCTTCTAGGGCTTCGCAAATCACCTGAATTGCATCTGTTTTCAACTGGTTAGAATCGCTGTCGATTTCCCTGAGTTGCTCATAAGTATTGATTTCCACTACATCTGCTGAATGAACCACCCGAGCGGCAACAATCATCCGATCTTTGTTATAAAGAGCTTCTTCCCAGAATGCTCCATCGTACCGCTGATTTTTGCATAGTTCCTCAATACGTTTAGCAACTGTGTCGGCATCCTCTTTTACCAGATAGCAGATACCGATCATTGCATTGCCGCCAGAGCTTTCTGGCACAGTCACAAGTTCCATTTTACGATTAACGCGGACATTGCTTTCGTTATCCACCAAGTCACTAACCATATACCAGGAATACAGCTCATGCCGATGGAACGGGTTTCTGTCACACCAAATATCGCATGGAATGATGTACGCATTCTCCAGATGCTCTTTTACCAGCCTGACCGAGTGCAGATTGTTTTTCGCTGCGTAATCCGCATTGACGACCAGTTCCACACCGTACTCGTCCATGAGATATTCGTATTTTTCCTTCATGAAGCCTACGACTACATAGATTTCTTTAATCCCCACTTCATGAAGCTGCCTGATGGTACGTTCGATCAATGCTTCCCCATTCACTTCCAAGAGACCTTTCGGCATCTCGGTATTGATTGGAACCATTCGCATGCCAAAGCCTGCTGCCAGAATAACAGCTCGTTGTGGGGTTTTCTGCTTAAATTCTGTAATTGCTTTCACTGTTGGACGTATGGACTCGTCTAAGTAATCGGCTTTGATAAGATCCTTAAGTGAGCGGTTTACCACCCCCAATGAATGGCCTGATACTTCCGCCAGAATCCTCTGATTAATAAAAGGTTCCAACAGAAGCGTATTCAAGATATCACTTTCTTGTTTGTTCATGTTCGATGTTCCTTCCTTTTTCGTGAACATAAAATCAAATATAATCCGGTCTTCCGGGTGTTCTCCAAAAAGACCGGATAAATTGTGTATTAATATAAACCAGTGTTATTTTATTTCGACATTTCCGAAATCCAGATATTCTATCTCGTGTGTCACTCTTTCGTTTTCGGGTGGCAGTTTCATGTAGTCGCCGTATGCTACCTTCAAAAAGCAGTCATATTCCACCGGGATGTTAAACATCTCCCCTTCAAAAATATGCTTTATGGTTTTTCTTAGCACTCTTTCTGGGAAGAACCAATAGCTGTAACAAGAACCTGCCTGTATTCCCATCATTTTTGTATTACTGTGCCTTGAATAAAGCTGATCTACTCTTCCTCTTAGAAATCGTGTTGTGCAGACCATTCCGGCAATATCAGTTGGTAAAAACTTCAGCCTTTTTTTTATTCCTTTTCCCTTCCATACTTTATATCCAGACTTTGACATAATAGCTTGCGCTAAAAAAGCCATCTGCATGCCTTCTAATTTTCTTTCTGTCGTATCGTCCGAAATATAATAATACGGAAACACATCAACAAAAATCTCATTATGTTCAAAAGCATCATTTCCAATACTTTCAATATAGGTTGTACCTTTTAGACGAACCTTACTGAACACATAAGGATTTTTCGGATTTGTTTCATAATTATCTAAAAAGAATTTCTTATCCAACTCAGCAGGTGCTACAGCTATAAATTTTGCATAGTCATCACAGCACATACCGATGTCCATATCATCATCCCAAGGGATGAAGCCGTTATGTCGAACCGCACCAAGCATTGATCCAGAATCAAGGAAATAATTGATATCATATTTTTCACAAATACGTTTAATTTCCTTGGCAATCATCAACTGTGCTTGCCTTAACTTTTCTTCGTTCTCCTTATTCATATTTCTTCTCGCTTTCTCACTAGTTATGCAGGGTGATAACGCCACTTCCTCCAGAGCAATACACGGTATCACCAACAATCATATTTCCTGCATCGCTAACTAGAAAAATTGCTAAATTTGCTATTTCTTCCGGCATGATAAACCTTTTAGCCAAGCTTCTTTCGCTATAAAGGTTATCTTCATTATTTTTATTTATCATTGGCGTAACAGTTGGTCCTGGAGCGATTGCATTAACGACAACGCCATACTGTATTAGTGTGTCCGCCAATCCTCTTGTAAATCCATTGACAGCCCACTTCGACATTTCATACGGTGTCCACGCTGGTCTAGCACCTGACGATGATGAAATATTTAATATGTGCCCATGAATATGATTATCCACCATATATTTCGATACTAATTGTGACACAAAGAACATTCCTCTGGTGTTCGTATTCATGATATCATCATACTCTTTTTCATCTATATCCCAAAAAGAATGCTTTACTCCGACTCCTGCGCAATTAACCAGTATGTCAATCTTCCTTGGGAATAGTTCCATAGCTGCTGGTATTTTTCTTTTAATATCGTTAATGTCTGAAACATCCAACGCAATATATTTTGCTTTTTCGCCCAATATTTTAACGCAATTCTGTAATTTTAATTCATTTCTCCCGGCAATTATTACTGCGCATCCGCTTTCCACAAATTTTTGTGCTATCGCAAAGCCTATCCCACTATTGCCACCTGTAATAAGTGCAACATGATTTTCAAGCAAGTCATCAGATGTTGCAACCTTCATAATCGGAACTTGCTCTTTGCGTTTCAAGAAACGAATGCCTTTTTTAATCTTTCCAATTAAGCTCATTTTCCTAAAATCCTTTTGATTTTCTTTATTCCTTCTGGTTTAAGAACGTCTTTAGCCAAACCAACTATTTCACTCTTAATAACTGCTCCTTGATCCTTCTTTATATTGCACAGTTCGACCATCGCAGTATTTTCGTTTTCGCTATCTGTAAACACTTCAAATATTGCAGATTTTTCTCTCAGATTTGGGTCTATAAAATTGGGTAATATATTTAAGAATTCTTCTTTTGTCTCAGCTGAATAATACTCAAATCCCAAATCTTCGGCATAATGTCTAACAAGCTTCTTTGACTTATTTCCATAATGTCCTGCAGCTGCAATATACGAATCGCAATCTTCTTCAAACTGCCTTCCCTGACTACCCGAAAGCCTAAATTCTGTTCCTCGACCGTTATTAACCAAGAGAATACGAACATTATTTCCTACATTGTGGTTTCCCAATGCGTTCATATCATAGAAAAACGCCAAATCGCCAAGAACACAGTAATGAATGATTTCCTTATTCGCAAGTGCTGCGCCGATTATAGTCGATAAGCTTCCGTCAATTCCAAATCCTCCAGTATTTGAAGATTCCATACACGACTGAGGGATTTCAAAGTAATTCCATGTTCTCAAACTATTTAGAATTCCAAAATGTATAACACTATCCTGTGGCAGCTTATCTGCCGTAACAGAAGCAATCCAAGCATTGGAAAACGGAATTTCAGGGATATTATTTTGAACATCGGAAATTTCATTTTGACATTCTCTATAAAATGTATTTTCCTCTTTAATTTCGACCTCGCTGTAATGGTCAAAGAACTTTTCTTCTGTCATTTCAAAAACAACACGAAGCTTTTTATATGTATCCCTTATCTCTCCGTCTTCACATACTCGCCAGACTTTTTTCATATTTATACCGTAATTAGATGCGGAAATACTGCCAATATGAATTACAAAATCAGCGGATTTTATCACCGAGTTATAATAATACTGTTGAGTTATTAAATTTGCCAAGACTCTATATTTTCCCTTATAGTTACTGCAGTGATCACATAAAACAATTGCATTATGATTCTTGCAGAAAATATCAACAGCCTTTGTTAGATTTTCACTCCACTGTGTATGGGATCCAACCATAATTGCAATCCTCGAATACTCTCCCAATGAAGGAAACTCATCGCCGTAGGAAACCCTCGAAATTGATCTTATATCCGGCAAAGGTTGTGTTGAATAAACTTTACTATAATTAGTTTCAAGATTTATGTGAACAGGACCTTTTCCGTGATGATTAAGTTCCAGAATTGCCTTGTTTGCAGCAACCACATCGGCCCATTCACTTTCATAATCGTGAACCAATGGCATCTGAACAGACAGCTTTGCAACATCTCTAGGCAGCAATGTCCTATCAGTCACCTGATCAATATTATGCCCAATTCGCTCACTTCTACGTGAAGAAGTAATAACTAATATAGGCAATTTACGATAATATGCTTCGGTGAGTGCTGGCATATAATTTCTTGAAGATGTTGCGCCTGTACAACTCAATGCAACAGTCTCTCCGCTTTCAGCCGCCAGTCCACATGCGATATAAGCAGCAGATCTTTCATCTGCTGCAGAGTAAATTTCAAAGTAAGGATCATACTGCAAACTCGCAACAAAACAAATGTTAGTAGCCCCTGGACTTGCGACAACCTTTTTAATTCCATTTTTTTTCATGAGTGAAATAAGAATCTGAGCATTTCTCTCATCAGTATAACCTTTTTTCATGATGTTAATTTTTCTCCCTTCTTAAATTATGTGAGTTGATTACTGCTAAATAACCTACCGATAAAACGATATAAATAGCCCCACCTAGAATAACTTCAATACACAAACAGGCTACCACTCCAAGGTCTATTGCGGATTTTACTAGCATAATTGATCTGTACATGACGTAGCCAAATGCACCAAAAGGCATTGATGTCACAATTACCCTAACCACCTTGAATTGCTTACGAATTATAAGAAGCATAACGGCGCAATACATCACTTCCGAAAGAATCGTCGCTGTTTCCGCTCCTACAGCCCCAAGTCTTGGAATCATGATTGCATTAAACACAACATTACTACACGCAGCAATAATAGTAGAAAGTATTGTTCCTTTGTCCCGTTCATACGGAAGGAGGCATTCTGAATTTATAATAATTCGGAAGGATTTTGGCAAAAGAATCAAGCATCCCAATTGAACAACAATAATAGCATTTTTGAAACCATCTCCTAAGAAAAACGGTACAAATTGATCTGAAACAGCCAGCATACCAAAAAAACATGCCACGGCAAACCAAATTACACCATATAGTGACCCGGCAACATATTTGTCAATCACAACTTTTTTTTCGCACTGCTTAACAAGCGATGATATTCTTGGAAACATTACATTTGCTATGGCGGATACACATGCCATTGGCACGTTGATTATTTTTTCCATTGCTTCATAGTATCCTGTCTGTACCGTTCCAGCAAGCTGACCCAACATGATTTTATCCGTATAATTAAATATACTTGCTGCAACAACCGGGATAAAAAGAATGATATTAGGCTGAAGATTTTTTACCATATCTTTAATCGGCACCAAGCAAAAATCAATGTACTTTTTAGCACTAATAAGTAAGATGAAATTACTTACAGCTGCGCTTAAAATCAATGTCAACGCATACAAATATATGTCCGTTGGTTTTTTTACAAAATGAACAATAACAATTGCGCATAGCAATTTAACTATCATATTTCTTGTAACGGTAACCTTAAAATTTTCCAGTCCAAAATACAACCAGCTAATATCGAACATAGTGCCAACTAGTTGCAATCCCTGAATCAGCAGAAGACTTTTGTATTTTTTTAAGCCCAAAAGAACCGTTCCATAATATCCCAATATAACTATTAAAGAAAGAAACACCTGTAAATAATAAATTCCACAAAATGCCTTACTTACTGTAGTGCGATTTCCTTCCGCATTAGCTTTTGATATTTCTCTTGTTCCATAGTTGTTAACTCCCAATAGTGCAAAAATACTAAAATACGCAACAATAGAATTGGTATATGAATATTGACCTAATCCATCAGCTCCAAGTCCTCTTGTTACTATTGGCGTAGTAATCAGCGGTAATGCTATTGCCAATATTTGGTATGTCATTTGATAAATAATATTCTTCTTTGTCTTTCCCATCGAGATCGTATTGTTACCTTTCTTAAAAAATAACGTTACCTAAGCAATCCGCCATTGCCATATATCTTTCAAATGCAGTTTTACTGCTTTTTTCAACTTTTTCTTTTAGTTTTTCGACGTTATCTGCATACTGTTCCATTCGCATAACACTATCATTCAAATCCTGTTTCGTTAAATCAACACCTATATCATATTGACAGTTTTCAAACAGACCCTTAAATTTACGACTGTAAGCAATCGGTATTACCGGAACTCCTGAAGAGAGTGCTGCAATGGTTGCGTGCATTCGTGCACCAATAAATACTTCTAATCCAGAAATAAATGATTTTGCTTCTACAGGTGTTTCAAACAAATCCATAAGAGTTGCCATCGGAAATAGTTTTTTCATCTCACAGCAAGCCGGATAGTCTGCCCCCACATGTGAAATAAAATAAACACTATATCCTCTATCAATAAACATCTGAACTGTTTTTATCATAAACTCTCGATAATCGCACTTGAGAGAGAACTTTGTTTCTGTCCCTTCAACTTTATCGGGCCAGAGCAAACCAGAGATATTGATGCCTACACTCTTACTAGGCTTGTTTCCCTTTGTATATGGCAATCCAATAGCCAGATCCGTTCCTACATATACATCCTTATTGACCTTCATATCATCCAAATAGATCTTAGATAACAAATCTCTTGAAAAAACATAATTCGACTTTTGAATTGCTTTCTTTGCAATAAATTTAGTCAACGGCTTTCTGTAAGGTCCATATGTTTGCGGTCCAAGAACCAATGGCACTCCCAATTTTTCAACTGTAAGCTTATCTAATGTATATGAAATAAAACGGTTGAATCCATAAATATCTGTAAAACTATCACCTTGAGTCAAGTCTATAACTACATCACACTCCGTTATCTTCCTTTTGCAGATATCATTTTCTCTCTTTTCATACAGCCTTATAAATCGTGCTGACTTTTCTGAAATAATTCGATTCTGACCAATAGCCAGCGTTTCCGCAAGCTTTTTCACCTTATCTTTATCTGGATTTCTTTCAAAGATAATGTATGTATTCTCGACATTGTGTTTTTTCGATTGCTGTTCTATCAAATTCAGCAAACTATATGTAAGTGCACAGCATCCCAAATTATCATTATTTACCATGCACCCGAATAGTCCTATTGTCTTCTTCAATTTATGTCCCTCCCTCTTTTTGAAATGGAGTGATCCATTAAAACCCAATTTTCCTTATTATAAAACGTTCTACAGTATTTTTCCGAATAAGATCAATTACCGTACAACCCACAAATACAACACAAACTTTAATTACAAAATGCAGTGGCAAAAACTGCGATGTAATATAGTAATTATTGGGACACCATTCATTCCAAATCTTATTTCTAATAATAGAATTATCGTGTAACAAGTACGTACCTAAAACCGTACCAGAAATATTATTAATGGTCTTCGATTTTAAATTTAAATTCTTAAAAATAAGAACAAGCGAAATTGCGATCACAACAGATATCACACTTGATATATTTCTTAAATAAACTGCCTTTTGCAAAAAAACACTTTTATTTAGCTTTATACCTAAGAAATCCATTCCCATCACAGACAAGATATATATTGCGACACAAACGATTAAAGAGATTCCAGCTTTCTTCACGGTTTCTTTATCTGCTACATAGTGCTTACCCAAATATCCGCCTACAATATACATGAAAACAAACGTGTCATAATCTCCAAATTTCCACGCATGTCCTGTAAGCGTTGGAACAATGCTCCATATCACCAAAATAGTAACAACAAGTTTTTTATATTGTTCTTTAGACAATGCATTTAATCCTCTGTTCAAATATGGAATAAACATTGAAAAAACAATATAATATACGCAAAACCAATTGCCCCACAGAATCGGAAATGCAGCTTTTATCAGTTCAATCTTAGAATAGGAATGACTTTCAGTTAATATTAGAGCTACCACTCCAAATAAACCATAAAAAAGCATTTCAAATACTAGTAATATTGTTTTTTTCTTTGAAATGTTTTCACGTCCGATCATGTAGAAGCCCGTGATAAGGATAAACACATCACAAGCCATGGACCCCCCCCCGCATACAATTTGGAGGAAGAAGTTTTGCCAAGAAAAAGTCATGGCACTTATTTCCGGATAATCACCATGCAATACATAATGATGTGCTATAATTAAAAGAATACAAATGACCCTCAAAAGTTCAATTCCAGACTCTCTCTCCTGCTTACTCATCTTCTATTTCCTTTTCAAAACATTCCAAAAGCACATGCAAGGAATCCATTCTATGTTTATAGTAGAATTTCTTCCGCATAATAATATTAGGTACGCTTTTCTTGGTTGCTCGGCTTTCATTATGCTGTACTTTTATTTCCGGATAGTACAGGGTGGTGTATCCTTTTTCTCTACATCTGTGCATAAGAATATCTTCTTCTCCATAGAGAAATGTCTTATCACATATACCATCTTCTAAATATAAATTTGAAAAAACGAGAAAGCAGCCATGCAATTGACAATTTAGTACATCATTATCAATAAAATGTTCCTCTTTAAATAATTTTTTTTTTATTTTGCAACACAGCTTATCAAAAACTAAGTAAACAATATTTAAAACTGGAATATTTAAGATTTTCTGAATCCTGCTTATATCTTGAATTCTAGCTTTAACCTTTTCTATGCTATCCAATTCATCACTCATCGGATTCGAATGTGCTGGCAGAACATCAGGACCCAAAATAGCAAATTTATATTTACTAAACGCCTCGTCAATTTTATTTTCAAACATTTTGTCGGTGATAACTGTATCACTATTTATCATTGCAATGTAATCGCATTGAATATTTTTTCTAATATAAGAGAATCCTAGATTGTTTCCTTTTGCAAATCCCAAGTTTTCTTTACTTGGAATGAATATTGCACTTACGCTATCACATATATTTTTTGCCTCGGCAGCATCTTTTTTTTCAGATCCATTATCCACCACTACTACACAGTATTCTTTACAGTTTCTTTTTATCGAATCAATGCATACTTTTAAATCATCCGAACTATTATAATTTAATATTAAAAACGCAATCATTTTATCTCCTTTTTACATAGCACAAATAGCCAATCGGTATAAAACAAAAAGTCATGCTTTTTCTTAATAACCCTCTTGCTAAATTTAGCATTTCATTAACACTCATCTTTAAGAAGAATCCATCCATTGATACACCAACAAACGCTTTTATAAAGCTTTTGGGGTCATAAAAGAAATAATCTAAGTTATCATTTATTACATGTGGCCATAAGTGGATATTTTCTTTATACCGATTATATTTTTTTCCTCTTCCCAAGAGAGACTCGGAATTGTCTTGCGTGTATCCGCATATCTGATCATTAATAAACAAGGTTTTATATTTTCTCGCAGCTTGATCTTGCCAAATTCCCTCTGGGTAAAACCTTAATCCACCATTTTTATATCCACCACGTATATCTGGATTAGGAAATTCTTTAAGCACATCAATTCTTGTCATTGAAACCATTTCAGAATCAAATTTATACTTATACTTTGCGTCCAAATATGAACACATCTGATGTTCACGTGGAATATCTCGGCCTACTGGTTTTCCGGTTGCAGGATCAAAACATCTCGCCTTAACACTTGCAATGGTTTCTTTTTGCTCATCTGGTATTGATTTCCATGCATTAACCATTATTTTTATGCCATCATCATGAAAAACATCGTCTGAATCCATTGTTACAAATAGAGTTCCCTTTGCATTGGCCACAGCCCAATTCATTGCAATGTGTTTACCATTATTCTGTTGATAATGGTATCTGATATTTATTTTTTCTTCTTCAATCCACTTTTTAACAACATCTGCTGTATTATCTTCCGACCCATCATCTACAATCAACCATTCGAAGTCCTGAAAAGTTTGAGAGCAAAGCGAATCATACAACCCTTTAAGTTGCTTTTGTCTATTATATGTTGGTGTAAATACCGTAACAAGCATCTTTCTCTTTCCTCACTTCAATTTGAATATAAGCATCCGCCACTCCATAAATCAAACACATAAATCTATCCATGTAACAGACATTAAACATGTTACAAATCAACATGTAAATCATTAAGCATAAGGCAAATCCACCTAGTTTTGTAAAATATCTTCTTAATATAACAATTGCCTTAATATTAAAGAAGAAATAGCAAATCAATGCAATGACGCCACCAGACACCATGCTTTCGACATATTGGACATGACTCCACGTTCCAAAGCTACCTGGAAAAGATCTAAACGTATTTAAGCCATACCCCCAAAGCCAGTTCTTTTTAATAAGATTCATTCCTGTAACTAGCATCGTATTTCTCGATGATGCTGACGACTCAGAAAAATCTCCGCTAGAAAACCCTTCTAACACATCTTGAACACGATACCCTATTAAATTATATAAATACGGTATTTTTATCACTGCCACCACAGTACCACATACAGCCGCTGTTACAAGAACAACTTTGAGAAATCTCTTTCCAAAATCATCTCTATTTCCATTAAACAAAAATGGGTAAATTACCACACCAAAGATAATAAAAATCAGCGCATTTCGAGATGCTGACAAAGTAACATAAATTGTGAAATATGCAATTAATACAACATTTTTTATTCTCCATCGATCCTTCAGGCTGAAATAAACCAGCACCATCACAGAAAACGCGCAGAACATCGGTATAGTGCTATGTGAATATGTGGGTCTTGAAAAAAACAATTTATAGCAGTGACTAGCCAACCCTCCAGATAACAACAATGTCAGATTCTTCGCAAAGTTGTAAATTGAAACACTGAATGAAGCTATAATAATTGTCTTTAAAACACTTTCTATTTTCCATATTTGGTCAAGAGTTACTGCAACACATAATATCGCAGCCGCATTAATTGTTCCTGTTATCAAATATGCTTGTGAATCCGCAGGCGACACTGTAAAGCCGAACAAAAACTGCAGAAAAAAATACATCATCATTAGAAAATATCCATGAAAGAAAGATGATGTTCTTATTGTGCGTGCTACCTGCCCATACCTAAGCATCGTTGCTATAAAAAGTAGTAGCAAAGGAATTTGGTAAAATATTTCATAATCCCAAGCAATTACAGCAAAAATATAAATCTGTAATAAATATAACAGAATATTGTTTTTTGATATTTTTAATTCAAGCATCCGCATTTCCGTCCATTCATTACTTCGTCTCCATCTGCTGTGCGATATCAGCATCCACAATTTCCTCGCCGGTCTTATGCTTCAGCTGTTCCTTGGATGCCTCACTCAGACCGTTGTTGATCACGCAGTTCATATCGCAGGTGCTGCACTTATCCAGATCCTCTTTGGTGACTTTACCATCACGGTAGTCACGGCAAATCTTCAGCTCATACATGCTGTACGGATGCTTAGTGAACAGAGCCTTGAACTTATGTACCAGAACCCAAGTAGCAGGCTTCCAGATATACTTGTGCATAGCCGGGCTGACAGAACCGATCATCCAGCAGTCACGGTCGCAGCAGCGAACCTTTGCACGAACCTTCTCTGCTTCAGGGCTGTTCCAAAGCTCGTCCCAGGTTTGATTGTTCAGGTTGCCCATAACCTCTTTATCCTTGGTACCATTGCAAGGCATAACATCGCCATACGGATCGATAAAGAAGGTATCAAAGCTCATGTCGCAAGGCAGCAGACGCTTCTGGCCGTAGATGTAGTTGATCAGGCCGTGATTAAAATATGCACGGAACCACTTTTTCGGGCTGTTGCTACGGAGCAGTTCATTGACCAGATTCTCGAAGTTCTTTGCGACCATAGGACGATCATGGATGATGTTCTTTGCTTCAACGAAGTAGAAGCTGTTGTGCAGAGAAGCAGTTGCAAACTCCATGCCCATCTCATCGGAAATCTTGTACAGAGGAACCAAGTCAGGAGCGTTCTTGTCCTGAACAGTCATGCCGAAACCAACGTCCTTCATGCCCATCTCACGCAGCTTCTTCAGCGTGCCGTAACCACGCTGGTAGCCATTCTGCAGGCCACGAATCTCATTGTTGGTCTGCTCCAGACCCTCGATAGAGATACGGATACCGATCTGCGGGAACTCTTTGCACAGGTCAACGATACGGTCGGTGAAGAAGCCGTTCGTGGAAATGACAATACGGTCAGACTTCTTGTACAGCTCCCGCACGATATCCTTCAGGTCAGTACGGATGAACGGCTCACCGCCGGTGATGTTGGTGAAGTACATCTTCGGCAACTTCTTGATGGTCTCAATGCTGATTTCCTCTTCCGGCTTGGAAGGTGCTTTATAACGGTTGCACATGGAGCAACGAGCGTTGCAGCGGTAAGTAACGATGACCGTACCATTCAGTTTCTTTTCTTCAGACATGATTAACTCTCC
>ERZ1026844.935-NODE-935-length-19021-cov-8.376041_pt1 | contig 19021 bp, 20 predicted proteins | sample MGYA00380152_ERZ1026844 | MGnify/ENA primary metagenome ERZ1026844 (study PRJEB33269, sample SAMEA4719788) | human gut metagenome | biome: human-associated habitat; feature: organic feature; material: feces | place: Cameroon | collected 2013-10 ... | reverse complement strand
GCGAGGAATAACCTGACGCGAATAGCGAGCTATTTAAGGAAGGTTATGACGAAGCCATGCATAAAATTTCTTGTGGAATCTGACTCTGCGATTTAGTCAGCGTTTCCCTAGAAATGACGATGCGCGCGAAGCGCTATCAAAACTCCGCGGCGCTTCTGATTTTTATGCGCCGCACCCTCATTCCTAATTCCTCATTCCTAATTTCTCATTCGAGCAAAGCTTTCATTCACAATCAAGGGACAGCACGTCCTCGGGGCCAACCCTGAACCTTGAACCCCATATAGTATTGTATAAATAAAAGAAGGCAACATAAGATGAAAAACTGGATGAAATGCAGTATAGCGGCCGCGCTCGCAGCGGCGGCCCTGATCTCCGGCGGTTGTGGTGGACAGAGCGGAGATGCCTCGGGCAAGATCAAGATCGGTGTCGTACAGATCGTGCAGCATGGCTCACTCGATGAGGCCAATAGAGGCTTCGTTGATGCATTGAAGGAGCGCGGCTATGGGCCGGATAAGGCCCAAATCGAGCAGGAAAATGCACAGGGCGATCAGTCAAATCTCAAGACCATTGTTTCCAGGTTCAAAGCAGAGAAGCCGAAGCTGATCTGTGCCATCGCGACACCGGCGGCGCAGGCAGCAGCGAATGAGATCAAGGACATCCCGATCGTCGGTACTGCGATCACTGACTATACCAGTGCAAAGCTGGTACAGAATGATGAGAGACCCGGCGGTAACGTGACCGGAGTCAGTGATTTCGCAGCCATGGATGCCCAGATGGAGCTTGCTGGCAAGCTCATCCCGCAGGCGAAGCATGTCGGCCTCATCTACTGCTCGAGCGAAGTGAACAGCGAAGTGCAGGCGAACCAGATGAAGGACTACTGCAAGAAACATGGTCTTGCTGTCGAAGAACGTACCGTGAACAATGTCAATGATATCCAGCAGGTGGCGGAGTCACTCATCGGTAAGGTAGACTACATCTATGTCCCGACGGATAACACGCTGGCTTCCTCTATTCCGACACTGATGAAGATCACGGATGCGAATAAGATCCCCGTCATCGTCGGGGCGGACATCATGGCGAAGGACGGTGCGCTCGCAGCGCTCTCGGTCGATTACTATCGCCTCGGCAAGCAGACAGGAGAGTTGGCGGCGGATATCCTCGATGGCAAGGTCAAGCCGGAGACGTCTCCGATCCAACACCAGAAGGACTATACCATCGTCATCAATAAGCAGGATGCGGAGATCCTGGGTCTGACGATTCCGGAGGAGATCGCAAAGAAAGCGAATATGGTATAAGGAACAAGTGATAAAAGCCTCGATGGCTCAGATGAGCTGTCGGGGCTTTTGCGTATGCGGCTGATAAGGTCAAAAGGCTATGCAGAGGCTTCATCGCGGCGATGCCTGAAGCGGTAGATCAGGAAACGCTGATCCGGTCATCGCCATACGCCTTTTCATGCCGTATTTCGTCATGACCTTCCTTACATGGAATGATGGGATTGCTTTCTGTCAGTCAGGAGCCACCGCGCATTCTCCGATCCCCGGCTCCCTTCCTCGTGAAGCCTTTTCTCTTTTTCCCTATGGATTTCTGTGCTATAATAAATCATAAGTATAACTATTTCTACCAGAAGAGCTATGCTGAAACTACACAAAGAAGGCGGGGCTATGTCAGAAATCAAAGAACGATTAGCTCATGTCATGGAGCGGATCGAAACAGCGCGGGAGAAGTCCCCGTATCATCAGCAGGTCACGCTGGTGGCTGTGACGAAGTTCCATCCCATCAAAGACATGGAAGAAGCCATTTCTCTCGGTGTCACCCATGTGGGTGAGAACCGTGTCCAAGAAATGGAAGAAAAATACCAGGAGCTCTCGCTCCCGGTGACCTGGCATCTGCAGGGACATTTGCAGAAAAATAAAGTCAAAAAGGCAGTCGCTATGGCAGATCTCATCCAGTCAGCGGACTCATTGTCCATTCTGCGGGAGATCGACAAGCGGGCGGCAGAGATCGATAAGGTGCAGGACGTACTTCTGGAGTTTAATATTTCCGGAGAAGAAAGCAAGACAGGTCTTTCACCAGATGACATGAAAATGGCGATCGATGAAGCAAAGTCGCTCGCTCATGTGAGAGTGCTCGGACTGATGTGCATGGCACCGAATTATGAGGATGTGGAGATGACGCGTCCCGTCTTCCGCAAAGCCCACGAGATGTGGGAGGATATGAAAAAGCAGTTTCCCGAGGGACAGATTTCCATCCTGTCTATGGGAATGACCCATGATTTTGAACAGGCTATCGAAGAGGGAGCCACGATGGTGCGTATCGGCACCGCGATCTTCGGCTCTCGCGTATACCATTAGGAGGAGAAAGAAATGAGTTTATTGGATAAGTTTAAAGATCAATTCGTCGATCGTGATGATGAAGATATGGAAGAAGAGGATCTTGGCGAGGAGACGGCTCCCGTCAATCCTGCTCAGCCCATCCCGCCGCGTCCGGCAGCTGTCCGCGGTATCGGCAGAAGTGCTGTCCCTCGTCAGGCCGCCAAGCCATACACCATGGTTGTTGTCAGCCCGAAGAGCTACAGTGATGCGGAAAAGATCGGGGATCATCTGAAGGCTATGCGTCCGGTCGTCATGAATATGGAAAAAACGGATGCGGATGAAGCCCAGCGTATCGTGGATTTCGTTCAGGGCATCATGTATGCTTTGGATGGCCGCATCGACCAGATCTCTGAAAGCATTTATCTCTGCGCGCCGAATAATATGAGCGTTTCCCGTGAGAATTTCGCTGCCTATGCGGACCAGCAGGCAGCCGCACCGGCCGGTGCACCGCAGTGGAATGCCCAGCAGCCGCAGGGACCCTCGGCTCCAGAGGCTTGATGTCTTTCTGGGAAGGGGGCCTGGGCTGGCTGAAAAAGCAGTTCAATGGCCAGGATGAGGATGTCTATGACACACAGGCAGAGGAGAGGGAGATACTTCCGGAGGCAGGCGCGCTGCCGGCTCGAAGTCTCCGTCCGCTGGAGGTGGTGATCATGGTACCCGGCACGTATGCAGATGCACGGCATGGGGTGGATGCTCTTGAAAAAGGGCTCGCCGTTATTGTCGTTTTGAATGACAGTGTGGATGATGAGACAGCCAGCCGGTTTGTCGATTTCATGAGTGGAGCTGTTTATCTGGCCCACGGAAGCATCGAGCTTCTGAATGATGATGTCCTTATCTGCCTGCCGGAGACAGTACGGCTCGATAAGGATCGACTGACCGATTTCCAAGGCATCCCTGCCTGGAAAGGACCGAACCTATGAAAAAGATACTGATCATCGGATGTGGGGCGATGGGAGGCGCGATCCTCTCCGGCTGCCTTGCCAAAGGTTTATGGAAAAAAGAAGAAGTCTTCGTGAAGGAGCATTCCCTTGCGGCTTCGGAAGAAAAAGCAGCACGATACGGAGTCTCTGTCTCCAAAGAGGGGGGCGAAGCCGGTGAGGCGGATCTGGTCATTGTGGCCGTGAAGCCGAACGTGGTTCCTTCTGTGCTGGAAGAATTGTCCCGGCATGCGCCCCGCCGGGTCCTTTCTATTGCAGCCGCTGTCACGATCGAGACACTGGAAAAGGCTCTTCCGAAGGGGACAGAAGTCATCCGCGTCATGCCGAATACCCCGGCCTCTGTCGGAGAAGGCATGGCAGCGATCGCTCCGGGGACATTTGCTTCGGAAGGATTCATCGCTGAGGCAGAGGATATTTTCCGCGCACTGGGCAAGGAAGCCGTCGTGACGGAGCGCCAGCTCGATGAGCTTGGTGCGCTCTCGGGCGCAGGTCCGGGATATGCGTTTGTCATCATTGATGCCCTGGCAGATGCCGGCGTCCTGATCGGTCTTCCCAGAAAGATTGCCATTGAAGCCGCTGCCCAGACGCTGTATGGCGCAGCCAAGATGGTGCTGGAAACAGGGAAACACCCGGCTGAGCTGCGGGATCAGGTCACAAGTCCCGGCGGTACCACCATTGCGGGGATCCATGCCATGGAGCGCGCGGGTATCCGCGCTGCGCTGATGGATGGCGTAGAAGCATGCCTCGCAAAATCGGATCAGATGGCGGGGAAATAATTAGAAATGATGAGCCAGGAATCAACATATGAAAGATAGAGAAAAAATCATTCGTTATTTTGCGGCCACCAGTGACGATGCCAAAGACATGGCGATCCGTCTGCTGGATCTGGCCGATGTTGTCGACCGTGGACGGCCATTTGCTGTCGGCCCGTTTATGTCGCCTTTTGCCGCGCAGATCGGGCAGACTATCGCAACCCATATGAAGACGGTCACGGTGAAAAGTGAAGGCGGCTATCATGAGGCAGAGCGCGTGCGCATCGCCTTTTCCAGAGACGACTATGACGGCCCCATCGACTTTGGCATGACACTCCTCTCCGTCACCTGGGATGACCGTTACCGCCTGATCGGGCATCGGGATGTCTTAGGATCGCTGATGGGTCTTGGCATTGACCGTGCCGTTCTTGGCGACATCCTCATGCAGGGCGCCGGATGTCAGATCGTAGCAGACAGTACCATGGCCGGGTGGATCAGAGACAATTTCCATAAAGTCGCCATGGTCCCTGTCACGGTCAAAGAGATCCCGATGGAGGAGATCGAGCCGCCGAAGAAAACGGCCAAGGAAGTCCGTGCGACAGTGGCCTCTCTTCGCCTAGATGCTGTCGGGGCAGCGGGCTTTGGTATCTCCCGCTCCAAGATGGTGCAGGCCGTCGATGACGGGCGCACGGAAGTGAACTGGCAGCCTGCCAAGAGTGCGTCTCAGACGGTGAAGGCAGGCGATATCATCAGTATCCGGGGGCGCGGTCGAATCGAGATCAAAGAAGAGACCGGTACGAGCCGAAAAGGACGGACGGGGCTTTTGATCGATAGATACAAATAAGGGTTCGGGGTTCAGGTTAATAGGTTCAATGGGTTCTGTAGGTTCGACAGGTTCATAGATTTCTCATCTTTCGTGAATACCATAGCCTTGAAGTTTGAAAGCAGGGATTAGTGGCTAGGGATTAGGTTTGCGATACGGGAAAATCGCTGATTTCAAACCTCCGCGGCGCTTCTGATTGTTATGCGCCGCACCAACCCCTTTGAACCTCTTGAACCTATAGAACCCGCTGAACCTCTTTCACACGTAATCATGAGACGGCACGCCCGAGGGGCTAACCCTGAACCTTGAACCCTGAACCCTTGAACTCATAAGTAAGAATATCATTAAAGGAGCATAGATCATGATCACACCGATGGATATTCATAATAAAACATTTTCCGGTCAGATCCGCGGCTATTCGAAGGATGAAGTGAATGCCTTTCTGGAAGAGCTTGCGAGTGACTATGAAAAGATTTACCGCGAGCACCGTGCGATGGAAGAAGAAATGGACATCATCCGCACGAAGCTCCGCAACTACGAAAAGATGGAGTCGACCATGTCCCACACGCTGGTGATGGCACAGGAAACCGCAGATAATGTGAAGAAGAATGCACACAAGGAAGCCGAGCTTTCCATTCAGGAAGCCCAGAGCGAAGCGCAGAAGATCGTTTCCGATGCCGAAGCGGCTCGTCGCAAGATGAATGCGGATCTGCTGAAGGCAGAAGGCGATATGAATCTGTATATCGAAAAGCTCTTGTCAAATTTCAAATCTGCGCTGGCGCTGATCGAAGCAGCCAAAGCCGCTCGTGCGCCGCAGGCGGTGCAGGCTCAGCAGCCGGCAGCTTCTGAACCGTCTGAACCGACCGCTGAGGCGGAGCCTTCTGCCACGGAAGAAGCAGCAGCACCGGCGGCAGAAGCACAGGAGGCCGCTCCTGCGCCTGCCGGCGGAAATCTTTTCGATGAGGCGGCTAAGACAGTGGCTCCGAAAGAAGAGAACTAAGCCTATGGAAACGAAGCAGACCGTGACCGAGTGGGCCAATGACCATCTGGGGCTCACTCTGGCGATCACAAAAAGACTGCATGAAGAGCAGACCCCCTTTCAGCACATTGAGATCGTCGAGACGGAGCAGTATGGACGTCTTCTCATCTTAGACGGTGTTTTCCAGACTTCCGTCAAGGATGAGTGGACGTACCATGAAATGATCGCGCATGTCCCGCTCATGATGCATCCTCATCCGGAGCGTGTACTCATCATTGGCGGCGGAGACGGCGGCGTCGCACGCGAAGTCTGCCGCCACGAGTGTGTAAAACAGGTGGATCTTTGCGACATCGATGGCCGCGTCATCGAGCTTTCGAAGGAATATTTCCCGACGATTTCCAAAGTCCTCCTGGATCCGCCGAAGAAGCTTCATGTCCATGTGGGAGATGGCATCGCTTTTGCGGCCGCGGTGAAGGACTTTTATGACGTCATCATCATCGACTGCTCTGACCCCATCGGACCGGGCGAAGGACTTTTCACGAGAGAATTCTACAAAAGCGCCAAGGCGGCTCTTAGAGAAGATGGGCTCATCGTCCAGCAGACCGAGTCCCCGATCGTCCAGCAGAAGACCGTCCACGATGTTTTTGAGGCGATGAGTGACGTATTCCCCATCGTACGCATGTATTTTTCACATGTGCCGATCTATCCGGAGTGTATGCACTCCTTCATGATCGGATCGAAGAAATACGACCCGCTGACAGCCAAGGTCCGTGAAGACGGCCCGCAGCCGATGAAGTACTACAATAAAAATATCCAGAAAAGCTGCTTTGCCCTTCCGAATTTCATCAAAGACCTGATCTATAAGGGAACATACAGCTTTTAACGAAAGAGACGTGCGCGAGCACGTCTTTTGTGTTGTTGTCGGGTTCAGGTTGATGGGTTCAGGATTGTGGTGGCAGCTTCGCTGCAAAATATATATTTGCGGCGGAGCCGCCACCTTCATTCCTAATTCCTCATTCGAGCAAAGCTTTCATTCGAAATCAAGGGACAGCATGTCTCATGATCTAAGTCTGAAAGCAGTTGTCGGGTAGCCATCTCTCCGTTTCGTCATCCCGAGCAAAGCCGAGGGATCTTTGTTGCAGCGGAAATCCGTACATTGTGCGTTGTTTCTCTTGCATGAAACACCGTACTCCCTGCCTTTGAAAGCAGGCTTCCCATTTGCGTTCTTGAGCTTACCCGGCGGTATGCCGCAAACGAAAAAGATTCCTCCACTTCGGTCGGAATGACGATACGAGAGTACGGTTTATCTAAAATTTACGGCGCTTCTATATTTTTATGCGCCGCACCAACACTCCTAACTCCTAACTCCTAACTCCTAACTAGAGAGCCGAGCTTTTACTCAAAATCAGTGGACGGAGCCGCCCCGAGGGCTAACCCTTGCCCCCTTTCCTTCCCATGATATAATGAGAAAAATGATTTCATGAAAGGAGTGATTTCCATGGAAATCCGTGTGTTGAAATATTTTCTCATGGTCGCGCGTGAGGAGAGCATCACGAAGGCGGCCAGCCGCCTCCACATCACGCAGCCGACGCTGTCGCGCCAGATGGCGGACCTCGAAGCGGATATGGGCGTCCCGCTCCTGGATCGGAGCGGACGCAAGATCGCATTGACGCCGGAAGGCATTCTTCTTCGCCGACGCGCCGAAGAGATCGTCTCTCTGGTCGACAAGACGGAGATGGAAGTCTCGCAGGCGGCAGAAAATCTGGAAGGCACCATCAGCGTAGCAGGAGGGGATCTCTCGCAGGCACGTGATTTCGTGCATCTCATTAAGGAATTCCAGACACTCCATCCTTTTGTATGTTTCCGCTATTATACGGACATCACGCCATACATTTGTGAATGTATGGATCATGGCTGCGTCGATGTGGGCCTCCTTGTGCAGCCTTTCGATAGGGAGAAGTATGAGTCACGCCCCATCGGAAAACCGAGCCGGATGGGGGTGTATATGCGTGCGGATGATCCGCTCGCCAAGAAGCCGGAAGTATGGATGCAAGACCTTGAAGGCCGCCCCCTGCTGCAGGGGCTTCGTCGAGATCTTGATGCGATGTCCTTTGCCAGACATACGGATCAGGATAGCCATCCTGCCATGATCGAGTCTGACCTCCCCACGAACCTGGCCATCATGGTCGATGAGGGCATGGGCTATTTTATCGCCGGTGAGGGTGTACTCCCCTTTCTTGATGAACATCGGATCTGTTTCAGACCGATCGGAGATAAGGCGCAGTATATCTACACATTTCTTGCGTGGCGCAGAAATCAGCCCTTCAGTCGTGTCACGAAAACGTTCATTGAGTTTTTGAAAAAGAAGTTGAAGTGAGGGAAAACATCTGCGAAAGCAGGTGTTTTTTTATTGGAAAATCGGGGCCCATGGGAGTGCTGCCCTTTGATTGCGTTGGAAAGCCTTGTTTGCATGAGAAATGCGAAATGGTGGTGCGATGCATAAAAATATAGAAGCGTCGCAGCGTATGAATCACGGCGATGCCTGAGGAGGGATTGAAGCGACTAGCCACCAGTCGCCAGTCACACCCCATTCCTCATCCTTGGCTTCTCGCCCACTTCATGCCTTTTCACTATCCAAATTCATAATCCATAAGTATTTGCTATGCAGCAGCATTCTGCCTATACTAATGACAGAAGAAACGAAGGGAGGAGCATGAACGATGGCGATCCAATGGAAAAGGCGGCTTGCTGCAGGACTTGTGCTTGCGGTGCTGCCGCTTATCATGACCGCAGGATCCTTGTATTTTCACTGTGAGGAAGTCCGCGCCGCGCAGGTGATCAAAGAGGAGAAAGGGCGGTACGGCTGCCTTACCTGGCCGCAGAATCTGAATGCCGTCAGAAGCGAGGTGGAGATTTTCAAAGAGATCCCCAAAGACCTGCGAGCGGATGCTCCGATAGCCAATGCGATTTACAGGAATACCCAGGTATACACGAATAGCCTCATGCTGGACATGAGACAGTTACAGGCAGAGAAGCCTCTTTTCTATCGCGTGCGGGCGTACGATCTGGATGGGCATCCCATCGGCCCCTATTCGCAGCCGGCAGATGTGGAGAGCGCACTTTTCAAGACGGAGCGCAATGCGCCCATCCCGCACGATTCCTATGGCAAGGGGAATGGCAGTGTCCTTCTGTATCCGGTCTATGCCTATACAGGAAATCCGAATGCCGCGAGCTATGAGATCGAAGTCACGTCAAAGTATCCGGAAAATCTCCATGGCTTCTCGCCATCCGTCCACCGCATCTATGCGGCAAAGACAGAACTCACCGATCTCTATGATGATGCGCCGCGGACGGGAACCTACTACTGGCGCGTCAGGGGAATGGACAGCACGGGGAAGCCCGTGGGTGAGTGGAGCCTGCCGCAGGAGATCAAAAATCCGGTGAAGCATTGGAAGGTGGCTGTCTATGGCGACAGCATTTCTCACGGCGGCGGCCATCTCTCCTTCGGGCCTGCTGACCTTGCCTACAGCTATGAGTCGTATCTGGACTTTCCTTCGATCAATCTTTCCCAAAGCGGGGATACGAGTGAGGCTATGGTCATGCGCTTCGAGAAGGATGTGCTTCCTTTTTCGCCGGAGTACCTTCTCATCTTGGGTGGGACGAACAGTCTTCGCGCCGGTGTCCCGGCAGCGGATGTGATCTCTGACCTGAAGGAGATCCAGAGAAAGTGCCGCGAGCATGGTATCACGCCCATCCTGATGACGCTGCCGCCGATCAATCCTGAAAACATACAAAAGGCTTTTAATGAGCCGACCTATGAGGGCTGGAAAGCTTCTTTCGCCGAGGTGAATGCTTTCATCCGCGGTGAGGTCCATATCGATACCGCCGCACCCTTTGAAGAGATGGAAGAGCTTCCCACCTGGCTCGCGCTGGACGGCATTCACGGCGACTGGAATATGAAGCGCATGATGGCGGAGGTCATCAATCGTGAATTTCCAAAGGTGATAGCTGGTGACTAAGGATTGGTGATTGGGGAATTAAGGGGGGCGGAGTGTCTTATAACTGCGAGGCATCAGCGTTTCCTTAGTTCTTCGTATCACCATCTTGAGCGGAGGGGCTAGGACACCGCATCAGAAAAATGGGGCATGAGTCGAAGGATCTCGCATGATCTCTGGAGAACCTTCTTGCCCTGTCCGTTTTCTATTCAATATGTAAGCAGAAAGGATTATGCTATGGTTAAACAGACAGCAGGACGCACCATCCTGGGGAATTTTGCGCCGAAGTTTGCAGCACTCAATGATGATGTTCTTTTTGGTGAAGTGTGGAGCCGAGAGGAGAAACTGTCGCGCAAGCTCCGTTCCATCATCACGGTCAGCGCATTGATCGGGAAGGGCATGACAGATGCGTCTCTTGCCTACCATTTGAAGGAAGCCAAAAAGAATGGCGTGACGCAGGAGGAAATGGCAGAACTTCTGACGCACATTGCTTTTTACGCTGGTTGGCCTAATGCATGGGCGGCCTTCCATCTTGCCATGGAAGTCTATGAGGATGGGGACGCGGAGCACGGCGGTCTCTTTGGGCAGGGCGAGCCGAATACGGCTTATGCGAAGTATTTCACCGGGGATTCCTATTTGAAGGTGATTTCTAAAGCAGGCGATCCGCTGACCATATGCCAAGTGACTTTCGAACCTGGATGCCGCAATCACTGGCATATTCATCACGCCAAGAGCGGGGGCGGGCAGGTGCTCATCTGTGTCGATGGCGAAGGCTGGTATCAGGAAGAAGGAAAAGAGGCGCAGAGCCTAAAAGCAGGCGATATCGTTGAAATCCCCGCAAATGTGAAACACTGGCATGGGGCAAAGAGGGAGAGCTGGTTCAGCCATCTGGCTTTTGAGATCCCGGGGACCGATCTTTCTAATGAGTGGTGCGAGGAAGTCAGCGCGGCAGCCTATGACGCGCTGACTCGCTGAAGAGGTGTCTATGAAGATACTGATTGTTTACTACAGCTATAGTCATGGAAATACGAAAAAGATCGCGGAAGCGCTGGCAAAAGCCACGGAGGGGGATATCGAGTGCATCGAGACGGTCAGGAAATATGGCCCTTATGCAGAAACCATCGAAGTGGGGCAGGCAGAAGTACAGCGGGGTGAGTGTCCGCCGCTGCGGCCGATGAAGAAGGATATCGCGGGATATGATGTGATTGCTTTGGGATCGCCGACCTGGTGGTACACCATGGCGCCTGCCATGCGTACCTTCGTGACGACGCATGACTTCACTGGAAAGAAAATGATTTTCTTCGCGACACATGGTGGCTGGCCAGGGAGCGCCATCAAGCATCTTAAGAATTTAACCAATGCGGATGAAGTACTCGGGACGATAGAAGTCCGCTTTGACTCGAATGGGGGAGACGAACAGATTACGCCGGAAAAGGATGTGGACGCTTGGATTTCTATGATGAAGAAGAAAGTGCGAGGGTAGAATGGATGTGCCATATCAAGAGCTCGAAAAGATGAAAATCAAAGAGCTCAGAAAAGAACGCTTCCGCCTGCTGGATGATATTCACGAAAAGCAGCAGCAGCTCGATCAGATCGATTACCAGATTTATCAAAAGAAAAATGAAGAGGGAAAGGAAGGATCATGATGTGGAAGAAAGCGATCGCTCTTTCGTGTGCGTTTCTGGCCGCGGGAGGGTTAACCGGCTGCGGGGGAACCACGGGTGTGCCTCATCGCGAGGGCAAAGCAGCAGGCGCATCGAGCGAGACCCATATGGTGAAGAAAGATGCCAAAGCTATCGTAGTATTTTTTTCTGCGACAGGGAATACAAAACGTGCTGCGGAAATCATTGCGCGCACCAAAGGGCTGGATGTATGGGAAATCAAGCCGAAAGAACCCTATACGGATTCGGATCTCAATTATAGAAATGACAACAGCCGCGTCAGCCGCGAACATCAGGATCGGAGCCTTATGCCGGAGATCGATGGGGATGTACCTGGTTGGGATAGCTATGAGACGGTTTTTCTGGGGTATCCGATCTGGTGGGGCGAAGCACCGAATATTGTGTATCATTTTGTGCGGAGTCATGACTTTTCCGGAAAGCAGGTCATTCCTTTCTGCACATCGTATTCCAGTGATCTTGGAGACAGCGATGTGCTGCTAGAAGAAACGGCCAAGATTGGCGAATGGTTTCCAGGGACTCGTTTCTCCGGCGGAGCCTCTGAAAGTGACCTCATCGACTGGTCCGGGCACTTCTAGGGAGGCGAGGAAGCGCGATGAAGCTTCTTTAGCTGCCTGCAGCGGGGAAATCTTTTAAAAGTAGGGAAAGCCACTTGACAAGCATGAAACATGATTTATAATAAAAGCATGTTTTAAGAGCATAAGCAAATTGTCTGTGTCTTAAAGCAAACCATTGCCTGCGTTTCGCGTGATCGGCGAGTCATCCCGCCATGGTATACCCCTATATCATGGTTTCCCGCTTTCCCCATAGCCCCGATGACATCCCATCGCCCTCACAAGAGCGCAGGCAGAAAAGAGCGGGTCTCCCCTAATTTCCCGCTCTTTTTCTATTGCATTTTTCTGATGGATGGCCGATCTTGATTTGAGGTACTTCCACGTCCCATGCCCCGTGCAGGAAAAGATTTTCTGATCGATCAAAAGAAAAGCGGCTCGGTGCATGCCGGAGGGCGGATTTTCTGATCCTCCCGATGAAAATCAGTCCCGTCTGGCAGATTTTCTTATTTGTTAAATTGACAATTCGTTTTATTATATTTTATAATTAACCAGATACATTTGAAATAGTGTATCCTTATTTGGGGAAGAGTTGATTTTGAGTTTCCGAGGCCATTCTGAGTTCGGCCTCATTGTTCATGAAAAGGGGACATAATCATGGCACCAGCAGCATCAAGAGCTGAACGTATGGTGGGCGTTCGTGCGAATATTCTTAACACCGCTAAAAGACTTTTTTTGGAACAGGGGTATAAAAAGACAACCATTCGCCAGATTGTGCAGGAGTCCGGGATCACCTCGGGCAGCATCTACAATCTGTTTGAGAATAAAGACGCCGTTTTCTCGGCCATCACGAATGAGCTTTGCCAGGTGATCGTGGACGAAGTGGAAAAGCGCTTCTCTGAGAAACCGATGGAATATCACTATGCAGCGATTCTGGCGGTCGAGTTGTATGCGATCGAGAAGGAGTCTGTTTTCCGTGAGCTCTACTACGAAGCCTACACCGAGCCAAAGCTTTTCGAAGCCCTGCTCCATACGCATCTGGATCTCGCAGATCACTACCTCGCAGAGGCAGACTGTATGGGTTATCTGAAGCCGGATGAATATTATGCACGCATGCTCCTTTCCAAAGGCGCCATGCTCGGCTATATGGAAGCCTTCGACTTTGACCGCACCGGTCCTGTCCGCGTGCTTCGAAGAGAGCTTGCCTCCCTCATCCTTCTGTCTCTCGGGCTGAAGAAAAAGGACATCAAAGAACTGTACTCCTTCATGCTGAAGATCGAGGATGAATGCAGCGAGATTATCGGCGTGATTCTTGACAGCGTACACCAGAAATAGAGCCTGAGGCCTCAGAATGGCTAAGCCTCTAAGAAGCAGACCTCTGCCATTCACCATAAACATCATGACATCCCAAAACGTGAGAGCCAAAGCCTCTCACGTTTTTTTATTGAAAAATTTTGGAAAAGCTATTGCAATTTTATGCACATCGATGTATAATTATCACATCGTCAAACAAGCCCATGTGAAAGGGCTGATGAAATTGTCTATATTTTATTGGAAAGGCGGCATTATCATGACAGATATTAAAAGCGTAAAGAAAGTAGTTCTTGCATATTCCGGTGGTCTCGATACCTCCGTTATTATTCCGTGGCTGAAAGAAAACTATGGCTGCGAAGTCATTGCCTGCACCGTGAACCTGGGGCAGCCGGAAGACTTCGATGCCATCCACAAGAAAGCACTTGCATCCGGTGCTGAATATGCAGAAACCCTTGACGTTCGCAAAGAATTCATTGAAGAATATGCATACAAAGTCCTTCAGGCAGATGGCCGTTATGAAGGCAAGTACCTGCTCGGTACTTCTTTCGCTCGCCCGCTGATCGGCAAATGCCTCGTCGACATGGCAAAGAAATATGGCGCTGATGCCATCTGCCACGGTGCGACCGGCAAAGGCAATGACCAGGTCCGTTTCGAACTCACCATCAAAGCACTGGCTCCGCACATGAAGATCATCGCTCCATGGCGCATCTGGGATATGAAGTCCCGTGAAGATGAAATGGCTTACGCAGAAGCACATGGCGTGCCGATCGACAAGTATGATGAAAAGCAGACTGATGAAGAAAAGGCTGCACAGAAATATCCATACTCCATGGACTGGAACATGTGGCATCTGTCCCATGAAGGCGATGATCTGGAAAACCCGGCCAACGCACCGCACAAGGATATGTACCTCGTCACCTGCGATCCGGAAGAAGCACCTGATAAGCCGGAAATCGTCACCATCGATTTCGAAAAAGGCATCCCGACCGCTGTCAATGGCAAGAAGATGGACGGCGTAGAGCTCGTCAATACCCTGAATGCCATCGGCGCACGCAACGGCATCGGCATCGATGACCTCGTAGAAAACCGTCTCGTCGGCATGAAGTCCCGCGGCGTCTATGAAAACCCATGCGGCTCCATCCTTTTCTACGCTCACACCGAACTGGAACGCCTCTGCCTCGATCGCGCGACCTTCCATTTCAAAGAAATCGCTGCTGTCAAATACTCGGAACTCGTATATGACGGGATGTGGTTCGCACCGCTGCGCGAAGCACTGCAGGCCTTCGCTGACAAGACCTCCGAAACCGTGACCGGCAAAGTCACCCTTCGCCTCTACAAGGGCAACATCATGTCCAATGGCGCAGAAAGCCCGTACTCCCTGTATAATGAAGAGTTCGTCACTTTCGGTGAAGATGATGTATACAATCAGGCAGATGCAGAAGGCTTCATCAACCTCTTCGGTCTGCCGCTCACCATCCGTGCCCTTATGAAGGAGAAGAATGCAAAATGAGTGATATGATGTGGGGCGGACGCTTCACGAAGGCAGAGGAAAAGAATGCACTGGATTTCAATGCATCCATTTCCTATGACTGCCGCATGTATCGTGAAGACATCGCCGGCTCTATCGCCCATGCCAAAATGCTGGCGGCTCATGGGATCATTTCCAAAGAGGATCAGGAAAAGATCACCAAGGGTCTTCTCTCTATCAAAAAAGAGATCGATGAAGGGACATTCCCTTTCTCTGTCGAGCTCGAAGATATTCATATGAATATCGAAAAACGTCTCACCGAGGAGATCGGTGATGCCGGCGCCCGCCTCCACACGGCGAGAAGCCGCAATGACCAGTGCGCGCTGGATCTCCATATGTACATGAAGAGAAATATCGCGCGCCTGTCTGAAAAGCTCATCGCCGTCTTAGAAGCCCTCCTCGCTGCTTCCAAGAAATATCAGGACGTCATCCTGCCGGGCTACACCCACATGCAGCGCGCGCAGCCGGTCCTCTTCGCTCATCACATGCTCGCGTACTTTGCGATGCTCGAGCGTGACTTCAAGCGTCTCGAAGACTGCTACGATATGTGTGACATGTCGCCGATCGGCGCCTGTGCGCTGGCAGGGACCACGTACCCGACACATCCCGAAGAAGAAGCGAATGACCTTCACTTCGCCTCCGTCTACGGAAACAGCCTCGATGCGGTCTCGGATCGCGACTACCTTCTCCAGTTTCTCTCCTTCGCATCGATCTGTGCGATGCATCTCTCGCGTCTGTCGGAAGAATTCATCTACTGGTCCACCAGTGAATTCCAGTTCATCGAGCTTGATGACGGATACTCCACGGGCAGCTCTATCATGCCGCAGAAGAAGAATCCGGACATGTGTGAGCTCATTCGCGGCAAAACCGGCCGTGTCTATGGACACCTCATCGGTCTTCTGACCGTCATGAAGGGTCTGCCGCTGGCCTATGACAAGGATATGCAGGAAGATAAGGAAGGCGTCTTTGATGCCTTGGATACCCTGTACTTCGCCCTCGACATCTATGCCGGCATGATCTCTACCATGACTGTCAATGGCGATCACACCCGCCAAGTCCTTGAAAGCGACTTCTCGAATGCGACCGACATGGCAGACTACCTTGCGAAGAAAGGTCTGCCTTTCCGTCAGGCGCATGCCGTCGTCGGAAGTGCGGTCCACTACTGCATCGAGCACCACAAGGTCCTTCTGGATCTCTCCATGGAGGAATTCAGATCCATGAGCCCGCTCTTTGAAGAAGACATCAAAGAAGCCCTCTCTATCGAAAACTGTGTGAAGAACCGTGAAAGCTACGGCGGCACAGGGCCGAAGTCCGTAGAACGTCAGCAGACACATGCAGGGGACATGATCGCTAAGATGAAAGAAATGTCCGCGTCTTGGAAAGAGGAAATGGCGTTTCTTGGATGAGTGACTGGTGACTAGGGACTAGTGATTAGGAATCACGTTTCTCTGAACTGCCCCATTGATGTAACCACGGCGTTCCCGCCTGGTATAGACAATTTCACAAGCAAAAAGCCCATCGTCTGATGGGCTTTTTGCTTGTGAGAAGGGGCGGGGCATGGTGTCGGCTTTCTCCTATAGCAGGATATGCTTTTATCGGATCTGGTGAGCCGCGCGATCACTAAAAAACGAAGGCATCGGAAGGAAGATGCCTTCGTTTTTTTTCTTATCTTTCCGGAGGAAGTCCCGCATATTCTCTGGCGAAGTCAGAGAAATTCTCGATGATATAGCGTTTCAGCATATCTGCCGGGGGAGAGAGCTTCTCGCCTTTTTTCCACGAAAGGCTGATGTAGCGCGAGCAACTCGGAGAGGAGATCGGCACCAGCGCGACATGGTCGCCGCCGACACCGTGCCATGTGATGCGCGGCGCGAAGGATACACCGAGGCCGGCGCGGATGAATTCGCGTACCGTCATCGGGCTGTCGCTCTCGAGTACCACATGTGGGACAAAGCCTGCCATGCGGCAGTAGAAGTCTGTGATGGTACGAAGGGAAGAGCCTGCTTCCAGAGAAATGAATCCCGCTTTCTCAAATTCATCCAGATTGACAGATGATTTTCTGGCATGCGGATCCGTATCCGGCATAGCCAGCATGATGTCTTCCTTGAGGAGCGTCACAGAGTGGTCATTCTCGATCGGATTGATGGAGGAGGACAGGAAGAGATCCACATGATTCTGGTTCTGCTGACCCGGCTTATTGTGCTGCTGCAGGATCTCGAAACGGATATCCGGATGCTCCTGACGGAAACGGGTAAGGAAAGCCGGGATGATCATAGAAGCCGCGAAAAGAGAAATGGTGACGGTGAGCTTCTGTGCTTCCTTGGTATCAGCCAGCTCCTTCTGCGCGCCGTGCAGCTCCTGCATGATGCGGTTCGTATGGCGGAGCAGGATCTCGCCATATCTTGTGAGGACGATGTTTCGGCCGCTTCGGGAAAAGAGCGGTACGCCGAGCTCTGTCTCAAGTACCTTGATGGTATGGGACAGGGACGGCTGGGAAATGTGAAGGGCTTCTGCTGCGCGTGTCAGGTGCTGCAGCTCGGCTGTCTTTTGGAAATAGCTCAGGGCGAGCAATGTCAATTTCATGGAGATCCCCCAAATGATTGATAGAAAAAACAAAAAATCGAATATCACTTATAAGTATTATACTCTTGCATATGGAAATTATCAATCAATCTTTCTTCTTATGCACTGAAATTTAAGAATTCCAAAAGAGATATCGACCATCTTGCGGTTCAAAAAAGTCCCGCGCATTCATTGGAGCTAAAATCATCAAGAACCATCGGGCATAAGAAAGATAACGGGCAGGAATACATGGTCAATGGAAGTGACTCATTCATAGATAACAGGCAATGGATCGATAGATGAAGTCTTGGTTCACTCGGAAGCCCGCGTTCTTAAACCACCCTTTCATTTATAGTATAATAGGAAAAATGATAAGCATTTTGGAAAGGAGCTTTTCTATGAAGAGGAAAAAAACTGCCCCTATGACGAAGGCAGAACGTATCGCTGCCGCCATTCGTGGAGATGCAGTAGACCGTGTACCATACTCGCTGTGGTCTTATCTGCCGATGATCGATCTCGATCCCGCAGCGAATGCGGAACATACCTATGATTTCTATAAGACCTATGATGTCGATATCTTGAAGACGATGAATAACGGTATGTACAGCGTCGAAGACTTCGGCGTGACAGTCGATTATTCAGACATTGAAAGAGGCGGCGTGGCGAAAATCATTTCCACTCCGGTCCATACGCCGGAAGACTGGCTGAAAGTCAAGCCGGTCTCACTGCATGAGGGCGCGCTGGCTCGTGAGCAGGACTATCTGAAGAGACTGCTGAAGAAGACCAATGGCGAAGTGCCTGTCATTTTCACCGTATTCAGTCCGCTGACTACGGCAAACAAACTGTGTCCGCACATGATGGAGCACATCGCTTCCGGCCATGGAGAGCAAGTGAAGGCAGCCCTGACTGCCATCACAGAGACCACCTGTGCCCTCGTCCAGCGCGTCATCGAGCTGGGTGCGGATGGCATTTTCTTTGCGACGCAGCTCTCCTCCTATGATCTGGTGAAGGAGGATCTCTACAAAGAGTACGGCATGCCCTATGATATCGCGGTCCTTTCCGCTTCGCAGGGCTGGTGCAATGTACTGCATGCCCATGGAAAGCACATCATGTTCCCCCTGCTTCGGAAATACCCCGTTCAGATCTTCAACTGGCATGCCTTTGAATCTCTGCCGGGCATCCACGAGGCGCAGGTCATGACTGGTAAGTGCATCATGGCCGGCCTTGAACGCATGGATATCACCGACGGACATAAGAATGAGATCGAGCACCAGATCTATGAGACACTTAGAGAGACGGGCGGCCGCCATGTCATTCTCTCGCCCGGCTGCGTCATCCGCTATCCGCTGGATCCAGATATGCTTTCCTTTGTCAGGAAGGCCAAGGAGGAAATAGAAGAAAGACTGCTGGGGAATAGGGACTAGGAGTGACTGGCGGAGAGGTGTCCGGCTGCCGCGGGGGACTTGCAGCTCTCATGGGAGTGACCGGGAAACCTTATCCCAGCTGTCTTTCATGCCATAGTCACCCTATC
>ERZ1026844.933-NODE-933-length-19040-cov-18.661470_pt1 | contig 19040 bp, 15 predicted proteins | sample MGYA00380152_ERZ1026844 | MGnify/ENA primary metagenome ERZ1026844 (study PRJEB33269, sample SAMEA4719788) | human gut metagenome | biome: human-associated habitat; feature: organic feature; material: feces | place: Cameroon | collected 2013-10 ... | reverse complement strand
AGCGTGTTGTCTCTCTTCTTTTTGCAGTGTTGCACTTCAAATTATAATCTGCCCACCTCCCTTTACACAAGGGAGGCGGAGGCTTTGATTTTTGTGAAACCGTCAAAAATAGGTTTATCGACACACTCAAAGGACACCGGAAATTAATTCCGATGTCCTTTTGCTGTTTTGCCAAACGGATTTTTACTCCTGAGGCAGAGTCGCGTCGGGGTCAAGCCCTGAGTTCGGGTTCTTGCAGTACTTCATCGTGGCTCTGAAGAAATAGACATATTCACCGTCGGAGACTGTAACATTGGTTGCTTTTTTAAGCTGCGCGGGCTCGACGGCCTCCGGGCTTGATGAGACTGCGTAGTAGCTCTTGCCGCTGCCGTCCGGGGTTATCGTATATGTGCCGGCCTTGATATCCTTGCCTACCTTGTACATCGCGGGGGTTGTGCCGTCGCAGCCGATGGACGCCATGCTGCATGAGTCGGCGTCATAGAATTCGCAGCCCGTGATTTCGACATATCCGTCTTTTGAAAGAGTGTAGTAGGTAGAAACATCAAACATCTCAAAATCGTTTGCGACGTTTTGCACATAGGGGTCGATACTCTTTTTGAAGCCGAGTCCGCAGTAGAGACCGGAGATTCTCTTGACAATGTATTCATCCTTCGGAATATCTCTGCCTATCTTGTAGGTTCCGGGGGCATACTTGCCATTGACTGCCTTGGGGTGTTCGACGGATGCGCTGATGAATTTGCAGCCGCTGATATAGAGCACATAGCCGCTCTCAACCGTAACAAGCGTGTGTGTCTTGCCGTCGAGGGTTATCTCGCAGGCGAGGGGCTCACCGCTGTCGTCTTTCATCTTGCCGTTCCAAACGTAAACAGAGGATTTTGACGAGTTCTTGACGATATAGTACTCGCCGGGCCTGAGCTGACCGCTGCCGCTGCCGACTTTGTAGGTGCCGGTGCCGTTCCAGCCGGTTGAGCTGGCGGCGTTGGGCTTCTCGGTTGCACTTGCGGCGGGGAGGGTGACTATATGTGCCCCGGTCGTCGGCGCGGGAGAAACCTGAGCCTGAGCCGGCTTGGCTGCGGGCTTCGTTGTTGTTGATTCTGCCGTAGAGGTTTCGGGCTCGGTGCTGACTGCGGGAGCCGCTGTTGAGCCGTCTGCGGTCGTGTCCTGACCGTCGTTGTTTTTCTTGCAGCCTGCGAATGCCAGAACTCCGACGAGCACGGCGAAGCACAGTATTACAGATATGAGCTTTTTCATCTTTTTTCCCTTTCGTGAACTTATTGCGGGCTTTCCGCTGCGTTTATTATAACAAACTTAAACTTCTCAGTCAACACGGGCAAAAAAGAAGAGCCGCGTTTTGCGGCCCTTCCTCGGGTTTCGCTGTTGTTTAGTTTTTTACTTAAGTATCTGCGTTACCGGAACCTTCGCCGCCGGTACCTTCGCTACCTGCGCCTTCGCTACCTGCGCCTTCGCCGCCGGTACCTTCACCGCCTGTACCTTCACCGCCGGGTGCTGGCTCGACATACTCTACGAGCTCAAAGCCTTCGAAAGAGATATATTGTCCGTCTTTGAGGTCAATAGTTATTGCGTCACTTGTGACATTCAACTCGCCTATGGGCTTGGCAAATGTAAGATGAGCGGCTCCGTATGAATATCCGTTTTTATCTTTTGTACGTTTGAGCGTATATTTACCGGGCTTTATTTCTTCACCGCTTTTGCCGTCACCGACTAAATATGTTCCTTCTCCGTATTTCTTTGCGTCCTGATCTTGGCTGCCGGTACGATCTTTCGCGCTGATAACTTTGGTTTTTTGATTAAAAACTATGTAGTAGGGCGTGAGCGAGTTAGGATCGTTTTTCAGGTTGATATAAAAACGATAATTCTCATAATTAACCGCATAGCTGTTTCTGGGAAGGAAATCTACGGAATTTAAAACGCTGAAATCGGCGTTTCCGAATTCACCTATAATGTATTCGCCCTCATCGATATCTTTGCCGATTCTGTAAACGCCTCTTTCGTATACTCCGTCCGAGGGTTTCATGCTGCCGACATCATCCGCTAAGAGGAACTCGCCGTTTGTAACTGTGAGAGTGTATCCCTTTTTGACCTGTACAAACAGTCCGTAGGACAGGGAAAGCTTTGTGGTTTTTTTGCCGTCAGTGACGGTGACGGTACCGCTGACATCTTTTTTGCTGGGACGGATATAGTATGTATCGGCGGCAATGTCTCTGTTGCAGAGATATGTGCCGGCCGGCTTCCAATTGTCCTCTTTGACATCGGGCTTAGGTATGGTCGGCTTTGAGGGTGTGGGCTTAACGGCCTGTTCGGGTTTCTGGGTTGTTGCAACGGGCTTTTTGCTTGCCGGTTTTGTGGGCTGTACCTGCTGCGCGGGTTTTGCGGGCTGTACCGGCTGACCGGGCTGCGCGGACTGCGTGGTATCCTCGAGCGCGGGCTCGGTGTCGTCACCGACTATATTGTCGATTGCAGCATCGGTATTCGGCGGGGCTGTTGTCTCGTCATTGTTCTTCTGCTTACAGCCTGCGAACGCCAAAACTCCGACGAGTATGGCAAGGCAGAGCATTGCGGAAATCAGCTTTTTCATCGTTTTCGTCCTTTCATAAAATTATTTTTTGTGTTTCTGCGTTTTTATTATACTGAATTAAAATATTTAAGCCCACACTGTCGAAAAAAGGAAGGGGCGAGTTTCGCGACCCTTCCTCGGTTTTAATTATTGGTTAATTTTTGTTATCGCCGACATTGTTGTCGCCGGCTTCGTTATTTTTAGGAGTGTCCGCATCGTTATCCTTGTCTTTATCCTTATCGGAACCGGATTCACTTGAAGTCTCACTTGAAGATTCGCTTGAGGTTTCGCTTGAGGTTTCACTTGAAGGCTCCGTGGGTTTGGGCTCGACATACGGAACGAGCTTTAAGCCTGCAAATTCAATATAGCGTCCGCTTGCAAGCTCGATTACTTTATCCTTGCCGAGATTTTCGGCAGAATCGGCTACCGAGAGATCAATGTATTGCAGATCGTAATAAACAATATATCCGTTTTCGGCGTCCGTGGGAACGAGCTTATACTTGCCGGGCTTGATATCCTTGCCGACCTTGTACATTCCGGGATTGAAGCTGCCGTCACTGTTGGCGGCGGGAGCCTTGATATCAAGTGTAGTGTCATCGAGGAACATCACGCGCTGACCCTTTTGAAGAGAGACATATGCGGGATGGGGCCCGAAAACAGTCAGGGTCTCGCCGTCCTCATCAAAGTAATCGGTTGTCGAGAGAACCATAAGCTCTACGCCGTCTGCGTTGCCGAGAAGGTGCTCGCCGGCGGGAATATCTATGCCGACTCTGTAGGTGCCGATTTCATATACGCCGTTTTTGCCGCCCATCTTTTCAACGGCGGAAGCGGCGATGAACTTGCCGTTCTTGACCTCGAGCGTGTAGCCGGGCTTCATGGTGACAAACAGTCCGAAAGGAAGAACCTCGAACTCGACTATCTCATCTTTGCCAAAATGCTTGCCGTCCGTCAGGATTACGCTGCATTTTTTGCTGTCGGGTTTAATATAGTATTCGCCTGCCGCGAGGTTTTTGCCGCAGGTGTATTTGCCCGCTTTTTTCCACTCGTCTTTTTTGACGGCGGGGGTTGTGGTGTTGACCTTGCCGGGCTTCTTTGTGCTGTCCGTAACTTTCTTTATGGCATCGGGAGTGGACTCTTTCTTTTCGGGCTCCGTTGTTCCCTCCGTTGAGGGCTCGGTGCTCTCGTCGGTTATGGCGTCAACTGCCGCTCCGCTCTCGGAGGGGGATGTTGAATCGTCGTTGTTCTTCTTTGATTTGCAGCCGCAGAAGAGCAGCATTGTCGCGCACAGGATGAGCGCAACGGCGGAAATAAGTTTTCTTTTCATTGTTTTTCCCTTTCTTTTTAGTTTTTTCTTTCCCGGTGGAGAGTCCGCGGAATAATTCCGTTCGCTCAACTCGCAAGTCGAGTATATCAAAATTTGAAAAATAAGTCAACAGAAATTTGTCGAAAATGTCACATTTGACGGAAAAATAACGAACTTCGCAGAAAAAATAAATAAAAAATAAATCTTTAGCTAATAATTTTTATTAATTTTGTTGACTTGATATACCGAATGATTTAAACTGTTATTGTGAAATAAAAACTTTTTGAGGAGGAATGACGATGTTTAAACGTACCCTTTCGCTGCTGCTCTGCCTGCTTGTCGCGGCGCCGGCTCTCGCGTTCTTTGCTTTTGCGCAGGGGAATGGGACTGCTCCGGCGGAGGTAAGCTACGAGATAACCGACCCTTACGCCGAAGTAGACTGGGACAGCTGGGGAATTTACAAGGCTCAGCTGCACACCCACAGCAACGCGAGCGACGGATATCTGCCTATCCGCGAGGTGGTTGAGAAGCACTATGACCTCAACTACGATATCCTCGCCGTCACCGACCACGGCACAATAAACCGGGGATGGGATAAAAAGCCGCAGCTCGTGCCGCTGCTGAGGCTCGTAAAATACGAGCGCACGAAGCTCGCGCCCATATACCCGCTGACCGCCGCCGAATATGAGGCTTACACTGCGGGTACAGCCGCGTCGGCGACGAGAACCCACAAAAACGTAATGCTCGATATCCCGCAGGGCATAGAGCTCAACATGGCGACCCCCAAGTGCGACTGCCACCTGACCGGCTACTTTGCGGACTACGGTCAGGGGCTCGCCGGAGTTTACGGCGACTACGAGACCCCGTCAAAGGGCGTCAACCGCAAGGGCGGAATATCCATGCTCTCGCACGTCGGCGAATATGTCTATCCCGACAAGGACAGCGCCGAGCACGTCGGGCAGAAAATAGACGAATACTATGTCAACAAGTTTGCGCGCATCTTCCTTGATAATAAAGGCTCGAGCGTCGGCATGGGCATAAACAGCGCCACCGACGAGCATACCCGCTGCGACCGCATACTCTACGATCAGATACTCCAAAAGACGATACCCAACGGCGTTGTCCCGTGGGGCTTCGCGTTCGCGGATTCGCACAATGTACGTTCGCTCAACGACGCATATACAATGATGGTGCTGCCCGAGCTCACAAACGAGAGCTTCCGCAAGGGCATGGAGAACGGCTGGTGCTTCGCGGTCTCCCACTATTCAAACGGCGTCGAGCTGAACGGAATGGAGGAGATTCCCGGCTTCGACGGGGAGAAGCTTATGGAGACCGAAGCTTATCTGCGCGACGACACACCGCTTGTCACCCGCGTTACGGTTGACGACGAAAACGACACGATAAGCATCGAGGGCGAGAATTTCAATTCGATAACCTGGGTCTCAAACTGCAACGTCATCAGGCGCGAGACAGGCATATCGGACGGCAAGGCGACGCTCGATCTCCGCGCGGACGACCTGCTAGACACGCCGTATCTCTATGTCAGATTCTATATCACGGGCGACAACGGCATATGCTACTCCCAGCCCTTCGTGATAAGCAGAGACGGCGAGGACTTCGGAAAAGTCAGAGTTCCGAAAACTCACGATATTTCTACTTTACTGCGCACCACGGTCACGGTGCTCGACAGGACCTGCTTCAGGTTCAACCCCATTATTTGGGCGTTCAAACTCTTCTTCCTCGGCTACAATGTCTTTGACCGATTCTTTGACCCGTATTGATTTTTAAGGAGAATAAAGCAATGAAAAAGAATTTCAAGCGTATTCTGTCTGCGGCTCTCGCCCTCGTTTTGCTCTTCACCGCGTTCCCGGCGGCGTTTGCGCTCGGAGAAAAGGAGACGGATTATACTATAGTTAATCCCTATGAGCAGGTCGATTGGAGCGAGTGGAAAACCTACAAGGCGAATCTCCACACCCACTGCGACGCGAGCGACGGCGAGCCGACCTTAGACGAGATGGTAGAGGCATATTACAAGGCCGACTACGACATTCTCGCCATGACCGACCACGGCGTTATCACAAACGGCTGGACGGAAAAGAGAAAGACCAACGGAATATTCAACGGCTTTAGAAAAGTCTATCCGATGAGCAAGGAGAACTACGAGTGCATCACAAAGGGACTTGACCGCGGCGGCAGAGGCATGACGGATATCCGCGGCGGAATAGAGTGCAATATGGCGGTCATCTCCAAGACCCATGTCAACGGCTATTTCACCACCTACGGTCAGGGCGAGTGGGGAATAGAGAACGACTACAGAACCGCGCCCGAGGAGATAGAAAAGGCGGGCGGTTATTCCGTGCTCAACCATGTCGGCGACTGGGTCGATTCCGGAAGATTCCCGCAGCGCTCCCACTGGAATGTATATATAGCCTATTTTGCGGGCATATTCATCGACTGCCCGAGCTGCCTCGGCATGGAGATAGTCAACAGCACGGACAGAGTGACCCGCGGCGACCGTGCGCTCTGGGATGAGCTGCTTCAGGTCGTTATACCCAAGGGCAGAAATATCTGGGCTTTTGCCGACGACGACTCCGAAAAGCTCAACGAGGTCGGCAGATCGTTTGAGCTCTTCGTCCTGCCGGAGAACAACGAAAATGCAGTCAAAAAAGCGATGAAGGACGGCAATTTCTTCGCCGCGAGCAGATATCACAAGACCACCGACGGCATCGGCGAATTTGAGGGCGACAGAAACGTGCCGCTCGTGACCGACATCAGAGTGGATAAAAAGGAGAACACGATAACCGTTGCCGCAGACCCCGACCGCGACTGCGAGGTTATCGAGTGGATAGCCGACGGCAAGGTCATAGCCACGGGCAACACGATCGACCTCAACGATTACGAGGATGAGCTCGGCTGTTACATTCGCTTCCAAATGAAAGGCAGCGGCGGCGTGACCTATTCGCAGCCGTTCGAGCTTCGCTACAGCGGCAGAGTCGATAAGCCCGTCCCCGATTGGGCACTTTGGATTTTCAGAACCGAGCCCGGCCAAAAGTTTATGAAGTTCTATCATTCACGCACCTTTGCTCTCGGTGCGTTTGTAGCCGAGAAGATAAGAATTTTCATCGAGGATAAAATTAAAAAATAAAGTTCAGACCCCTTCGAAAGCAATTCGGAGGGGTTGTTTTCCGCTCGGAATTTAACGGGTGAAACTTTTTATTACAAGTTTGAAATGTTTATTAAATTTCTATGCCACGGTACAAAAAATAAATTAAAAATCGTCGATAGTTTATCATTTTTGCATATTGCCTTTTGCATCGTGGGTGATATAATTTAGTAGCTGAAAGATGCGTAAAAGGCATATATAATAGGTATGCCGAAACAGTCGAAAAAAGAGGTGCAGCAATGGACAGCATCATTAAAACGATAGTCGATATGGATAAGCGCGCGAGAAAGCGCACCATGGAGGAGCAGGAGTTCTTTGACAGAGCCGATTCCGAGCTTGCGGAGCAGGCAAAGAAGCTGCAGGCCGAGGAGCAGGAGCGCGCCGACAGCGAGATAGCAAAGACCGCTTCGGAGTATGACGCGAAGCTGAAAGAAGCTCTTGCCGCGATAGATGAGAAGGCTCACGCCGTGTCCGATGCGCTCGACGTGCAGAGTGAACAGAACCGCGCAAAATGGGCGCAGGTGCTTGCAGACAGAGCGGTTAACGCCGACTGATAAGATTTTTTTGAAAGGAAGTGTGCCGTATGACAGTTTCGTCCGCCGCAAACGCAGTGCTCGCCAAGGCTCGTGCTATGTACGGCAAACGCCTTACCGCGCAGAACTACACCGATTTGCTCGCCTGCCGCACGGTCAACGAGGCGGCGGCTTATCTTAAAGCTCACACGGCCTACGCCGACGCATTCGAGGGCGTGACCATGGGCTCCGTAAGACGTCGGCAGATAGAGATACTGCTCAGAGAGCACCTTTTAAATAACTTCGCCTCCCTTTGCAGATACGAAAAGTCAATCGGCGACGGCTTCTACAAATACTTCGTTACGCTCTCCGACGTCGATATGCTGCTGCATTCGGTGCGATATCTGAACAGCCGCCACCCGGAGAACAATCTCGCCAAGGTGCCGGACTTTTTCATGCGCCATTCGGAGCTGAACGCCGCGGCGCTCGAGACTGCGACAAACGCCGATTTGCTGTTAGCGGCGGTCGAGGGCTCGCCCTATAAGGCCGTGCTCGCCCCGTTTGTTTCGGCCGGCAGACCCGATTATTTCGGCATGGAGCTGGCGCTCAACAAATATCTCCGTTCGCAGGCCGAGGCGCTTATCAAAAAGAACTACAGCGGCAAGGCGCGCAAGGAGCTTGACGCAATGCACGCGTTCGATACGGACGCCGAAAACATCGTCTCGCTCTACAGGCTCAAGAGGCTCACAAATATGCCGCAGAGCGTGCTTTTGACCATGCTCCTGCCGGGCGGAACGCTCGGAGAAAAGGAGCTCACGGGCTTTATGAAAGCGCCGAACGCCGAAGAGGCTCTCAAGACGCTCAAGGGCACGGCGTATGCCGCCTTTGCCGAGCGCGGCGACCTCTCCGTTGAGCAGGTGAGCGCAAAGCTCAGATATGACCGCGCAAAGAGCCTTGTGCGTTTTTCGACCTACCCGAGCGTTGTGATGATGAGTTATGTTGCGCTCGCGGAGAATGAAGCAGAAAATCTGACCCACATTATTGAGGGTATAAGATATAATATTCCGCCCGAAGAAATAAGCCGACTTTTGTTAGGCGTGGGCGACTGAATGTGTTTCAAGAGTTTAAAAGGACGGTGATAAACCTTGGCAGTTGCAAAAATGAAGCTTGTTAAAGTTACGGGTCCGCTCGATAAACTTAACAATTTCATTTCGACCTGCTGCTTGGACGGCTCGTTCCAGCCCGAGCAGGCAACGCAGTATATGTCTGCGTCAATGGGTTATCTGACTCTCAGCGAGGAGAACCCGTATGCGCCGATGCTGCAAAAAATAGAGGAGCTTATCCGCGAGAACGATTCCGCTCCCGACCCGACGATAGTCGGCGACCGCTCGCGCGATATCGAGCTCGATGACAAGACCAGCGCCTATATCGACGAGCTTGACAAAAACCTCTCCGCGCTGCACGACGAGTACAAGGAGCTTGAGGATCAGCTCGAACAGTGCCGAAACGGCATTGCAAAATATGAGCATTTCACGGGCTTCGATGTCGGACTCGATGAGCTGTTCAACTGTAAGTTCATCAAAACCCGCTTCGGTCATATGCCCAAAGAGAGCTACGAAAAGCTTGTCGCCTATGACGACGACCCCTATGTGCTCTTCATCCCGTGCTCGACCGATGCGACAGACTATTGGGGCGTCTACTGCGCGCCAAGAGAGCGCGTCGACGAGGTCGACAGCATTTTTGCGGGACTCAATTTCGAGCGTCTCCAGGTTCCCTCGGCAGTCGGTACCGTTGAGCAGGTAATAGATCAGCTCAAGAGCAATATCGAGATTATCGAGAGCGACTTGAAGCAGCTTGACGAGCGAGCCGCGGCGCTCTGGAAAGAGAACCGCAAGCGCTGCAACGAGATATACACGAAGCTCGTCGATTTAAATACCGTCTTTGAGCTTCGCCGCTATGCCGCGTGCCACAATAAATATTTCTTCTATGTCGGGTGGGTACCCGCCCATGTTTCAAAGGAGTTCGAGAAAAAAGCGGAGGCCATTCCGCACGTCGAGGTCGAGGAGAACGACCCCGATAAGAGCTCAAAGACCCCGCCCGTAAAGCTCAGGAACCCACTGATATTCAAGCCCTATGAATTCTTCGTCGATATGTACGGCCTGCCGTCATATTCGGATATCGATGTCACGGGCTTCGTCGCAATAACCTACACGCTGCTGTTCGGCATCATGTTCGGCGACCTCGGTCAGGGACTTGTGCTCTTCCTGCTCGGTATTCTCGGCTGGAGGATAAAGAAGATGTCCCTTGCACGTATTCTTATCCCGTGCGGACTTTCGAGCGCGGTGTTCGGCTTCGTGTTCGGCTCCGTGTTCGGCTATGAGGATATGCTCGACCCCGTCTACCATGCGCTGGGCATGGCCTCAAAGCCGCTGAGTGTTATGGACTCGATAAACACCGTCCTGATAGTCGCCATAGGCATAGGCGTTGTCCTTGTCGTGACAGCTATGCTCCTGAATGTAGTGTCCTGCCTCAAGCATAAGAAGATAGGCGAGGCGATATTCAGCAACAACGGACTTGTCGGAATAGTGTTCTATTTGGCGGGCGTCGCGTTCTGCGTAGCGTTTATGAACGGCCCGAAGGTGCTTCCGAACAGCGTCCTGTTCGGTATTATGGGCGTGTGCGCCGTTTTGCTCTACCTAAAGGAGATACCGATAGGTATTATAGACAAGCATCCGGACTGGAAGCCCGACAGCGTCGTTGACTTCCTGCTCCAGAACCTGTTTGAGCTTATCGAATATGTCCTGTCCTATTTCAGCAACACCGTGTCCTTCCTTCGTGTCGGCGCGTTTGTTATAGTCCATGCCAGCATGATGATGGTCGTGTTCACCCTCGGCGGTAACGGCAGCAACATCCCCGTTATCATCATAGGCAATATCATCGTCATCGCCCTTGAGGGTCTGCTCTCGGGCATTCAGGGCTTGCGTCTGGAGTTCTATGAGATGTTCAGCCGCTTCTATGAGGGCGGCGGCAAGGCGTTCACTCCCGCAAAGCTTGAGCAGGCTCAGTCGAATATAAAAACAAAAATTGCCAACAAAAAGGCCCGAAGGGCTTTAGCAAATAAAGACTAATCGGAGGTAAAGTAAAATGACAACTCTTTTTTATTCCGTTATGATCGTAGTTCCCGCAGCGGTGCTTCTCGCATCCGTAGTATACACAATGAAGAAGCACTCTGAGGGTCAGAGCGTCAGGAAGAGCCTTCGCATGAACGCGGCCACCTTTGCCGTTATGCTTCTGCTCGTCGCGGGCTGTGCCATGGGCGCTTTCGCAACCGGCAGCGAGGACAAGGCCGCAGCTCCGGCGGCCACCACCGCCGCGCAGGCTTCCGACACGGCGGCCGAGAGCACTGAGTCTTCCGCCAAGGATAACTCCAAGGGCCTCGGACTTCTTGCCGCAGGTCTTGTTACCGGTCTTGCCGGTATCGGCGGCGGTATCGCAGTTGCCGCCGGCGCTCCCGCAGCTATCGCCGCAACGAGCGAGGATCCCAAGGCTTTCGGTAAGGCTCTTATCTTCGTCGCCCTCGGCGAGTCGATAGCCCTTTATGGTGTCGTTATCTCCATCCTTATCCTCAACAAGGTCTGACGCTCCGAGGCTGAGGAGCATTAGTGTAAAGCGCAGCAGCTTTACACTGCGTTGAAAGGAACAAAAGCCATGCGTTTTTATTTGATAAGCGACAATGCCGATACGCTTGTCGGAATGCGCCTTGCGGGTATAGAAGGCGAGCTTGTGCACGACGCTCAGGCGGTCGAGGACGCGGTCAACCGCTGCCTTGCCGATGAGCAGGTAGGTATCATTCTCATCACGCACCGCCTTTGCGAGCTGTGCGAGGATTTTATAACGCAGACAAAGCGCAGCTACGATAAGCCCCTGATAGTCGAGATCCCCGACCGCCACGGTTCACAGGGGAGCGACTCCATTACGCGCTATGTGCGCGACACTATCGGCATAAAGATTTGAGGTGTTTGACCAATGCTCAATCAGGAAGAGAGAGCCGCAAAGTTTTTTGACGCCATAACAAAGGACGCCGAGGAGCGCCACGAGGAGCTGACCCGCAAGACACGCGAGACGGTTGACAGCGGCCTTGAAAAGGCAAAGGCGAAGGCGCATTCCCAGGCTCAGGCGAGAATAGAGCGCGAGCGTATGCTCAAGGAGCAGGAGTTCAACCGTACCGTCGCCGATGAGAGAACCCGTCAGCGCGCCCGTCTGACCGACAAGCGCAGCGCCATTACGGACGGAGTTTTCGGCGATGCGCGTGACAAGCTGCTGAGCTTTACAGAGTCCGACGGCTACGCGGAGTTTCTCAAAAGGAGCGCGGCAGGCTTCGCCGCCGTTTTCCCGCAGGGAGACGTGACGGTCTATCTCCGTCCCGCCGATATGCGCTTTGCGGATGATATAAAGAAAGCTTTCGGCAGGGACTGCAAGGTCGAGAGCAGCGATGAAATAACTATTGGCGGATGCCGCGCCGGAGTTGCCGGCGGCAGCACCGTAGCTGACGATACGCTCGACACGCGCCTTGAGGCGCAGCGCGAGTGGTTCCTCGAAAATTCGGGAATGTCAGTAATACTTTAACGGTCGGAGGTGAACGGCTTGTCCGAAAATAATGTTATATACGGAATAAACGGCCCCGTCGTTACGGTAAAGGGCGAGACGGGACTGAGCATGATGGAGATGGTCTATGTCGGCGAGAAGCGTCTTGTCGGCGAGGTCATACGCCTTGATAAGGAGCTCACCACCATTCAGGTCTATGAGGAGACGACCGGGCTCAAGCCCGGTGAGCCGGTCTATGCTACCGGCGGCGCGATGTTCGCCACCCTCGGCCCCGGAATAATCAGAAATATATTTGACGGAATCGAGCGTCCGCTTTCGGCTATTGCCGAGCACAACGGCGCGTTCATATCAAAGGGCTGCGCCGAGAGTGCTCTCGACGAGGAGCGCGAGTGGCAGGTCAATATGCTCGTCAAGCCCGGCGACAGACTCAAGGGCGGCGACGTCTACGGCGAATGCCCCGAAACGCCTGTTGTCAAGCACAGATTTATGGTTCCGCCCGGACTTGAGGGAGAGGTTACGGAAGTCAAGCCCGACGGAAAATATAAAATAAACGATACGATAGTTACTTTAAAGGACAAAAAAGGCAACGCTCATGAGCTGACGCTCTGCCAGCGCTGGCCTATCCGAATCCCGCGCCCCGTCAGCCGCAGACTGCCCGCGCAGCGTCCGCTGATAACCGGTCAGCGTGTCATAGATACGCTCTTCCCGATAGCAAAGGGCGGCGCGGCGGCAATACCCGGCGGCTTCGGAACGGGCAAAACCATGACGCAGCATCAGCTTGCAAAGTGGTGCGATGCGGATATCATCATATATGTCGGCTGCGGCGAGCGCGGCAACGAGATGACCCAGGCTCTTAAAGAGTTCGGCGAGATATCCGACCCGCGCACGGGCAAGCCCCTGACGGACAGAACGGTGCTCATAGCGAACACCTCTAATATGCCCGTCGCCGCGCGTGAAGCGTCTATATACACCGGTATAACCCTTGCCGAGTATTACCGCGACATGGGCTATCACACAGCTATTATGGCGGATTCCACATCCCGTTGGGCGGAGGCTCTTCGTGAGATATCCGGACGCCTTGAGGAGATGCCCGCCGACGAGGGCTTTCCGGCTTATCTGCCGTCGAGACTTTCCGAGTTCTACGAGCGCGCAGGCTATGTCAAGAATCTAAACGGCACGGAGGGCTCAATAACGATAATCGGCGCCGTATCGCCGCAGGGCTCAGATTTCTCGGAGCCTGTTACTCAGAACACAAAGCGCTTCACCCGCTGCTTCTGGGCGCTTGACAAGTCGCTCGCCTATGCGCGTCACTATCCCGCGATAAATTGGAACACGAGCTATTCCGAATATGTGAATGACCTGTCCGCGTGGTACTATGACAACGCGGGACCGGAATTCATGAACTACCGCGACGAGCTGTGCTCGATTCTGCTCGAGGAAAACAGCCTTATGGAGATTGTCAAGCTCATCGGCGCGGACGTTCTGCCCGACGACCAGAAGCTTGTCATGGAAGTGGCAAGGGTCATCAGAGTCGGCTTCCTGCAGCAGAACGCGTTCCATAAGGAGGACACCTATGTTCCTCTGGCAAAGCAGATGAAGATGATGGAAATTATCCTCTATCTCTATCACAAATGCCGCGAGGTAGTCGCAAAGCAGGTGCCGATTTCCAAGATAACGAAGCTCGGTCTGTTCGATAAGCTCGTCAAGATAAAGTACGATGTGCCCAACGACAGACTCGATATGTTTGACGGTTACCGCACCGAGATAGACAAAGCGCTCGCTCCGCTTCTGCGCTGAGCCCGCTTATTCTGAAGGCAAGGAAGGATTTAAACAGCTATGATTTTTGAACACATCGGTTTAAATCAAATAAACGGTTCGCTCGTCGTGCTTGACGGCGTCAAGGGCGCGAGCTACGAGGAAATGGTCGAGCTCAGACTTGATGACGGCACCTCGCGTGCGGGGCGTATAGTCAAGATAGACGGCGAGCTTGTGGTCATTCAGGTCTTTGAGGGAACGCGCGGAATATCTATGAGCAACAGCACGACCGTGCTCTCCGGCAGACCCATGGAGATGCCGCTGTCGCCCGAGATTCTCGGCAGAGTTTTCGACGGTCTCGGCAGACCGATAGACGGCCTCGGCGAGATATATCCCGAGTGCCGCCGCGATGTCAACGGCTCGCCCATAAACCCCGTTTCGCGTGTTTATCCGCGAAATTATATAAACACCGGCATATCTTCTATAGACGCGCTCGCAACGCTTATCAGAGGCCAGAAGCTCCCGATATTCTCGGGCTCGGGCATGAAGCATAACGAGCTCGCCGTTCAGATAGTCCGCCAGGCGAACGTTGCCGACGGCGACGATTTCGCAATTGTTTTCGCCGCCATGGGCGTCAAGAACGACGTCGCGGAATATTTCCGCACCTCGTTTGAAAACGCCAACGTCATGAACCGCGTCACCATGTTCATGAACCTCTCTAACGACCCGATAATCGAGCGTATCATAACACCCCGCTGTGCCCTGACCGCCGCCGAGTATCTCGCATTCGATTTGGGCAAGCAGACGCTCGTTATCCTCACCGATATGACTTCATATGCCGAGGCTCTGCGTGAATTCAGCTCGTCAAAGGGCGAGATTCCCGGCAGAAAGGGTTTCCCCGGCTACCTCTATTCCGATTTGGCGTCGCTCTATGAGCGCGCGGGAATAGTCGAGGGCAAGAAGGGCTCTGTCACTCAGATACCGATTCTCACCATGCCAAACGACGATATCACGCACCCCATCCCCGACCTTACGGGCTATATAACCGAGGGTCAGATAGTGCTTGACAGGGGACTCGACTACAAGGGCATTTATCCGCCCGTCAGCGTTCTGCCGTCGCTGTCGCGTCTGATGAAGGACGGCATAGGTGAGGGCTACACGCGCTCCGACCACAGTATGCTCGCAAACCAGCTCTTCGCGTCCTATGCAAAGGTGCAGGATGCCAAGGCGCTTGCGTCCGTCATAGGCGAGGATGAGCTCTCTGCGTCGGATAAGCGCCTTATGGAGTTCGGCAGAGCGTTTGAGGAGAAATTTATAAATCAGGGCTACGATGAGAATAGAACGATAGACCAAACACTCGACCTTGGCTGGGAGCTGCTCTCCATGCTGCCCGAATCCGAGCTCGACCGTGTTGATGAGGACGTTCTCAAGGAGCACTACAAGCCCGCACAGCAGTAAAGAAAGGGGGAGAGCGTCATGGCACAGGTGTTTCCGACAAAAAGCAATCTGATGAGCACGAAGAAGTCGCTGGATCTCGCCAAGCTCGGCTATGATCTGCTCGACCGCAAAAGAAATATACTCGTGCACGAGATGATGCAGCTCATAGACAAGGCGTCGAAGATTCAGCGGGATATAGACGAGACTTATTCAAAGGCCTATCTCGCGCTCCAGCGTGCGAACGTCACGCTCGGTATGTGTGCTGAGTTCGCGCAGGCGATACCGATAGACGAGTCGCTCGATATTGACCTTCGCAGCGTCATGGGTGTTGAGCTGCCGGTTGTTACGCTCGGCGAGGAGAAGCTCGATATGTATTACGGGCTCAACTCGACCAACTCCCAGCTTGACGAAGCATATCTGAGCTTCGCGCAGGTCAAGCGTATGACCGCAGAGCTTGCGGAGATAGAGAACAGCGTCTACCGCCTTGCCGATGCGATAAAGAAAACGCAGAAGCGCGCCAATGCGCTCGATAATATCATGATCCCGCAGTTCACCGAGACGATAAAATATATCACCGAGGCTCTTGAAGAAAAAGAACGCGAGGATTTCTCGCGCCTGAAGGTCATCAAGAGACAGAAGGAAGAAAAAGAGTAATAAAAGGACGCCGTTTCAAGAGAGGCTCCATAAGGAAGGAGGCAGCACAAAATTTGTGCCGCCTTCTTTTTGTACTATCTAAAAAAAGATTCATAAGGGATTTTGATGACAAAATCCGAAGCTCGCTGTGCCTGTGGACAAAAGTGATATTCCGAACTTTGTCCGGAGTGATATTTTCCTTTCGGAAAGTGATATGAAAACCTGCCGGCTTTCGTGATATTATATTCGCCGATTAAACTGCCGCAGGCAATATAACTATGCGAAGCATAATATCACTGTCCGAAGTACAATACAACTCGCCGTAAGGCGAATATAACTGAGGCGCACTTCCTTACGGAGTGCGCCTCTCATGGGAGCGATTTTTGTTTTTATATGCGTTATTTCATCAAGTACACCGTTGATGCCATAAGAATCTGGCCGGTGTAGTAGGTTGCAAGCTCTATTGTGACGAGCGGGTTCTTTCTTTTCACGGGCGTGAAATAGACAAACGCGAGCACCGAGTCGCTGATTACGAATATCACCGACGCGACGGTGGCTATAAGGAAAGTCAGCGAGCGCGTGAGATAGAGCATATAGCCCGATACGCAGGCGCAAAGCGCGATGACGAAGAAATAGAATACGCTCAGAGCGAACATCTTGCTGTCAAGCTTCATCTTGACGGCTTTCATTATTACTGCCGTTATTGCGGTTATGATAACAGCCGCTATGTACGGGATTATCGAAAATCTCGGATAAGCCATGTAGAAGGACGCGAGATAGAAGAAATGACCGATTAAAAATGCGAATGTTCCGAGGGCGATGAGCCTGGTTTTGTATTTCGGCGCTATTTCCTTTATGCCGAGCAAAACATCGCCGCCGAGTCCGAACAGCAGCCCGAACGCCACGAGGCAGAAATAAAACGGATGGAGCACTTTGTCCGCCTCGTCAATGCGGTAGCAGAAGCCGATAAAGGCCATGGACATGAATCCGAAGCTCGATATGAACTTGCAGAGCATACCCTCGAACGATTTTCCCTTGCGGCGCAGCAGAATTGTGAGCGTCGCAAATACCGCCGTTATGACGGAGAGAATTGGGATGAACATAAACAGGTATCCTTTCTTTTTGCCGCGTTGCGGCAGAGTTTACTTTTGAGCTGCTTTTTTCACCTTTTCCCAATATTCCCCTGCGGTACGTTCGTTTCGGTTGTCGCCGAACTCGTAGTATACCGTGTCCTTTATGGCGTCCGGCAGATACTGCTGCGGCGTCCAGTGGTTGCGGTATGAATGCGGATAGAGATAGAACTGTCCCTTGTTCGGGTTATCCTCGCCGTCGCAGTGGACATTCTGCAACTGCCTCGGAACGGGACCCGTGCGGCCTTTCTGCACATCGGCCATCGCGGCGTTTATCCCGTTATAGGCGGAATTCGATTTCGGACTCGTCGCCACAAGCACTACCGCATCCGCAAGCGGTATCCTTGCCTCGGGCAGTCCGAGCATATTAGCCGCGTCAACTGCGGCTTTTACTATCGGTATTATCTGTGGGTAGGCGAGTCCCACATCCTCGCACGCGCAGACCATCAGCCTGCGGCACGCGCTGACAAGGTCGCCCGCCTCGAGCAGTCTCGCCAGGTAGTGGAGAGCCGCGTTCGGGTCCGAGCCGCGCATCGACTTTTGATATGCGGAGATTATGTCGTAGTGCTCGTCGCCCTCGCGGTCGTAGCGCATTGCGCTGTGCTGGGTCAGCTCCTGCGCGCGCCGGAGCGTGATTTTGCAAACGCCGTTTTCGTCGGCGGGCGAGGAGAGCACGCAGAGCTCAACGGAGTTTATCGCCTTTCTGACGTCGCCGCCGCAGGCGTTTGAGATGTGCTCAATGACTCCGTCCTCTATATCATATGTCTCGTGCCGCTCGTTGCCTATATAGTCGAACGCGCGCTTTACTGCGGGAATGACATCCTCAGCCGAGACAAATTTGAATTCAAACACGGTCGAGCGGCTGAGAATCGCGTTGTAAATATAAAAATACGGGTTCTCGGTCGTTGACGCTATAAGCGTTATGTCGCCGTTTTCTATGTATTCGAGCAGTGTCTGCTGCTGCTTTTTGTTGAAATACTGAATCTCGTCGAGATAGAGCAGGATCCCGTTGGGCGCTACAAAGGTGTTGAGCTTCGCAACAACGTCCTTTATGTCGGCTGTCGAGGCGGTCGTGCCGTTTAATTTGACAAGGTGCCGGTCGGTCGTCTTTGCTATGATACTCGCAAGCGTAGTCTTGCCTACTCCGGACGGACCGTAAAAGACCATGTTCGGCAGTTCGCCCGAAAGTATAATATTTCTCAGCGGCTTTCCCTCGCCGAGCAGATGTTTTTGACCGACGATATCGTCGATAGTCTGCGGGCGCATTCTCTGCGCCAACGGTGCTGACATGATCTCCCTCCTCTCGGGCGGCTACAATGTTATATTATATTAAATTTTGCGGCTTTAGTCAATGTTTTTTGAGAAGTGTGCCGATTTGATGAACGGACTGTGAAAAAGGAATAAACAAAGAGATAATCTTTATCAAAAATATTGACGGCGCAAAAAAATCTGATACTATGGAGTTGAAAGGAGGCAGGTATGAAAAAGAAACGCACGAAAAAAGAGATAACCGACCGTGAAATGCGGCTGGGTATACTGATAGCGATTTTTGGCGCAGTCGTTGACTTCTGCTTTTTCGGCTTCAGCTATTCCGCCGACCCGCAGGGCGAGCACGGGGAGATAACTACCGCATCTATAGTGCTTTCTGTCATATGGATCGCACTTTCGCTCGCGGGCGCGTTTTTGATGAGCCGTTTTCTAAATGACAGAAGCTTTCTTTTCGGCTTCTCCGGCTATCTGATACTCTCGCTCGTTGTCGTATATCCTCTGCTCTACGGCTACTGCGCGTCCCTCTATCCCGCCTACGGGCTGATAGCCGAAAAGCTGTTCAGAAGCGAAACGATGCTCGAAAATATGCCCGATTCCGCCCTCATATTCGAGCCTCTGCGAATAGTGCTTGTCTATGCGCTGTATTTCCTCGGTCGGC
>ERZ1026844.930-NODE-930-length-19078-cov-20.283289_pt1 | contig 19078 bp, 17 predicted proteins | sample MGYA00380152_ERZ1026844 | MGnify/ENA primary metagenome ERZ1026844 (study PRJEB33269, sample SAMEA4719788) | human gut metagenome | biome: human-associated habitat; feature: organic feature; material: feces | place: Cameroon | collected 2013-10 ... | reverse complement strand
GACTGCATCCACATGAACCTGCACAAGACCTTCGCCACGCCCCACGGCGGCGGCGGCCCCGGCGCAGGCGCGGTGGGCTGCAAGGAGTTCCTGAAGGAGTACCTGCCCCACAGCGCGCTGGCGGAGGAGCCGGGTCACATTCAGGTGCGCGGCTTCCAGGGCAACTTCCTGGTGGTCGTCCGCGCACTGGCGTACCTGCTGGCACTGGGCAGAGAGGGTATCCCCGAGGCGGCGGAGAACGCCGTGCTCAACGCCAACTATCTGATGGCGAAGCTGAAGGGCACCTTCACCCCCGCCTACGACCGCCTGTGTATGCATGAGTTCGTGCTGGATCTCAGCGGCTTGAAGAAGGAGACGGGCGTCTCCGCGCTGGACGTGGCGAAGTCCCTCATCGACGAGGGCATCCACCCGCCCACCATGTATTTCCCCCTCATCGTCCACGAGGCACTGATGCTGGAGCCCACGGAGACGGAGGGCATCGAGACGCTGGATCACGCGGCGGAGGTACTCCGTATGCTGTACCGCAAGGCGTTTGAGGACGCGGAGTCCATGCACACCGCCCCCCACAATATGCCCATCGGACGGCCCGACGAGGTGCAGGCGGCGCGCAAGCCCGTCCTGCGCTGGAGAGGCGCGTGAGCGCGAGGTTCTGTGCGTGCGATGCACCGCGGAAAAACATTTGAAAACACAGGAGGAACTCCTATGTCTGCGTATCAGCTGATCGTTATCGGCGCGGGCCCCGGCGGGTATACCGCCGCCCTCCGCGCCGCCAAGCTGGGGCTGCACACCGCCATTGTGGAGCGGCGGGAGGTGGGCGGCACCTGCCTGAACCGGGGCTGCATCCCCACCAAGACGCTGCTTCACGCCTCTCAGGTCTACTACGACGCCGTCAACGGCGGCGGCGTAGGCGTCCACGGCTCCCTGTCCTACGATATAGGCGAGATGTTCGCCTTCAAGCGCAGCGTCAGCGAGAAGCTGCGCGGCGGCATCCACGCGCTGCTGAAGGGCGCGAAGGTGGACGTGCTCACCGGCACGGCGCAGATCACCGCCCCCGGACAGGTCACCGTCACCGGCGAGGAGGGCACCGTCACCTACACCGCCGAGCGTATTCTGGCGGCGACCGGCTCCGTGAACGTCCGCCCGCCCATTCCCGGTCTGGAGCTGCCCGGCGTGATGACCTCCGACGAGCTGCTGGAGGGCACGGACACGCCGTACCGCTCCATCGTCATCATCGGCGGCGGCGTGATCGGCGTGGAATTTGCCACGTTTTACAGCCATCTGGGCTGCCCCGTGACGCTGGTGGAGGGCATGGCGAACCTGCTGCCCCAGATGGATCGCGAGCTGGGACAGAATCTGGCGCAGATCCTGAAAAAGCAGGGGGTGGAGGTGCTGACCTCCGCCATGGTGCAGTCGGTGGAGCAGACGGCGGACGGTATGTGCGTCCACCTGACCCAGAAGGGCAAGGAGCTGACCGTCACCGGCGAGAAGGTGCTCTGCGCCATCGGCCGCCGCGCCTACTTCGACGGGCTGTTTGCCGCTGACCTGACCCCGGAGCTGAACGGCAGGCGGCTGCTGGTGGACGAGAACTACCAGACCAGCATCCCCACCGTGTACGCCATCGGCGATGCGTCCTCTGCCGTGCAGCTGGCGCACGTGGCGGCGGCGCAGGGCACGGACTGCGTGGAGCGTATGTGCGGCGGCAAGGGCACCACCGATCTGAACGTGATCCCCAGCTGCATTTACAGCGCGCCGGAGATCGCCGTGGTGGGACTGACGGAGGCGGAGGCGAAGGAGCAGGGCATCCCCGCCGTGTCCGGCAAATGCACCCTGTTCAGCAACGCCCGCACCATCATCGAGGATCCCGGCCGCTGCTTTATGAAGCTGGTGGCGCGGAGCGACACCCACGAGATCGTCGGTGCCCAGCTCATGTGCCAGCACGCCAGCGACATGATCTCCCAGCTGAGCACCGCCATGGTGAACCACCTGACGGCGGAGCAGCTGCTCTCTGTCATGCGGCCTCACCCCTCCTTCGAGGAGGCTCTGTCCGAGGCGGTGGAGAATCTCACGTCCAAGCTGGCGTAAAAACACAGCAGGGCAGGGGAGCGCGCCGCGCTTCTCTGCCCGCTCTTTTTTCGGGAGGTGCCCATGGATACCATACAGCGGCAAAAGGCAGCCCTCCGCCGGGAGGCAGCGGCGGCGGAGGCAGCACTGACATCATCGGAGCGTCACCTCTCCGACGACGCCATTCTCCGCCACGTGCTGCACGCACCGGAGTACCGCCGCGCCGGAACGGTGTTCGCCTTCGTGGGGCGCGGCAGCGAGATCGACACCGCGCCCCTGCTGCGTCAGGTGCTGGCGGACGGCAAGCGTCTGTGCGTCCCCCTCTGCACCGCCCCCGGCGTCATGGAGAGCCGGCAGGTGCTTGCGCTGTCGGAGCTTGCGCCGGGAGCCTACGGCATCCCGGAGCCGCCCGCCGCCGCGCCCCTCATCCCCGCCGAGGAGATCGACCTCGCCATCGTCCCCTGTGCATCGGCGTCCCCGGACGGCGGCCGCCTTGGCAGAGGCGGCGGGTACTATGACCGCTTCCTGCGCCGCTGCACCGGAGACGCGCTGCTCCTGTGCCGGGAAGCCCTCCTCCGCGCCCATATCCCCCAAGAGCCCCACGATGTCCGCCTCCCCGCCGTCATCACCGAGCGGGGGCGGCTGTAACAGGGGAGGGGAGAACCGCGTGACAAGCGGGAGGATGTGTGGTATACTGCTCTTATCAACCACAAAGGAGGGCGTACCATGCGTATCAACTGGTTCAAGGACGAAAATCATCTGGTCTATATCAACGGCGCGACCCAGCTGGCGGAGCTGGAACGGACGCTGCACTTCCCCGGTCTGGAGGAGGCGGCCAACGACCTGCGGCAGCACCCCACGGCGGAGGGCTTCACCATCAAGGGGCCCAAGCGCACCAGCGGGCGGCTGTTCGTGCCCGACCTGACCTTTGGCGAGCACATCGAAATGGGCGAGAACATCTTCTTCTACATGGGCGAGATGCAGGAGTGCTACGTCATCTACTGGCCGGACGCACCGGTAGCCAAGTGAAAGTAAAAAACGTTAAAAACGCAGAGACGCCGCCGCGTCTCTGCGTTTTTTTCCTGTCAATCCCCCGTGTCCGGCAGCGTCACCGTGAAGGTGGAGCCCTTCCCCGGCTGGGAAAACACCGTCACCTGCCCGCCGCACAGGCTCACCGCCCGCCGCACGATGGACAGCCCCAGCCCGTTGCCCCGGCTGTCCGGGCACGTCTCGGCGCGGTAGAACTTGTCGAAAATGTGCCGCTGTGTCTCCTCGTCCATGCCCACGCCCGTGTCGGACACGGACACGGAGATCTCCCCCTCACTCTGCCGCAGCACCACGGTGATCTGTCCCCCGGCGGGGGTGAACCGTATGGCGTTGGACAGGAGGTTCGACCAGATGTGCTCCATCAGCTCCTCGTTGCCGTAGTAGTCCACCCGGTCGAGGTCGCCCTCCACCGTCAGCCCCTTCTTCAGCCACGCCCGCTCCTGCTGGTGGACGCACCGGCGCAGCTGCTCGTCCAGACTGTACCGCGCCTTCCCCGACACGATCTCCGTGTTCTCGTACTGGGTCAGCTCCAGAATACGGGTGCTCATGGCGGCAAGCCGCTCGGACTGCTGCACGATGGTGTCCGTATAGGTCTGCCGCTGCTCCGCCGTCAGGTCTGTGCTCTGCAAGAGCTTGGCGAAGCCCCGGATAGAGATGAGGGGCGTTTTGAACTCGTGGGAGAAGGTGTTCACGAAGTCGGAGCGCAGCATCTCCACGCTGGCCAGCTCCTCCGCCATCTTGTTGAAGCTGCGGATATACTCCGCCACCTCGCCCCGTGCGCCGCGCACCTCCACCCGGACGGAGTAATCCCCCGCCGCCACCGCCTGTGTGGCGTGCATCAGCCGGGACAGGGGAGCCAGATACCCTCGGAATATAAACACCGCCAGCAGCACGCCCAGAATGACGCTCACCGTCAGCAAAAGGATGGGCCACAGCAGCGTGTAGCTCTTGTCCTCCAAATGCACCAGCTGCTGCACCAGCGAGAGTATGCCGATCGCCAGCGTGGCATACGCCACCACCAGCCCCAGCACCAGCAGGATCATGGTGCCCAGCAGCCGGAAGGGCGGGCTTTCCTTCGTCGCCTTATTTCTGCTCATTTCCGTCCTCCCGCAGCATCCCCATATAGCCGAATCCCCGGATGGTTCGCAGCTCAAAGTCCGGGTTGTCCCGGAACTTATCCCGCAGCCGGGAGATATAGACCTCCACGGTGTGCTCGTCCACGTCGCTGTCCAGATCCCAGATGTCGTCGATCAGCTGCCGCTTGGTGAAAAGCGTCCGTGGGTAGGACAGCAGCTTGTACAGCAGCATGAACTCCTTCGCCGTCAGCTGCCACGTGCCCTGCGGCGTGATGACCTGTAACGCACTGCGATCCAGAACCGTGGCACCCACCGCCAGCCGCCGCTCCGCCCGGCTGCAATACCGCCGCAGCAACGCCTCAATGCGCCAGAGCATCTCCTCCTCGTCCACGGGCTTCACCATGTAGTCGTCCGTCCCCGCCCGGAAGCCCCGCCGCTTGTCCTCCTGGGTCACCCGCGCCGTCACCATCAGCACCGGCAGGTCGCAGTTTCCCTCCCGCAGCGTCTGGGTGAAGGCGATACCGTCCATTCGCGGCATGGTGATGTCCACCACCGCCAGATCGCACTGGTAGTGCTCCATGACCTCCAACGCCTCCACGCCGTCCCCTGCGGGGCACGGCTCGTACCCGGCGCGGCGCAGCACCTCGCACATTAAAAGCCGGGTGCTCTCGTCATCCTCGGCGACCAAAATCCGAAACATACCGCTCCTCCTTTGCGCTTTTCTCGATTTTATCACATTTGCCCATAAAAATCGAGAGTTTTTAGAGGTTGGATTGAGGTTCCTCCGGTATACTACAAGCACAATAGGAAAAACATAGGAGGAACTGCCCCATGCATAGACCTGTTTGCATCACCTACGACAGTACCTGTGACCTGACGCCCCAGCTGCTGGAGCGTTTCCGGATACGCACCATCCCCCTGACCATCCAGAGCGGGGAGCGGGTTTTCCCCGACGACGGCAGCTACACCTCGGCGGATCTGTACGACGGCTACCGCAAGGACGGCACGCTGCCCAAGACCTCCGCCATCAGCCCGGAGGAATTTCGCAACTTCTTCTCCGCCATTTTGGACGAGGGCTTTGACATCGTCCACATCGACATCAGCTCCGACCTGTCCTGCACCTGCCAGAACGCCGTGATGGCGGCGCAGGAGCTGGCGGACAAGGGCGCGATCCACGTGGTGGACAGCCGCCAGCTCTCCACCGGCGGCGGCCTGCTGGCACTTCAGGGGGCGAAGCTGCGGGATGACGGCATGGCGGCGTCGGACATCGCCGCGGAGCTGCGCCGTCTTGCGCCTCTCAGCGACACCAGCTTCGTGCTGGACACGCTGGAGTATATGTGGAAGGGCGGCAGATGCAGCGGCGTGACGGCTCTGGGAGCCAATATGCTGAAGCTGAAGCCCAGCCTTGAGATCCGGGACGGCAAGCTGGTGGTCTGCAAGAAATACCGCGGTGCCATGGAAAAGGTGTACCGCCAGTACGTCACCGAGCGTCTGGCGGACAAGGCGGTGGTGGACGATTGGGTGTTCATCACCCACTCCGGCGAGGTGTCGGAGAAGACCTTGCAGGAGCTGACGGCACTGGTGCGGGAGCTTGCGCCCTTCAAGGAGGTATTCGTCACCCAAGCGGGCTGCACCGTGTCCTCTCACTGCGGCCCCGGCACGCTGGGCGTGCTGTTCCTCCGCCAGCCCGCCCCCGCCGAATAACTGACCGAAAAAAACACCACCCGATCGGGTGGTGTTTTTTTACTCCTGTCGATACCTCAGCCCAGCTTGCCCCACGTCAGCGGCCCGGCAATGCCGTCTGCGCTCAGTCCGTTGGCTTTCTGGAACGCCATCACCGCCGCGTAGGTCTTGCTGCCGAAAATGCCGTCCACTGCGCCGCAGTCGAAGCCCTTCTTGTTTAGCAGCTCTTGCAGCCTCCGCACAGCGTCACCGCGGGAGCCGCGATACACCATGGGCTGTGTGCCCGCCGTCGTGCCTGCCGCCGGCAGAGCCGCCGTCGTGTCGTACAGCTTCGCCCACGTCAGCTTGCCCACGATGCCGTCCGCCGCCAACCCGTTGGCGTTCTGGAACGCGATCACCGCCGCCCGTGTGTTCCTCCCGAAGATCCCGTCCACGCTTCCGGCGTTGTAGCCCTTGGCGTTCAACATCTCCTGCAAGGTCTTAACGTCACTGCTGCGGGAGCCTAAGAGCAGCGTGGGCAGCTTCGCCGGTGCGGCGGGCGCACTGGTGGATACTCTGTGACCGGAACCGCCGCCGGTATTGCCTCCGGTATTGCCGCCGGTATTGCCGCCGGTACTGCCGCCGGTACTGCCGCCGGTACTGCCGCCGGTATTGCCGCCGGTATTGCCGCCGGTGTTGCCGCCGGTGCTGTCACCGCCGGATGTCTCCACGACCTTGACGCTCACGGCCACGTTGTTGGCGGGGTTGTGGTTGTTGTCGCCGTCATAGTTCGCCCTGAACTCCACCGCGTCGCCTGCGGTGTTTATCACGGCGTCACCGTTCACCCACGTCCAGCCGGCGGGCAAAACCACCGTGGAGAGGGCTTTGCCCACGGAGCCGGTCAACCCGGAGGGAGCAGGCGCGTCAGCCTTGGCGATTTTGAAAGTCACCGTGGCGGTCGCGCTACCCATCGTGATGCTGGCGGTATACTCCCCTGCGTCCACAGGGGCAGTGCTAAGGGTGGTGCCGCCCTTCGCATAGATGATGCTGGGAACGCTGATTGTGCTGTCGAGACTGCTTACCAGCTTGGCAGCTTTTGCCGTGCCGTCGTAGGTCAGACGGGTCGGTGCCTGGATGGTCACGCTGCCGCCGCTGATGGAGCAGCCGCTGCACTTGGCGGTGATGGTGTCACCCGCTGTATTCACCTCATACGTCCAACGGTGCTGATGTGTAGCAAAGGAGAGATTGCCCGCATCGTCTCTAACGACGTCGTACTTGCTGGAATACGTGTCGTGGGTGAAAATCTCGGAGTAATTCAAACTCGCATCGGTTGCCCCGGTGGCGAACTTACCTGATGTGGTCACACCGATTCGCGCACCCTGTTGCAGTCCGTTGACCGTGATGGTCTTGTCGGTGTACAGGCGGACATTGTTCGCGCTCGTATACCATTTGTTGTCGGTGATCTTCACGGCACCGGACACCGTGAACGTGCCGTTTTTATATACATACACACCGCCGCCGTTCGCCGCCGTATTGTCGGTAATGCTGCCGCCGCTCATATTGAACTCACCGTTCGCATATACGCCGCCGCCGCCGCTCTGGGCGTTGTTGCCGGAGATGCTGGCTGTGCCGCTCATGTGGAACGCGCCGCCGCCCACATACACACCGCCGCCATCACCGCCATCGTTGCCGGTAATGCTGCCGCCGCTCATGTTGAACATGCCCTTGTCCACGCGCACGCCGCCGCCCTGGGAGTTGTAACCGGCACTTTCGGTCGCCTTGTTGCCGGAGATGGTGGCTGTGCCGCTCATGTTGAACTCGCCGCCGTTCACAAACACGCCGCCGTTATGGGGAGCCGTGTTGTTGGAGATGCTGCCGCCGGTCATGTTGAACTTGCCGCCGCCCATGCCTACGCCGCCGCCGTAGGTCTCCGAATAGTTGTTGTCGATGCTGCCGCCATACATATTGAACGTGCCATCTTGCACATATACGCCGCCGCCGTAGGTGCCTGCCCTGTTGCCGGAGATGCTGCCGTCGTACATGTTGAACGTGCCGTTTTTCATATACACACCTCCGCCCTGATCCGTCTCGTTGCCGGAGATGCTGCCGCCGTACAGATTGAACGTCCCGCTTTGCATCCATACGCCGCCCCCTCCGCTTGACGAAGAGTTACCGGTAATACTGCCGCCGTACATATCGAACGTACCGCCGTACACATGTATGCCCAAGCCTTTTTGGGAGCCGTGGGTGATTTTGCCGCCCCCACGGCAGTCGGTCAGCGTCACATTACCGCAAGACTCAATAGTATTATTGCCCGTGTTGATGGAGACGGTTCTGCCATTCAGATCCAGAGCCAGAGCCTCGTCGTTGCCTTGATTAAAGACCCAAGTGTTCGCCAGCGTCACATCCACCGTCAGATAGTAGTTGCCCGTGTGAGGCAGTGTGGTTGTATTGCCCCACGGCTCCCATGTAACGTCGAGGTGCTTCGGATTGCCCTCGCTATCCTTGTGGTTGCATTCCTTGCCGCAGACAGGGTGCACCATCTGCGTCTTACCCTCACAGAGCTGCACCTTCTTGTCCTCAGCGAACTCAGTGCTGTAATTCACAAGATCATCAGCAAAGAACACCGCCGCGTCGCCTTCCTCCATGCCGTAGCCGCCGCCACCCTCGGCAATGGTGATAGGACTGCTCGCCGTAGGTGCTGTCGCCGTGGTCACGCCGATTTCCGCGCCACCCAGCGCGCCGATGACAGAGATACTCTTTCCACTGGACAGATAGACATTACTGTTGCTATCGGATTTCTTGTTGCCGCTGATTTTCACGCCGCCGGACACCTTGAACGTGCCGTGCACAAACACGCCGCCGCCGTTCACCGCCGTATTGTCGGTGATGCTGCCGCCGCTCATGTTGAATGTACCGTCACCCACAAACACGCCGCCGCCGGTGCCAGTGGTTTTGCCGTCACCGGTCGCTGTGTTGCCGGTGATGCTGCCGCCGCGCATATTGAACTCGCCAGCGGCGACATACACACCGCCGCCGCTCGTTGCGTTGTTGCCGGTAATGCTGCCGCCCTCCATGTGGAATGTGCCGCCAGCCACGAACACGCCGTTGCCGTCCTGTCCGGCACTGTGAGTGATGGTGCCCGTCCCCTTGCAGTCGGTCAGCGTAAAGGAGTAGTGGACGGTGATGCTCGTATGTTCGTCCTTGAACTCAATGCTCTTGCCATTGAGGTCGAGTATCACACCGTCAGCGGGCGTCCAAGTCTCCGTCAGCGTCACGGAGTCGGTCAGATAGTAGTTGCCCGTCGCATCGGGCAGGCTGTCTGTTTTCGTCCACGCAGTAAATGTAACGTCCTCGCCGCCTACTGTATGGCTGTGCGTCTCCGCCGCGGAGCTAAATGCCGCCGCAGACACGCTCTGCTTGGACAGGACATCCCCCTCGCCCTGCCCGGTCACAGTGTTCCCCTCGCCCTGTCCAGCCACAGTGCTATCCTCGCCCTGCCCGGTTCCAGTGCTACCCCCGTCCTGCCCGGTTCCAGTGCTATCCTCATCCTGTTCGGCCACAGTGTTCCCCTCGCCCTGCTCTGCCGCGAGAGTGTCTCCTGCGCCGGCTGTCCCCGCCTCCTCTGCCAACGCCGCCGTAGGCAGCAGCGACAGGCACAGCATCAGCGCAAGGAAAATACTCAATACTTTTTTCTTCACCGCTTAGTACCTCCTGTGTTTCGTGTCCTCGGGTCTCCCGCCAGCCGCACAGAGAAACCGCTCCCCCGTATACGGGGGACAACGGGGCATGCCCCGTTGTGGAATGACCTCTCGTCAACCGCTGTGGGCGGGCGAAAAGCAGCCTCGAAAATGCTTGCTTTTTTGCCCGTTTCCTGTATAGTAGTATCATACACCGTACGTTAACGTGCGATGCAACACTTTTTTTACGTCACGGGGAATTTTTTATGAAAAACGACGACAATTTGTTTTCCATCGGAGAGGTGGCAAAATCGTTGGGCGTCACCCGCCGCGCCATCCTCTACTATGAGGAGTTCGGGCTGATCTGCCCGGACGCGAAGGAGGGGACGAAGGGAAACCGTTACTACACCATCGACACCCTTCTGAAGCTCCGGACCATCCGCATTTTGCAGGGCTTGGGGCTGTCTCTGAGCGACGTGCGGGACTATCTGGACGACGCCTTCGACCTGCCGCAGATGATCCGGCGGCTGGAGAGGCAGCGCGACGAGCTGAACCGCCATATTGAGGGGCTTCAGGAACGCTCCAACACGGAGCCGCCGCAGGTGAAGCAGATACTCACCCCCCGGCAGACCATCTACCGCAGAACCTTTACCGCGCCCAGCGTGGCGGAGCGGACAAAGCTCCTGCGGCGCACCGCCGTGGAGGGGATGCGGCTCTACGGCACGGATCTCACCCACCGGATGTATCTGGTGGAATCCCACATCCAACGGCCGGAGGAGGTGTCCTTCTGCGTGGCGATCCCCTCGGAGAGCGAGGGGGAGTGCGTGGAGCTGCTGCCCGCCACGCCGGCTCTCAGCCTCTACCACCACGGGGCGTACGAAGCTCTGCCCGCCGCGGCAAAGCTGCTTTTCGACTATGCGCGGCAGCACGGTCTCACGCCCACGGGGGAGGTGCGCCGCATTTACCTGGAGGGACCGCCCCAGCGCAGCGATCCCGCCCACTTCACCACGCAGGTGGTGCTGCCCCTCCGGGACGCACCCCGCGAGTGAGCCGCCCGCAAAGCAGCAAAAAAACCGCCCCTCCGGGCGGTTTTTTGTCATACTGCGGACAGCGGTTCAGTCCACCACCACCGACGCAAGCTCCTCGGCGGAAATGCGGTACACCGCGCCGTCAATGCCGTGGCTGCGGAGGGCTGCCAGCACCGCGCCCCGCTCATAGGGGCAGCCCATCAGCGCGGCGCAGAGGGTGTCTGCGTCCAGCGTGGAGAAGAAGTCGCCGTATACGGCGGCGTCCCGGATAAGCCCCTTCTGCACGTCCAGCTTGAACTGCACCTTCCCGCCGGCAAAGCGTCCCGTCCGGTCGATGGTGAACTTCGGGCTTCTGCCGAAGATCCGCTCCCAGCTCCGGAACTGCTCCCCGGCGATCTCCCGGATGCGGGCGTCGTCCTCCGGCGTGACGGTGTATGTAGCGGTGCTGCCGTTCATGATGTGGCGCACCATGGCCGCCTTGAACGTCTCCGCGTCCATGGGGGCGGGAAGATGCTCGGAGATGTTGGTCACGCGATCCCGGACGGACTTGATGCTCTTGGAGGTGATCTTGTAGCTGTCCACCGTGGTGGACGCCACCATCTGCTCAATATCCGTGTCAAACAGCAGGGAGCCGTGATGCACGATGCAGTCGCCCAGCCGGTACTGGGCGTTGCCGGAGAACTTCTTGCCGTCGATGGTCAGGTCGTTGCGGCCGTTGAAGGCGGCGTTGACCCCCATCTCCCTCAGCGCGTCGATCACCGGGGCGATGTACTGGCTGAACTCGATCTCCCCGGCCTCCTTGTGCTGGATGAACGTGAACTGCCAGCCGCCCATGTCCGTATAGATGGTGCCGCCGCCGCTCATGCGGCGCACCAGATGGATGCCGTGCTCGTCGGCGTAGGGCTTGTTGATCTCCTCCAGCACATTCTGGTACTTGCCCACCATCAGCGTGGGCGTGGTGCGCCAGAAAAGGAACACCGTCTCCGGCAGACGCTTTTCCAGCGTAAAGTAGTATTCCAGAGCGAAGTTGTAGTACACATCCGTGGAGCCTGTCTCAATATAGATCATGCACGTCCTCCAGTGCCTCCCACGCCTTGTAGGAGCTGCGTGCCAGCGGCGCGGACGCCACATGGCGGAAGCCCTTGGACAACGCCAGCTCCTTCCAGCGGGCAAAGTCCTCCGGCGTGGCGTACCGCGCCAGCGGATAGTGCTGGGGCGAGGGCTGGAGATACTGCCCGATGGTGAGGATGTCGCAGCCCGTCTCTAAAATATCGTCCATGAGGCGGCTGATCTGCTCCTCCGTCTCTCCCAGCCCCACCATGAAGCCGGTCTTGGTCAGCAGCGTGGGGTCCTGCTCCTTGCAGTAGCGCAGAACGCCCAGTGACCGCTCGTACCGCGCCTGGGGACGCACGGCACCTTGCAGCTCCTTCACCGTCTCCACGTTGTGGTTCAGCACCTCCGGGTGGGCGGCGATCACCGTGTCCAGCGCGGCGTGGTCGCCCTTCATGTCGGAGATCAGCGTCTCCACGGTGGTGCCGGGGCAGACCTCCCGAATGGCGCGGACGCACTTGGCGAACTGCTCCGCGCCGCCGTCCGGCAGATCGTCACGGGTGGAGCAGGTCAGCACCACATGCCGCAGATTCAGCTTTTTAGCGGCTCTTGCCACGTTCATGGGCTCCTCCGGGTCGGGGGGCAGCGGATGGCCGGTGGTGACGTTGCAGAACCGGCAGTTCCGGGTGCAGACGCTGCCGAGTATCATAAAGGTGGAGGTGTGCTTCTGGTAGCACTCGCCCAGATTGGGGCAGTTGGCCTCCTTGCAGACGGTGTTCAGCTTCAGATCCCGCATCAGTGCCGCTACCTCGTTGACGGCGTCCTGGTTATAGCGTACCTTCAGCCATTCCGGTTTCTTTTCCATGTCTTACTCCGCTTCCACCACCGCCACGGCGGTGTCCACACAGACGGTGTCGCCCTCCTCCGCCAGCTGCTTTTTCAGCACGCCGGAGACGGTGGCCTCCACCTGATTGACAACTTTATTTGTCTCGATCTCAAAGAGCGGCTCGCCTGCGGCGACGGTGTCGCCCTCCTCCTTCAGCCACGCGCACAGAACGCCGCTCTCCATTTCCGGTGCCAGCTTGGGCATATTGATCTTCTTTTCCATCGAGTTGTTCCTTTCTGCCGTATCCGGCGATACGATTATCAAAAGTGTCTTATAGCCGCTTCACATGAGATAGTCCATCAATTCCTCCGCCCCGTCGCCCGCCAGATGGCGGCAGATGGCGGCAAACCCCTCCGGGTCTAAGCGTGCGCCGTTGAGCAGCTGCGCCGCCAGCGCACCGTCGATGGCATCGCAGTCGATGACCGCGCTTGAAACGATACCGCGCTTGGCTTGGTAGGCGACGCGGATAGGCGCGCCGTGGAATTGCCCGGATTTCTCGTAGGTAAAGGCAGGCGTCTTGCCCCACGTCCACTCCCAGCTGCGGTACTTCTCGTCCCGCAAACGGCAGACCTCCGCCTCCTGCTCCGCCGTCAGCGTCAGATGGGGACATCCGGGCGGCACCATCTGCGCCAGCAGCCGGTCCTGAAACTCCTCAATGGTCATGGGGCTTGCCAGATGCTCCCGTATATTGGTGACGGTGCAGATGGCGGACTGTGTCCCCCGGCTTTGGAAGCAGTCGTTTTTCCGGTGGGTGGTGATCTGATCCAGCACGCCGAGATCGGAGGAAAACAGCAGCGTCCCGTGGTGCAGCAACCGCCCCTTTGTCATCCGCTGTGCGCTGCCGGAGATCTTCAAATCGCCGATGGCGATGTCACAGGTTCGGTTCTTCCGTGCGGGAACGCCGATTTCATTCAACGCCGCGATCACCGGGGAGAGCACAGCGTCGTAGTCCACCGCGCCGCTGGCGCGGACGATGTACGTGTAATTCACATTCCCCAGATCGTGATAGACCGTCCCGCCGCCGCTGATCCGGCGCACCACGGGGATCCCCCGCTGCCGCAGGGCCTCCACGTGCACCTCCCGGCAGATGTTCTGATAGCTGCCCACCACCACCGCCGGGGCGTTCTGCCACAGCAGGAAAATATCATCGTCCAGATACGTCTGGTAAACATATTCCTCAAAGGCTTGGTTGTAAAACGGATCGTGGGAAACGTTCCGCACCGTAAGCATACACAGACACCGCCTTTCTCCCGCACGGGCTTCGCTTGCCCGGTAAGTCGAATTTAGTTTTACATATCATATTATAGGAAACACCATGGTAATGTCAATGAAAACCTGCCCGGACACACCGCCGCCCCGCAGGGGCGAGGAAATGGCACATTTCTTATTTTGCTATGCTTTTGCATAGCAAAAAACTCCCGAAACACAGGTGTTTCGGGAGTTTTGGTTGTCATGCCGTACCACTGTAGATTTTTGAACCCCCGGCTCAAAAATCTCATGTGCAAGTCGGAATTCTCCGTTCTTTTTTAACTTTTCTCAAACTTTTTTAATGGGTGCCTTCAAGAGCTGCTAATTGGCCGCGTGAAAAACCACATTATGCGAAAACGCTATTTTTTCTCTGGCATCTCGCTCATATCCGCGGCTGCCCCTTCCAAAAGGTCAGTCACGACCTGATTGAGCTGCGCGGCGTTCTTCGGGGAGATGACCGGCGTATTGGACTGTGACTCAATGTCTTTCCTTGTTCGCCCGGCAACCTGTCCGCCAGCTTTAGCAACTTCCAGATTCTCTTGGAAGGTCGAAGGCTTTCGATCCTTTGAAAACTGTGTGGTGGTGGCTTCTGCCAGCATATTCAGCACCAGCTCCAGCGTGGTCATGTTATCACGAAGGTTTTCCTTTTTCAAGCCCTTCAGATTTTTGTACTGCCGGGTGGACATCCCCGACCATGCGCGGGAGATCTCATCGGTGAGGATGGCGTACTCCACGCCCTTCTGAACGCCGCGGGCGTCCCACTCGTCTGTCAGTTCCTTACGGACCTGAATGGCCTGCAGCCGCTGGTTGATCCACTCGCGGGTGTACCCCTTTTTGAGATAGGTTTCCAGTGCCCGCTCGATGGTCAGCTCCGGGTCGATGGTTTCCTCAATGCGCTCCCGGCCAACCTGTGCTAACCAGGCTCGGAACGGTTCTGCTTTTGGCGAGGGAATGGATTGGATGATACGGAGGAGCTGCTCGGTGTCCGCTACATCGGTCAATCGTTTTTTCCCGTCTGGAGCAGTCATTTTCAACTGTACGATTTTTTCGTACAGTTCAACTGCGCCTTCAGACTTTAGTTTTCTCTTGAGATCACTCCAATAACGGCGTGGATTATCTGTGCCGCTCAACACCTCGCAGACATCGACAATGGAAAAATACCATTCCTCTTTTTCCTCATCCCACGCAGTACGAATGCGCTTGTCCTCGAATAGCTGGATCTTATCATTCTGTGCCATTCTGTTCACCTCACTCCTGCAACAATTCTCTCAGCAATCCCTGGCAGCCCTCCAGCACATCCCGCCAAGTCGACTCGAAGTCCTCGGTATACCACGGGTCGGCAACATCGCGGGGGTGGTCGGTGTAGTCCATCAGGAGGTGCAGCTTGCCGGCAAAGTCGCCGCCGCAGATGCGGTACATATTCCGCAGGTTCGCGCTGTCCATGCCGATCAGCAGATCGTACTTGTCGTAATCCTGATTGGTGAGCTGCCGAGCTGCGTGGCCGTCGCAGGTGATTCCATGCTCCGCCAGCTTGCGCCGCGCCGGAGGATAGACCGGGTTGCCGATCTCCTCTCGACTGGTGGCCGCCGACTCGATATGGAATTGTGACGCCAGCCCAGCCTTCTTCACCAAGTCCTTCATCACGAACTCGACCATGGGGCTGCGGCAGATGTTCCCATGGCAGATAAACAGGATATTCTTCATACCGATTCTTCTCCGAAAACTCATCATTTTCTACAGTATAGCAGGTATCCTCGTTTTCGCCAAGAGCAATTTCCGAATGTTCGGCTCTCTCAATCATCCGCAGCAGCTCCTTTTTGGATAAGCCGCTTTCAGCGGCCTTCCGAATGTACCAGCACCTCTCGTCCATGGTCAATCCGGCCTCCATGATGACCACATTCTGCGTCCAGTTCAGACGCATTGCCGCTGCCAGCACTTCCGGCGTGTCGCCGTACATCCGGTAGAAGTCCCGCATCCGGCGCAGGTTGCGGGGAGAAAAGCCCTCGGCTGCGGGATAGGTGGCTTGCAGGTATTCCGACGCCGCGACAGCCGCTCCTTTCTCGCTCCTGCCGCTGACCAGCCGACCAATCTCGCAGTACAGCTCCATCTGCGGGAGCTGCGCCGCGACAGCGGCGTCCAGCGCGGTGAACATGGCGGTGTAATCTGTTGGCTTGCGAATGTTCATTGGCTTTCTCCTTTCCGGCGCGGCGCGCCTGATCAACGCTCAAAGCAGAGAAAAGCACGGCGGTGTCACCGTGTTTTTCTCTGCTTTGACCTGCTTCAGATGACCCGCACGATCTGCTCCCACAGCAGGATGTGCTTTTCATCAATGGCTTTGTTGTCATGATAATGGCCGAACAGCCAGTAGTGGTATCTTGCTCTTTCCCGTACCTCCTGCAAGAAGTCCGTGAGCCGGTCCGCCTCGTTGTGGCGGCTTCCCATGAGGGCGATGCTGGTGGGAGCGCAGTGGGTGATGATGTAGCCCACCTGCCAGCCGACCGCGTCAAGGTTTCGCTGCGCTTCGGCGTATTCCTCATCGGAGGGAAGCTCCTGCGCCCACCACGAGATATGGTTGACTCGGTATCTCGCTCTGGGCTTGCGCTGGAGCGTCATGAGCCTTCGCTCAAAATCCGGGGCATCCGGCTCTAAAATCCCATCCTCAATATCGTGGCTTTTTGCGCCGCCCATGGTGAAGAAGCGGCAACCCTCCAGCTCAAAGATCTGGCCGCGCATCAGGTGCAGCACATGAGGACGAACGCGGTGTACCTTGCCGCCGTGCAACTCCGCCACTGGGTATCGTTCCAGCGCGTCATAGTTTTCGTGGTTGCCGCAGACGAAGGCAAGCGTGAAGGGCAGGCGCTCCAGCCAGTCCAGCGTTTCATCGTCGCGACTGTCGCCAAACCACACACCCCCGAAGTCTCCGGCGCAGATCATAATGTCCTGCTTTGTCATCCGCGCCTGTTCGGGAAAGTATTTTGGTTTGAATCGCTCAAAATTTCCGTGGAGGTCGCCGGTCACAAATACCATTTTCCCATCTCCTTTTTTAGTTTGATATGCTCTGGCGGATCTCGATGCCGCTCTTGAGCGTCACGCTGATCTCATTCTTGGACAGCACCTTCACCTGCGCCACCAGCTGCCGGATGGCACTCTCGTCCCATTCCGCGATGTGGGGCACGGCGTTTTCCAGCATCCCCGCGGCATCCTTGATGCGCCGATCCGCTTCGGCGTGTTCCTTATTCTCGGCAAGGATGGTTGCCCGCAGCTCCTTTAGCGCGGTCTGCTCGTCCAGTATCTCCTTGAACTGATCCCCATAACAGTCGGTTTTTGCGCTGACCGCCAGATCCCGCAGATCCTGCAGCGCGATGACGCCGCCGTTGGTGTTTACTTTTCTCTGCACCTCTATGGAGAACATCCCCTCAAAGGCGATCCCTTGTACCTCGTCCAATGCCGCAAGCTGTGCGGCAAGGTCGTTGAGCTCGTTGAGGCTGATGTCTAATCCATCCAAGTGGGGCGAGAGATACTCAAAGGCAAAGTAGTCTTCGATCTCCATGTACAGGATATCGTCCGTCTGAAGCCGCACCTTTTCCATGGCGTCCCACACCTCCCACGGGGAGGCGGGCAGCTCCAGCTTGGCATAGGCTGCGCTATACGGCGTATCGTTTTTAGCGAGATACACACGCAGTATTTTTTTACCCAAGGGTCATTCCTCCCATCTCCGGCTGTTGTTCATAGCAGGCGGGGTCAGCGCCGGGGACGCCCCAGCCGAACATGGAACCCGTTTTCATGGCTTCCTCCTGCGCGGGGGTAACGCCCAGCCGCTCGTTGTTGTAGTCCGCTATCTCACGGTTATGCGCTGGATCGTTCGTGCTCCAATCACTGGGGTAGTAGCCGCTTTCACCGCGCTTGATGCAGATGAGCTCACCGGTGCCGGGGAGGGTGGAGAAGCACAGCTCCGGCAGTCCATCCGCCAGCTTGGGAGCGAATAATTCCTGCTCCGTCTGGATGCTCCACTCGTCCGAGTTCCAAAGGTGGACATACAATTCACCGCCGTCATCCACGGAAATCTCCCGCTGCTCAAAGCCCTCGCCCCAGCCGTCCGAAGCCTGTCCAGTGAGATATTCCTTTAAGGTTTCCAGCTCTGTGTCGGATAATTCCCCGGCGACACGGCATTCCGCCACGCCCCAGAGCTGCCGGTCACGCTTCTCCACGGTGAAGACGGCGGAGCGTACCTTGCGGTCAACGCTGTCGGCTTCGTCATACCAATGCATGAGACCTCGCTCGGTCTCCTCCGGCATCCGGTTTTTCACCAGTGCCGCCGTGATCTGATCCTGATAGCCCCGCAGCTCACGGCCCTCCAGCAATGTGCTGCTGTCATCAAATTCGCCGTACTCGTTCCGCTCGTAGAGATCGGCGGTCAGGGGCATATACAGCTTGAGGGTGGTCAGCTTGGGCGGCAGCACAGTGAAGCTGTCCTCGCCGGGGATGAGCGGCAGCGTGCGGCCATTGTCCCACTTCATAAAAATTTGCCCCTCATCATCCACGAAGTCTACTTCGCCCTCGGTGCCGGGAAAAATGGGATGATGGGGATCGTCCATAGCGTTCAGCCGGATGCGGGTGCCGGGGGGATACTGCTCCCTGATAAAATTCACCATTTTTCTGTCCATCATCGTTTCCTCCATGTTTTGCTCTCTGTCGTAAAACTCCAGCTCGTAGATCACGCCGCGATCTTGCTTTCGGGTATCCTTCACCTTGACCGTCGTACCATCAAAGATGTAATTGCCGGCTTTTCCAAAATCGGTGTAGAAGCCCTTGCCGTGGTTGCAGGTGGAGAAGGGATGCTCCGGCTGATCCTTGATCTTGGAATAGAAGCCCACCGTCTGCACCGTGGTCACCACACGGGTCAGCCCCACCATATCCGCGTGATTGGCGTGGCTGACGGTCTTGAACTCCGCTCCGGGTCGGATGAACCGTTTCAGCTCGGCAAGGCTTTTGAAAGCGACCGGCTCTCGCTGCTTTTTTGAAGCGTCCATTACATTCCACCGAAGGTCATGCCCTGCTCAGACCGAGGCTCGTGATCCTCCTGCCGGCAAGGGGCTTCCTCGCCGTAGAAGTCGAAGATCATGTCATCCACCTGCTTGCGGACGGCGGGATCGTCGGTCAGCACCTCGTAACGGAAGCCTGTGGTGGGGCGATACGGCAATTCCTCCCGCACGCACTCGAGAAAGGCTTCGGCATCGGTAAACTCCTGTGTATCGCCGTTGGCAAAGGACACGTGGCCCACCAGCGGCTTGTCCCGCGCCATGTTCTGCCGCTGGACATCCAGATCATAGGCCGTACAGT
>ERZ1026844.929-NODE-929-length-19081-cov-20.759540_pt1 | contig 19081 bp, 8 predicted proteins | sample MGYA00380152_ERZ1026844 | MGnify/ENA primary metagenome ERZ1026844 (study PRJEB33269, sample SAMEA4719788) | human gut metagenome | biome: human-associated habitat; feature: organic feature; material: feces | place: Cameroon | collected 2013-10 ... | reverse complement strand
ACGAAGAGCTATATAAATATCTGCTCATCACGCAGTGCAACGAGCTCAATCGCAGTCTGCCCGAGATGTTCGAGACTATCTCAAACTGGACGGAACTGCTCTTTCCCGCGAATCTTTTGAGAAGCGACAGCGTTCTTGGTCACATGGTTTCCGACATCCCCGAAGAGGATTGGCAGGATGCCGTCCAGATCATCGGCTGGCTGTATCAGTATTACAACACCGAGCTGAATGCAGTTGTTTATGATGGAAATATGTCTAAAAGCAGGATTCCAAAGGAACTTCTTCCTGCTGCAACGACAATTTACACGCCGGACTGGGCAATTCGCTATATGGTTGAAAACAGCCTTGGTCGGCTTTGGCTGGAAGGACACCCCAATGCCGAGCTGCACGACGGCTGGAAATACTATCTGGACGAAGCAGAACAGGAGCCGGAGGTAGAGGCGCAGCTTGCAAAGCTCCGCGAGGAATACAAAGCAATCAAGCCGGAGGAGATCAAGGTCATCGACCCCTGCATGGGCAGCGGCCATATTTTGGTCTATGCCTTTGATGTGCTGATGCAGATTTATACCTCCGCCGGCTGGGATCAGCGCGAGGCGGCGCAGAGCATACTCAAGAACAATCTCTACGGTCTCGATATTGACGACCGTGCGGCGCAGCTTGCCTATTTTGCCGTGATGATGAAGGCGCGGAAGTATGACCGCCGCCTGCTCACCCGCGGCATTCAGCCGAATATTTTCTCCATCCGCGAGAGCAACGGCATTCAAACAAGGACGGTTGAATATTTTCACAGGAATGATCCGAAGCTGAAGGCCGATATTGAGAGCATAGTCGCAAAAATGCGGGACGCGAAAGAGTACGGTTCTATTCTGAACATCACACCCGTGGACTTCGCCGGGCTGTACGCTCGGTTTGACGAGATCCGCGAGGACATCAATATGATGCAGAAACCGGCGTTGGAGGAACTGCTGCCGCTGGTCAAGTGCGCCGAAATGCTGGCACAAAAGTATGATGTTGCCGTGACGAACCCGCCGTATCTTGGCAGTTCCAGATTCAGCGCAAAACTCAATGATTTTGTAGTTGCAAATTATCAGGATGTAAAGGCTGATCTCTCGATGGTGATGTACAAACACGCATTGCGAGATATGTGCAATGAGAACGGTTTTGTGTCCTTTATAACAACGACATCATGGATGTTCTTGTCTAGCTTCGAAAAATTGCGCAGTTTTGTTCTTGCGAGCTATGATTTTGAGTCTCTTGTTGATTTTGGCACAGAACTCTTTGAGGGAAAAGTCGGTCACAATCCGATTGTCGCATGGGTTAATCGTAAATCGCACACTGACCATGCTATGACTGGCATTCGCCTTGTAGACTATTGCTATTCGCGGAGAGATGAAAAGGAAACGGAGTTCTTCAATAAGAGAAATTATCATTATCCGAAACAGTCCAACTTCTCCAAAATCCCCGGCTCTCCGGTGGCGTATTGGGTGAGTGAGCGGGTATTGCAATCTTTTATGTTTATGCCATCATTCGGCAACTATTTTGAACCACGGCAAGGATTGGCAACTGGTGATGATGAGACCTTCCTTCGCTATTGGCATGAGGTGGATATAAACAAGCTTTCAACTAACTGTACCAGTAAAGAAAGTTTGTGGCACTCTGGGTGCAAATATGTTCCCTTTAATAAGGGTGGTGCATATCGAAAGTGGTACGGGAACAACGATTATGTTATAGCTTTCGATGTTGTAAACTATAACCGCCTATCACAGCAGGGGAATAAGTTGCCATCAAAGCAGTATTATTTCCACGAAGGAGTGACTTGGTCTGCGTTAACAAGTGCATTGTTCTCTGGTAGATATTGTGGTATTGGCTATGTCTTTGCGGGGAAAGGTCCCATGTGTTTTTCTAATGATCCCTCAAACACATTGTCTATGTGCGCTTTAATGAACAGTAAGCCGTTTGCTTATTTTTACAGAATTCTATCTGCTACTATGGACTTCAATCAAGGCACAATGCGCTGCATTCCTTATGCCACCGGAAGCGAACAGAATGAGCTGTATACTAATCAATGTATTCAGAGTTCAAAATCTGATTGGGATTCCTATGAAACCTCATGGGATTTCAAGCGGAATCCGCTGGTGTGAGGTGAAAATAATGTTTGATAATAAAACATTCTTTAATTATATTGCAGAACACAACGAAGATGGTGCAATTAAATATATGCAGGACAACAATCCTGATTATTTGTATAAGTTTTATTCTTTATCGGATAAGGTAACCGACGAGTTGGATAGGAAAAAACTGGATACGCTTAGATCAAATTCAAACTGGTTTGATTTATCAGAACATCAGAATGACCCTTTAGATATGAGAATGGCTTATGCTAGTAATGAACTACATAATGATGCATCTTCGAAACAAGTTGAATTGGCAGAAGCTTTCTTTACAACACTGCAAAAAAGTATGGTTTTGTGTAGTTTTAGTGCTTTGGATCAATTTAACTTGCCAATGTGGTCTAATTATGCAAACAACCATAAAGGGTACTGTATAAAATATAAAATTACAAAAAAATGTGCTATATGGAGGATAATATATGAGGAAAACAGAATTCCCACTTTAGCAATACCTTTGGATTTATTGTATGCAATGGAAAAAAGTAATGATCGTGGTTATGAAACACCAGAACTTGAGCAAAATTGTTGTCTTGCGTTACTGCTTCTCGATATAAAGCACTCGTCTTGGCAGCATGAAGAAGAATATCGGCTGTTGATGCCAGCTATTGGTGATGGAGGCAGCAATTTCAGAAATGACGAACTGGGGATAATACCAACAGATGTATATATAGGAAAGAATTGTATTTTGGAATATGAAAAAGAAATAAAAATGATTTGTCAAAAAATATTGAAATGCAATTGCTACAAGGCGGTTACCAGTAAAAATAAAATACTGGATTTTATATAACCTAGACAGTATTGTGATAATTGCCTAATTTAAAGCGATTATCCGGTGATGGACAAAAATAAAAGAGAAAATATAGTCTCTATACCACCACCCAAAACCACCCAAGCACTTCTGAATCATGGCATACCACCTGAAACCAACTTAGCACTGACTTGTACTAACCTAAAACTTAATTGCGACCGACCGCAATAACAATGACCAAAATTGGCGGAGGAATTATTGATATGGGAAGACTGATTTCCGATAAATATGCTGCGTGGAAGGACGAGTGCGAAGCGCGCTTCCGGCAGCTCAAGAAGAACGAAGAGGAGCTCAACCGCATTTTTATTGACATTTACGGCCTGCAGGACGAATTGACGCCGGATGTGGCGGACAAGGATGTGACCGTGCACCGCGTGTTTGACAGCAAAGACGATGTGCCGGAGAGCATGAAGGGCTCGAACTATGTCCGCACCATGCGCGATGAAATAGTCTCCCTCATCTCTTACGCCGTGGGCTGTATGTTCGGGCGGTATTCGCTCGATGTGGACGGGCTCGCCTATGCGGGCGGCGAATGGGATGCCGGCAAGTACAAGACTGTTATCCCCGACCGAGAGAACATCATTCCCGTCTGCGATGACGAGTATTTCAGCGACGACATTGTCGGCAAATTCGTTGATTTCGTCTGCAAGGTATACGGCGAGGACACGCTCGAGGAGAACTTGCGCTTTGTTGCCGACGCTCTCGGCGGCAAGGGCACATCCCGCGAGGTGATCCGCAGCTATTTCCTGAGCGACTTCTATTCGGATCATCTGAAAACCTATCAGAAGCGCCCGATATATTGGCTGTTCAGCTCCGGCAAGAAGAACGGCTTCAAGGCGCTCTGCTATATGCATCGCTATCAGCCCGATCTCCTCGCGCGTATGCGCACCGACTATGTGCATGAGCAGCAGGAGCGCTACCGCACGCAGCTCCAGATATTGGAGGACAGTATGCAGAGCGCCGCGCCCTCCGAAAGAGTGAGGCTGAACAAGCAGATCGCAAAGCTCAAGGATCAGGCGCTGGAGATTCAGAAATACGAAGAAAAAATACACCATCTCGCCGACCAAATGATTGAAATTGATTTGGATGACGGCGTTAAGGTGAACTACGCCAAGTTCCAGGATGTGCTCGAGAAGATAAAATGAGGCGCTGAGCCTTTTGATTTTTGATTTGCAACGGTCTGCCGAAAAGAGGAAGAATAGATGAACAAAACCGCGATAAAAAACTTTGCCGTTGAGGCGCGAGTTCAGCTCATTGAAGCTGTCAAGCAGAGGGCATATGAATACGAGATAACCGAGGACGGCGAGAACAGAGCCGACTTGGAGAGCATCGGAGGCCATGTGCTGTCCGCGCAGGTAAAGGAGCAGCGCAGGGAGCTGATTTCTCAGATTCAGCATAAGGGCTATACGCAGGTGATGGAGGAGGCGGCATATACCTGGTTCAACCGCTTCATCGCCCTTAGGTTCATGGAGGTCAACAGCTGCCTCCCCTCGAAAGTCCGCGTTTTTACCGATGAAAACGGCGCGTTTAAGCCCGAGGTCTTGAAGCAGGCAATGTCCGTTGAGCTTGACGGACTGGATAAAAACAAAGTTTTGCAGCTGCTCGACGCGCAGGCAAACGAAGAGCTATATAAATATCTGCTCATCACGCAGTGCAACGAGCTCAATCGCAGCCTGCCCGAGATGTTCGAGACTATCTCAAACTGGACGGAGCTGCTCTTTCCCGCGAATCTTTTGAGAAGCGACAGCGTCCTCGACCGCATGGTGACGGAGATCCCGGAGGAGGACTGGCAGGACGCAGTCCAGATAATCGGCTGGCTGTATCAGTATTATAACACCGAGCTCAAAGACGATACCTTTGCCAAGCTCAAGAAGAATATTAAAATCACCAAGGAGCGAGTCCCCGCCGCGACGCAGCTTTTCACCCCGGACTGGATAGTTCGCTATATGGTGGAAAACTCCCTCGGTAGACTTTGGCTGGAGGGTCACCCCGATGCCGAGCTGCACGACGGCTGGAAATACTATCTGGACGAAGCCGAGCAGGAGCCGGAGGTGGAAGCGCAGCTTGCAAAGCTCCGCGAGGAATACAAAGCAATCAAGCCGGAGGAGATCAAGGTCATCGACCCCTGCATGGGCAGCGGCCATATTTTGGTCTATGCCTTTGATGTGCTGATGCAGATTTATACCTCCGCCGGCTGGGATCAGCGCGAGGCGGCGCAGAGCATACTCAAGAACAATCTCTACGGTCTCGATATTGACGACCGTGCGGCGCAGCTTGCCTATTTTGCCGTGATGATGAAGGCGCGGAAGTATGACCGCCGCCTGCTCACGCGCGGCATTCAGCCGAATATCTTCTCCATCCGCGAGAGCAACGGCATTCAGACAAGGACGGTTGAATACTTCCACAAGAATGATCCGAAGCTGAAAGCCGATATTGAGAGCATAGTCGCAAAAATGCGGGACGCGAAAGAGTACGGCTCTATTCTTAACATCACGCCCGTAGACTTCGCCGGGCTGTACGCTCGGTTTGACGAGATCCGCAATGATATCAGCCTGCTGAGAAAACCGGCGCTGGCAGAGCTGCTGCCGCTGGTCAAGTGCGCCGAAATGCTGGCACAAAAATACGATGTTGTCGTGACGAATCCGCCGTATATGGGCGCTTCCGGCATGGGTGCAAAGCTCGCAGAGTATGTAAAGAAGAACTTCCCGGACAGCAAGGCGGATATGTTCGCCGTGTTCATCGAACGCTGCGGGCAGATGGCAAAGCAAAATGGCTATCAGGCGATGATCACGCAGCACTCGTGGATGTTCCTGTCCAGCTTTGAAAAGCTGCGTACAAAGTTGCTGGCAGTCGATATTGTCAATATGGCGCACCTCGGTGCAAGAGCGTTTGAAGAGATCGGCGGCGAAGTGGTGCAGACCACATCGTTTGTTATTCGCAAGAGCCACATTGCTGATTATAAAGGCGAGTATTGCCGTCTGATCGGGCCGACCTCTCAGCAAGGGAAAGAGGATATGTTCCTCGCGGGTGAAAACCGTTATGCGGCAGACCAGTCCAACTTCTCCAAAATCCCCGGCTCTCCGGTGGCGTATTGGGTGAGTGACATAGTTCCGCTAATTTATACAGAGAATCCGACCTTAGAGAAACTCGCTGATGTAAAGCACGGGCTTTCGACTGGGAAAAACGAGATGTTTGTACGGCTTTGGGAGGAAGTTGCTTGGACAAAAGTTGATACCAGCATCACAAGCAGAGACCAAATTGCGACTTCACCAGCGAAGTGGTTCCCCTATAACAAAGGCGGTGAATTTAGAAAGTGGTATGGAAACGCAGATTATGTCTTATGGTATAACCTTGAAGGACAAGCAAAGATGGCGTCATTGTCTGGGCATCGACACGACGGCAAGGATCGGTATTTCCAAGAAGGAATAACCTGGTCCTTCATTAGTTCAAGTAACTTTGGCGTGAGATATACTCCGCCGGGTTTTGCATTTGATGTTGCAGGGTCATCTATGTTCTTTGACCGTGATATTATCAAATATGTTACCGGATTACTTTGTTCATGCTTGGGAACGTTTTTTATGAGCATTCAGAATCCAACCCTGAATTTTCAGGTTGGCAATCTTAAAAATGTGCCTGTTCTTATCAAGGAACAAAGTGCGGTTGAAGAAAGAGTTGACAGTTGCATAAACATGTCAAAGCAAGATTGGGATTCCTACGAAACCTCATGGGACTTCAAACGGAATCCGCTGGTGTGACCCCTCAGTCTCGGCGTTCCGCCGAGCCAGCTCCCCTTTCAGGGGCGCCGTGACCGTATGCCTCCCCTGAAAGGGGAGGGGAACCGCGCAAGCGGTGGAGGGGTGTACACAAAGGCAAAAAACCGGCACAAACCCCTCAGTCTCGGCTGCGCCAAGCCGGCTCCCCTTTCAGGGGCGCCGTGACCGTATGCCTCCCCTGAAAGGGGAGGGGGACCGCGTGAGCGGTGGAGGGGTGCACACAAAGGTAAAAAATCAGCACAAACCCCTCAGTCTCGGCTGCGCCGATCCAGCTCCCCTTTCAGGGGCGCCTATATGCCGCGCAAGCGGTGGAGGGGTTCACAAACAAAAACTTCAACAGAGGTAACGAGTATGAGCATAAACGTTGAACAAACATTAAGAGATCGCTTTGCGGCGCCGCTTCCGGACAACTACAAGCGCAGAATTATCTTTTGGCAGGATCCGGACGGGGAGTTCTCCGACTTCGTGGACGGGCTGTGCATTGACGGCGTGAAAATTCTGAAGCTGACCGGGAGAAACAATTTTGCCGCCAAGCTGCTTTTGTCCCATACCGACACGCAGAGCAGCTATCTTGTCTATAATCCTGTCTCATACTCGGATATTCGCGACAACTGGCTGCTGGATATTGAGCTTTACAGCGAGGAGTTCCGCGCCGACCTGCTGTCTATCCGTATGCAGGAGCTGGATATGCCCGCAACCGCGTCGTTTCGCAAGGCGATGAGGTCATATTCAAAGTTCTTCGAGAACAAGGAGCGCCTTGCCAAGCTGAGGGCACTGAAGAGCAGCTACACAAATACCGTTCAGCTGCATATTGATATTCTCGCCGTCCTTTCCGGCGCGAGCGCCAACACTATGCCCGGAGTAATAAGCGCCGTTCTCATGAACGGCTTGGATACCGAGAGCAACGAGGCGATAATCAACATCAAAAAGTTCGGCAGCGAAGCTGCTCTTTGGGAGCTTATAAACCGTTATACCGGCTATGCTTATGACAACGGCAGCTCTCTGATTTCGCTCGCCTCCCATATTCTGCTGACCACCCTGTCCATCACCATGCCGGCCTCCTGCCTGAGGGGGCTGGAAAAATATATCTCCGAGCCGCATCAGCAGATTTGCTATTCGCTCATAAATGAATGGATGCATTCCGAATATGACGATGAGCTCTATGATATAGCCCGCGCCGTCGAGGAACAGCATAATCTGGAGAAACGCTTCGATGAGCTCGAGGTGTCGGAGCTGATGAACAGCGAGTGCTTCCCGTGCATCAACGAGTGCATTCTGAGAAAATATATGTCGGAGATCTCCGAAAATATTATCAAGGCCGACGACATTGTGACGGCTGTTGAAAAGCGCAGAACTCAGAAGTGGTACAAGCGCGTTCGCTATTACTACGACGGCCTTCTCCAGGCGGCTCATATGCAGCAGTTCTATCAGGCAAATATCGCGGGCTTCCCCGTTGCCAAATATACCGAGCTTTGGAATAACTATACCAAAGACTACTGCAAAATGGATAATTACTATCGCCAGTTCCACGCGGCGTTCGGAAAGAGCCTGAAGGAATCCAGCACGGTGCTTGAGGATCTTTATAAGAATGTTGCGGACTATGTCGAGAGGCTCTACAAGAACCGATATCTCGCCGCCCTCGGAAACAAGTGGACAACGCTTGTCAAGGATGAGCTGGCAAACAGCTCCGAGCTCGCCGGGATACCGCAGCAGGCGAACTTTTATAAAAATTTTGTCAAGCCTATTGAATATTCCGGCAGCCGAGTCTATGTTATTATCTCCGATGCGCTTCGCTATGAGGTCGCCGTCGAGCTGACGGGTCAGCTGCTGAAGGAAACTAAGGGCACGGCAAAAATTTCTTCTATGCAGGCGGTGTTCCCGTCGGCAACAAAATTCGGCATGGCGGCGCTCCTGCCCCATGAGCAGCTTCAAATGACGGACGACATAAAGGTTCTCTGCGACGGCGAGCCCACCGACGGGACTGCCGGAAGAGAGAAGATACTCAACAGGACGCACGCGGGCAATGCCGCCGTAACATATAGGGCGTTTCTTTCAATGAAACGCGAGGAACGCCGCGAAAAGGTCAAGGATGCGCAGGTCGTTTATATCTATCACAACGCCATTGACGCCGTCGGCGACAAGGCCGCGACGGAAGATCAGGTCTTTGACGCTTGCGAGCAGGCTATTCTGGAGCTGAAGAACTTGGTGCGGCTTATCACCAACGACTGCGGCGGAGCCAATATTTTAATTACCGCCGATCACGGGTTCCTTTATTCATATAACCCCTTGGACGAAAGCGACAAGGCGGAGAAAAGCTTTGTTTCCGGCCACATTATCGAGCTTGACCGCAGATATGTCATAGCGGACGGCAACTGCACGGCGGAGCATATGCTGAGAATACCGATGACACACCTGAACAGCAGCCTTGTGGGCTTCACTCCGCTCGACAACATCCGCATGAAAAAGCAGGGCGGCGGCATGAACTACATACACGGAGGAATCTCTCTCCAGGAATGCGTTGTCCCGGTCATCGAGTTCAAGAATATTCGCTCGACCTCCAAGAAATTCGTTGACGTTAAAAAGGCGGAAATTCAGCTGCTCAGCCAGAGCCGCAAGGTTTCCAACAGCATCTTCTCCCTGGATTTCTATCAGAAGGAAGCGGTGAGCGGTAAGATTGCGGCTGCCACCTATGAGATCTATATGGCGGATGACTCCGGCAACGCAGTCTCCGACAAGAAGACGATAATCGCCGACAAGACAAGCGGCAACGGCGCCGATCGCGTGTTCAGAACGAGGTTCACGCTCAAGGGCGTAGAGTTTAAGAAGACAGACACATACTATCTGACCGTAGTGGAAAAAGGAACTACTAATGTTAATGACAGAATTGAATTCACGATTGACATCGCGTTCGTGAATGACTTCGATTTCTAAGGAGGAGCAAATGGAGGAAAGATATTATTGCATGGAATGCCAAATTGTGAGTAGCTTTGACTCTAGAAGGAAAACTCATCCTTGCCGGCTTTGCAAAAATGAAATGTGGTATTTAGGGATGAATAGCATTGTTAATGGAACGTTGTATAATGCTTATGTTCCATACGATGAAAAAGAACTTAAAATCCCAGAAGGAACCGAGTACTTAGAGTGGGGAGCATATAGAAATAAAACCAATCTTAGTACAATTTTATTTCCATCCACAATTAAAGATATTTCGGGATGTTGTTTTGACGGTTGTACATCATTAAAAAGAGTTGAAGTTCCAGGTTCTGTTAAAACCTTGGGCTACAGTGCGTATGCTAATTGCATTAGCCTTAATGAGGTTTTATTGACGGATGGAATAGAGGTAATTGACGAAAAAACATTTTACGGATGTTGCCATTTGAAAGCGATCAATTTTCCTGCATCATTAAAAAAAATAGGAAAAGAAGCGTTTAGCACTAATTCAAATCATAAGCTTATAGCATTATCCAGAAACATTACCGAAATAGGAGAGAATGCATTCGGAGAGGCTGCTAATTCAAATGCATTTTTTCTTGTTCCGAAGGATTCATTCGCCGAAGAATATGCCAAGGCGAATAATTGCAATTATCGTATTTATGAAGTGCTAGAAGGATTTATTAGTAACGGTTACGAATATGCTGGCACATTATTCTGCTCAACTAAAGTAACGAGCTCAGTTCGCATAAAATCAGGAATTCAAACAATCGCTACCGGCGCATTTTCTGGTCAGAAATCTATTAATGAGGTTGTATTTCCTAATTCACTTAAGGAAATACAAGACAGGGCATTTGAAAGCTGCAAAGGTATTGAAAAATTGACATTCAACAATGGATTGACAACCATCGGATCAAAAGCTTTCAGTGATACGAAACTTAAACTGGTGAATCTTCCTATAACTGTAAAAAACTTGGCAGCAGATGCATTCCCTGAAAAATGCATAGTTGCAATTGGCGATGAGATGCCTGGATATGCCGAGAGAATTTCCGAATTTGAAGAAAGAAGAAACCATATCAATCAATACGTAAATGCATTATCAAATGTTGAAAAAAATATAGAGCTGATTTCAAATAAAATTGCACTTTACGATGTCAACGCACCAACTGACCTATTTGAAATTCCTGATATTAAGGTTCAACAAGAAAAAATTAGTACACAAATTCAAAACGAAAATCAAAAGAAAGAAAAAGAAATTAGTGAATTAACAGACAAATTGAATGAAGTATCTGCTTCAATTGATCAGTTAAATGCAAAAAGAAAAAAATGTTCTCTCTTTGCGCTATCACGAAAAAAGGAGATTAATGTTCAGATAACAGCCGCGATTGAAAATGTGAATTCGATTAAAGAAATTATTCGGATTACTGAAAACGAATATTCTAAAAAACTTGGATTGTTATCAACCGAGCAGAGCAAAATTAACAGCAAACTGCGTAGATTAGAGGATATTCAAAAATCGAGGGATGAAGAAAAGCATAAAGTTGAGTTATCATTGACTCAATCTGAAAACGAAAAGCAAAATTTGCTTATAACCATAAAAGAAGCCGAGGAAAAACTAAACCAAGATAAGGCTTTGTTTGATGATTGTCATATTAAATGGAGTCGAAGCTATGAAAAAGCAAAGAAGCAGAGAGAGATTAAGGAAAATGCTGCCAAAGAAGCCGAGCGTATTGCAAAACTAAGAGACGAAAAGGAAAATTTGATAGCAGAACTTGCAATCCCAGAAATTTCTGACACTAAATTGGCGGTTGATGATACATCTTCATCAATTGACGAGGTTCAACTTAATAATATTTATCAAAAAATATTAAATAATCGAAATGAACGGAAATATATTACAGAACTTAACGAGTTTATAACTGTTAATTCCGATAAGATTAAAAAAGCAAAGGAACTTAACAAATTGTTAGGACTGCCGGAAGATGATAATATTGAAAAACTTTCAATCTGCGATGTTCCGGAATCTCTTACGATTAATCTTCCTGAAAGATTTGTTAAACTCAATAAGTACTTTGGGAAAACGGATATATGGAAAAGTCTTAAGTCTTCCGCCAAAGAAACTACAATGCCCAAAAAACCGAAATCCAATTTTTGCGATGAACTGTTTGCAGGGATAGATTATCTCAAATTTTCCGGAAATGGAATCATGTTTCTATTGTTCCCATACTGCGCGGTTATCTATAAATCCAATCATCCGATAAAGGTCTGTACTTATGACAGCATTCATGTCAAAATTAAATCTATTGATAAGGAACACACGGGAGAAAGTATTCCCAGTTATGGAGAACTCATAAGTCAAAGATATACACACATAAATGCTGACGGTTCTCCAAGTAAACGATATAGGGACAACCCCGTTATTAAAATAATTCGTTTTACCAGAGTATTGTTTTTTTCTGGACATAGTGCATTGATAAGTATTCCGGTTGATTCATACCAAAAGGCTGAATCACTTTTGACTGCTTTTGATAGCCATCGTGATGAACTACTCGAAGGGACATTAAAAACGATATATAGCTATGTAACAGAGCAAAAGGATTACCAGGAGATTGAGGAGCAGATATCCAAATTAGCTCAACAAGAAAAAGAAAACAAACTTAAAATAATCAGAGAAAAAAAAGCTGAACAAAAACGAATTGAGGAGGAACGGCGCGAGGCAGAAGCTACAGCAGAAGCACAGCGATTGGCCATAATCCAACGCCAGCGTGAGTTGAACGCGGAACGAAAACGGCAGGAAGAAGAAAAAAAGAAAAAATCCTTACAGCTTGAAAAGATGTTTGATGATGATTTCAATTCATCCTCAATAGTCGATAACGTATTAGATGATACCAAAGCTAATACGTTAAACACCGATGCACGTTCCGTAGAAATAATTGGGAACAGGACAATTTCTAATACGGTATTCAAAGTAACGCTAAAGATGTTGGATTATTACAACTCTGAATTGACGGCATACTTTTCCGATGAGGATAATACGGTCATCAGCAATAGGAAAAAAATGAATGCGTCATCAAACGAATGTATAACACTTGGATTCGTTTTGAATTCCGGTGTTGATTATTCGGCGATGAAGAAATGTATTTTGCATATTGTTCAAAAGGAAAAAAACATCGGAGAAATAGCCTTCAATATGAGTATAGCTTTCAGCCCTGATGACTTTTGATGCTGCGGATTAAAGATGAGATTGGAGAAAAAACATGAACGAATTTGATATGAAAGTACTAGACAGTTTCCCAGGAAAGGTGGTCAGAAAGGATTTGACCACTCTTATGAAGAAGGGGGCCAATGTACCGACCTATGTATTGGAATATTTACTTGGAATGTACTGTGCAACAGATGATGAAGATTCGATTGAAATCGGTCTTAACAAAATTAAAAAGATACTGAGTGAGAATTACGTACGTCCCGATCAGAGCGAATACGTTAAGTCCAAGATCAAGGAAAATGGACAGTATACCATCATCGATAAAATCACGGTTGTTTTCGATGACCGTGAAGATAAGTATATTGCCAGATTCACCAATCTGAGAATGGATCCCTTTGAAGTCCCTTCGGATCTGGTCGTTCATAACGAAAAGCTTTTGGTCGGCGGCATTTGGTGCATAGTTAAAATCGAATACGTGGGGCTTGAACAAGAAAACGAAAATGACGAGCAGGAAGCATTTGAAGAAGATATTTTCGGAAACAAAAAGAGAAAGAAAAAGATTAAGAAAAAGAAATCAAAGTACGATTCTCCCTTTGAGATAGCCTCGCTCAAACCCATTCAGATGCCGAACCTGGATCTGGATGAAATAAAGGACGCCCGCGCTAACTTCACCAAAGATGAATGGATGACACTGCTTCTCCGCAGTGCAGGCTATGAGCCGGATGAGCTGTCCGAAAAAGAGAAGCTTCACTATTTGCTCCGCTTTGTTCCGTTTGTTCAGAAGAATTATAACTTGGTCGAGCTCGGACCTCGCGGAACCGGCAAGTCCCATGTCTACAGCGAGCTTTCGCCGTACTCCATACTGATGAGCAGCGGTACTACCACAGTGTCGAATATGTTCTATAATATGTCCTCCCGCAGGGTGGGCCTTGTCGGCAACTGGGACTGCATCGCATTCGATGAGGTCGCAGGCATTACGCAGGCCTCCGGCGACATGGTTCAAATCATGAAGAACTACATGGCAAACGGCAGCTTCGCAAGAGGCACGGACGCAATCAGCTCGGACGCTTCTATAGCTTTCGAGGGCAACACGTTCAGAAGCGTTGCCGATATGATGCGCACAACAAATCTGTTCGAGCCGTTTCCGGAAGCCTTTAATAATGACTCTGCATTTTTTGACAGGATTCATGCGTATCTGCCCGGCTGGGAGACTCCGAAACTAAGATCTAACCTGTTCACAAAGAGCTACGGACTGATCTCCGACTGCCTCTCGGAATTCTGCCACGCGATGAGAAAATATGATTTTACGAACTCCTTTTCCGAGTATTTTGCGCTGAATGATCAGTTCAATACCAGAGACACCATTGCTGTCGGCAGAACGTTTTCCGGACTTGCAAAACTCATTTATCCAAATGAAATAATGGATAAAGAAGAATGCCGCGAAATTCTTGAATATTCTATTGAATGCCGTCGTCGTGTGAAGGAGCAACTGCGCAAAATGACCCCGAGTGAATTCAGTGACGTCAACCTGGGCTATATAGATATGGATTCTGCGGAAGAAATTATTGTTGAATTACCGGAAGTATCCAATGGAACACTTATCTATGAAGGACTGGAAACTCCGGGCTATGTCTACGGTGTCGGCAAATCGGTTACAAACGTTCTCGGCGTTTACAGACTCGAAAACAAGCTGATCAACGGCACGGGTGTATTGAGCTTCAAAAACGTCGAGGGCCTTGCCCGTGCGCCAAAGAGCGTAAAGGACAGCATTACGGCGGCATTCAATTACTTTGAAGAAAACTCGAGAAAGATTATTTCAGGAGCCTATGAGGACTTTGACTACAGCCTCTATTTTAACGACCTTCAGAACAGAGGCGTCAGCGACGAAATATCCGTCGCAGAGGTTGTGGGACTTTTCTCCGGCCTTGCAAACCGTGCGGTGCTTCCGTCGCTGGTTATCTGCGGAAAAGTTGTGATGTCCGGCAGCATGATGCCTATTACAACCGAGCTGGATGAGATTTTTGTTGCTGCCGCAAATGCCGGAGCAAAGAAGATAATGCTCCCTGCGGAGAGCAAGGACAAGTATAATAAACTCAGATCCGATTTGAAAGATGAGATTTCCGTTATTTTCTACTCTACCCCGTTGGATGCTGCCAAAAAAGCGCTTGGAGTTGATTGATTATGCCTGAATTCAAATGTATAAGCTGCGGTGCGACAAGAGAAAGTGAAAAAATCTGCAGCTGCCCCGCCTGCGGATATAGGATGTTTAAAACACCCTATGACAGAAGAGACATATTGATTTCTGAGATTAAGAACTTCATATCTCGCCTTGAAATTAAGACAGTGACGAGAAACGACATTATCTTTCAAGGAAAGGCTGAGGATGATAAACGTTTTCCCAATTATGATGTTATTCTCAAATATGTTTCCGGACAAGAACGTACGGAAGATTTTTTGAACAACCTGCTTGAAACAGCCAAACAGCTGAAAATTCATTTTACCTCGGGACTCTCAACAACATATCCGGTTTCTTTTAAAAGACTGGATGACACAATTGAGCAGTATGACATTGTGCTCGGCGAGGCCGCAAAGATTTTGGCTCCCGAGGCAACGATCAAGCTTGAACCTGTTAAATGGGAGCAGGTAACGCTTCTCTATGCGGAGACTAAAAACGAGTCTCTTTGGGTTTCTGCCGATGAGCTTCTTGGCTTGATTGAAAAACTTGCCAAGAAAATCAACAGCTTTATAAAAATCAACAATTTGTACGGAAATGCCCACAAATATCATCCGAAAAAGCGTAACGACAAGTTTACCGCAAAGACGGACTATAAGCGTGAACTTGAAGAAGCCATTGAACAAACGGGAAAAATTCTTGAAAAAAGATATGTTGTTGACATAATAGATGACGGCTCTGATGAACTTAAGGAGATGCTGACCTGCCTTTGGCACGGTATTGAGCTCATCATGCAATCGCCGTTATTTATAAAAACATATAATTATTCAACGGAGTCCGGTGAAATCGGAGAGGCAGAGCTGTTTGCTCACATTTCCGATATTATTAAGCTCAGATATACAGAGCTTAATAATATCTTAGATACATCGGTTTTTCTGAGCGACAGAACAGAAGACGATCTCTTTGAGCTCTATAAAAAGCTTATAGATATTGATATATTCGGCTTTCTTGTCCCCGTCGGCACAGAGCTTATCAACATCGGAGAAGGCGAAAAGAAACTCGAGCGGCTTATCGGACTTTCCGATATCAAGGAGAGCATTAAAAAAATCAAGGCCTATGCTTTGTCAAATAAAGATAAAGATAACCTTAACATTCATATGTGTTTTATGGGTAACCCCGGCTCGGGCAAGACCGAAGTCGCCCGATGTATTGCCGATATACTCTATGAGAACAAGATCCTGCCTACAAACAAAATAATTGAGGTTGACCGCAGCGGACTGGTAAGCCCGTATTTCGGCGCAACCGCTGAAAAGACAAGTTGCGTTATTGCCGAGGCAATGGGGGGAGTACTGTTTATTGATGAAGCATATGCTCTCGGAAACAGTTCTGATGAAGGGCGTACGGATTACGGATTTGAAGCGATTGATACGCTCGTTAAGGCTATGGAGGATTATCGTGGGAAATTTTGCGTAATCTTCGCCGGGTATAAGAATGAGATGCAGCGGATGATTTCAGCTAACCCGGGGTTTAAGTCGAGAATTCAATTTATGTTAGATTTTCCGAATTACTCCAGAGATGAGCTGAAGAGTATTGCCGAGCTCATGCTGAAAAACCGTCAATATACCATCGGCGACACCGCGATGAACAGAATGTTAGACATTACCGATATTAAGAGAAAAGAAGCCAACTTTGCAAACGCAAGAGAAATACGAAACATTTTGGATCAGGTTATCATGTGTCAGAATCTTCGTGTGGTCGGAGCGGATGACAGGGAGATTGGAATCGTTGATGTTAATAAGTATATAAAAGATGCGAAGATAAGCCTTCCGACGGCATCGGGGAGCAAAAATAATAACGTGCTGACCGGAGACGAAGAGCTGGAGCGGCTTATTGGCCTTGCCTCCGTAAAACGCATGATCAAAAAGATAAAAGCCTATGCCAAGCGAAATAAGGGCGAAGAGAGCTTCAATCTGCATATGTGTTTTTACGGCAATCCCGGAACAGGCAAAACAGAGGTCGCAAGAATCCTTTCAAGAATTCTGTATGATGCCGGGGTTCTCGGCGAAGCAAAGCTGGTTGAAACAGACGGACGCGGTTTGCTGGGCAGGTATGTTGGCGAGACTGCTCCCAAAACCGAGGCGAAGATCAATGAAGCCATGAACGGTGTTTTGTTTATTGATGAGGCTTACAGTTTGCTCGGAGCGGATTCGGCAAGCGGCGGTTCAATAAACTACGGCGACGAAGCAATCGCGGTTCTTCTTAAAGAAATGGAGGATAAACGCGGTCGGTTCTGCACTATTCTTGCGGGATATAAAGATGAAATGAAAACTCTGCTGAGTGTTAACCCGGGTTTTGAATCCAGAATTCAGTTTACATTGGACTTTCCGGACTATACGCGAGAGGAGCTCGGCGAAATAGCAAAGGTTTTCATAGCCAAGAAGAGATATAAAATTGAGGATTCCGCCCTCGAGCGGCTTCTTGATGTGACTGACTATTATCGTAGTCTGCCCAATTTTGCTAATGCCAGGACCGTGAGAAACATCATCGACCAGGTTTTGATGAATCAAAACCTGAGAACAGAAGATTTTAAAGATGACAACACTGTAATCGTCGAGGATATTGAAGATTATCTTGCCGATGAGGGGATCGATTTGAGCAAACCGGTCAAAGACAACGGACGCATCGGATTTGTGTAAGCTTTATGACTGTAATTTTCTGCGGGGTGCCCGTCACTCCCCAATTGTATCAAAAAGCAACCGAGCTTGAAAGCGAAGCACTCGTAAAACGTACAAAACCTCGCCGCAGAGCAAATCTGTGACGGGGTTTGTTATATATCAGAACAAGCGAAAGTCTTATTCGGACGTAGAAAAAGTCTGCTGTAATTTTGATGGAAAACCGTTAACGGAGAGCACTGTCGGTTCAGTGCAGGGCGGTTTATGATTTAAGAGTTTGAGTGACACGCCGCCTCTCAAGGCAAATCGGAATTTACCATCCTTATAATAAAAAATATCAAGAATAAAAATTATACAGTTGGGTTTCACTATCAATACTGTTTGCAGCGGCAAAGCTGTCTTTAAAACTCGATCCGTTGGACAAATGATAAAACAGGTTCACAATAAACAACAGACTGCTGTTGCCTTCGATATAATCCGCAGGAGCAACAAAGATATTGTTATTTCGATTAAACGCTTTGCATAGATCTCCGGCACCTGTGGTGCATCCGGTGCATATAACGGTTTTATCCTTGATTTTTACCGAACCTTGTAATTCTTCATAACCGATATTATTCCGGCACTCATTCGGATAATAGACATTTTCCCCTAAAACCAGAACGATTATCTTTCCGCCGTCACCGTGACATCCGATAATTAAATAGTCATAGTTGAAATATAGCTTTCCGCCGAATACATCAAAGTAATCCTGCGGTCTGCCTATGTTGTACATAGTTACAATGTACCCGAAATATTCAAGAACACTTCGGATTGCAATGTTTTCTAAAGCCGCACCCTCACCGTTTAATATAAGCACTCTTTTCATATCCGTAACCCCTGAGAAAATTCGTTTCATCAAACCGAGTGTATCATATAATAAAATTTTTGACAATAATGCAAAAAGTTCGACGTAATCCTATCAAAGATACGACGGACTTTTTGGGCAGAGAACCGTAATTTTAATGGAACCTTTTGAGAAATGCATTGCTTTGATAATGTCATGAAAATATTAAAATCAACGCTTTGAGCAGCAAATCAACCTTTTCTTATATTTCCTCTTTTGTTTGAAAACGACAATTTGAGAGAAAAGAGAAAAAGAGAAGATAACAGTGAAAAGAACAAAAAGAAACGACAATCTTCTTTCGAAAATTGTCGTTTCTTTTTGGCAAATGACTCTAATTTTGATAGAAACCCGTTAAGGGGGTGCAATTACGGTTTGGAGGGGGGTGCATTTTTGATTTTAGGGGGGTGCAGTTCTTTGCCAAAGGAAGAGGAGCGCCTTCATGAAATAATGTGTTAAGGGAAAATA
>ERZ1026844.926-NODE-926-length-19109-cov-4.539939_pt1 | contig 19109 bp, 20 predicted proteins | sample MGYA00380152_ERZ1026844 | MGnify/ENA primary metagenome ERZ1026844 (study PRJEB33269, sample SAMEA4719788) | human gut metagenome | biome: human-associated habitat; feature: organic feature; material: feces | place: Cameroon | collected 2013-10 ... | reverse complement strand
GATTTCCGTTTTTAAGATTTATCTTTGTAAAATGGTGAGTTAGATAAAAAATCAAAAAAAAATAATGATTTTTTAGTGTAATTTTTTATGTTATATTGCACGCAAAATATTTAACTTATTGATAGATAAAACTTTTAAATTCTCTCTTAGAGAACGGCATAGAGCTAAAAACAAGAACAGCACCACTCAAAAAGAGTCTTAAATTACTTGTTTTGACCTCATTGCTTGCCACTTCGTTAAGCGTTGATGCTCAATCATTTGATGAGTTTGATGCGCTTGCAGATAAGTGCGCTCCTGACGTATCAAAAGATACATTACAAGCTCTCATAAAAACTGAGAGCAGTATGAACCCCCTCGCTATCGCTGTAGTAGGCGGAAAAGTAAAACAGCCTTCCACTCTTTCAGATGCTTTAGCTCTTGTTAAAGAGCTTGAAAAGAATGGCTCTAACTACTCATTGGGCTTAGGCCAAATCAATAAAAAGAATTTCGATCGTCTTGGTGTAACTGCTGAAGATATGTTTGAGCCCTGCAAAAATCTACAGGCATCAGAACACATCCTTAAGGAGTGTTTTGTTAAAGCTCAAAAAGAAGACAAGACAGAAGGCAAACAGTTAGGTGATGCCTTGTCTTGCTACTACTCAGGAAACGAACAGACTGGATATAAAAAAGGCTATGTCCAGCAGGTAGTCTCTAATGCAGACAAATACGTTTCAGTAAAAATCCCATCCATAAAGGAAGTTAAAAAAGAATTGAAAAGCAGGCCTGCGGTTGTCGCTGTCACTTCAACAGCAGGTACTGAGTCAATCATGATCGCATCAGATCATGCTCATGCAGGTGGCTTGATTAGCTCTCAAAGAGCTAATTCAGGCCTTATTTTTTAATAGGTAAATAAAAATGAATAAAAGACTAATTAAAAATCTTGGTTTAGTGGCTCTTGTCGCAGGTCTGTGTGTTTGTGATCAGGCTTTTGCTGCAGGTGCAACCGATGTGAAGTCAAAGCTACAGACTATTTTGGATGTAGTACAGGCTTGCGGTGTCGTAATTGCTACAGGTGCTATTGTTTGGGCTGGCTTTAAGATCGCCTTCCAGGGTGAATCTTTACGTAATGTAGCAGGTCCTCTAATCGGTGGCATTATCGTAGGTTGCGCTGCTTATTTCGGTGCTCTGTTAGTTAACTAAAAGAGTAGGGGAGAGCATCAATGTCAGATCAAGAAAGCAAGTACGTGCTTAACAATGCTCCTATTTTTAAAGGAGCAACAAGGCCTCCTTGTGTTTTAGGTATTCCGATAACTCCCTTTGTGTTTGTAGCTGGCGGCATTCTGATAGCAAGCCTTGTTATTTGGATCCCATTAGTGCTCTCTCTTATTCCCATTCTCTGGGTAATGCACAAAATTGCTAAAGATGACGATCAGAGATTTCTACAGCTTTGGCTGTCATACAAGCTTAACATTCTTGGCAGTAACAGGCACTTATTTACTGGATATAACTCTTTATTCCCAGTTATTTATAAAAAAGACACTAAGAGACAATAAATGCAAGAAGAACTACTAGAGAACAGAGTACGCCTGATGCAGTCTGCTAAGAGCGTAGGAAAGTTTATCAATTTGTCATCTGTAATTGCGCCTTCTGTCGTCATCGGCAGAGATGGTGAATTAGTGACAACCTGGAAAATTCAGGGTATGGCTTTTGAGACAAGTGAAGACATCACTTTAGATGGTGCTATCAACTCACTGAATATTTTATATCGCTCATTAGCCTCGAATAAGACTGCTCTTGCAGTCCAAATTCACAGATTAAGACGACCTATGACGGATGAGCTGTCTGCTTGTGAAGAAGCAGGCTTTGCTCATAATCTTTCAAAAGCTTATAACAAAAAGATAGGTCATGAGTCTTTAATGTCAACTGAGCTCTATTTCACTCTTATTGAAAAGAGAAAATCATTAAAGAAAAGAAAGCGTACAGCTGCAATGATTAAGCAGGAGCTTTTGGCTCGTTTAGAAGTTTTTAATAAGATTTCTGAAAATGTAGAGCGTTCTTTAAGCTCTTTTTCACCTAAGAGATTAGGTGAATATAAGAAAAATGGCAAAGAATATTCTTCACAGTTATCTTTCTATAACTTCCTTGTTACTGGCTTATGGCAAAATGTAGTTATTCCAAAATGTCCTTTATATGAAGCTTTAATGCCAGAAGCTATCTTTACAGGCTCGGATTTCTTAGAAATTCAAAGCGCAAACGGTCATAAGTTTGTGCAGTCTTTAGAGTTTAAAGACTATGCTCAAAGTAGCTATTCAGGCATTTTAGACGGCCTTTTATATCCTGATGTTAATGCTGTAAAGAAGCCTTATATCTTCATTGAAACTCAAACTTTCTGCTTCTTATCAAGATATGATGGCCAACACTTCCTTGAGTTACAACAAAAACAGCTGCTGTCATCTGAAGATGCTGGCGTTTCACAAATTCAGGCAATGTCTGCTGCTATTGATGGTGTTGTAAATGGTGATTTCTCTATTGGTGAGTACAGCTACAGCTTAACGCTGTTTGCTGATTCTTATCAGGAAGTAAAGCAGAACACCGCAGATGCTGCTAAGAAACTTCAGGATGAAGGCTTTTTGACCTTCTTGAGTACCTTAGCTCTTCCTGCTGCTTTCTTCTCACAATTACCATGTAATTTAGCTTTACGCCCTCGTTTAGCAAAGATCACTTCTGTTAACTTTGCTCAGTTAGCTCCTTTACATAATTTCATTTCAGGAAAAAGAGATGGTAACCCTTGGGGAGAAGCACTGGCACTGCTGCAGACTCCATCAAATCAGCCTTATTACTTTAACTTCCATACAAGTCCTATAGGCGAAGACTCTTTTGATAAAAAGACTCTGGCTCATACCACTATCATCGGTACATCAGGCTCTGGTAAGACTGTTTTAATGAACTTCCTGCTGTCAATGGCACAGAAGTACAGAACATCAACACAGAAGATGACTACCGTCTATTTCGATAAAGATCGTGGTGCTGAAATTGCTATTCGTGCGCTGCATGGTGGTTATTTAACCGTAGAAAACGGCAAGCCTACAGGCTTTAATCCATTCCAGCTTGAATCAAATAAGGCAAATATTCAGTATTTGATTTCATTTGTTAAGTTGCTTTTATCAATGGATGGAATGCCTATCACCGCAGCCGAAGAGCAGCAGATCCAGCACGCTGTAGAAGGCGTGATGAGTATGCCTAAAGAGTTAAGAAGACTGGGCTTAGTTCCTCAGAACTTAACCGATGGCCTTACTCGTGAAGAAAGACAAAACTCACTTTCAGTACGTCTTAAAAAGTGGTGTGAAGGTGGTGATCTTGGTTGGGTGTTCGATAACGAAACAGATTTACTCGACTTTGATGCTTATCCAAATTATGGCATTGATGGCACTGCATTCTTAGACAATAAAGCCGTACGCACACCTATAGCTTTCTATCTTTTAAAGCGCATGGATCAAGTAATTGACGGCAGAAGATTCATCTTTGTGATGGATGAGTTCTGGAAATGGTTACTTGATGAAGCTTTCAGAGGCTTTGCCTTTGATAAGTTAAAAACAATGCGTAAGCAGAACGGCTTTGGCGTGTTCGCAACTCAGTCACCATCTGACGTGCTTAATTCTGAAATTGCAAAGGCTGTGATTGAGCAGTCTGCAACCCAAATCTTTTTACCAAATCCAAAGGCAGATAAAAAAGAGTATATCGAGGGCTTTAAGGTCTCAGAAGCCGAGTTTATGTGGATACAAGGCTTAAAAGAAGACTCAAGAATGATGCTGATTAAGCAAGGCTCACGAAGTGCAATCTGTAAGCTTGATTTAGGTTGGGCTAAAGAGCCTTTAAGAGTCTTATCAGGCTCTACAGATAACATCAATCTCATCGAGCAGTTAAGAGCTCTTGTAGGTGAAAATCCTGACAAGTGGCTAAGTCTGTTCCAGCAGATTAAGAATGACTCTAAAACAGTAAAACATATCCAACAAAGATATGGCACAGAGCCAGAACTATGGCTTTCTCATTATTTAGAGGAGTGTGTAAATGAAGATTAGTAAGCAAGTATCAGCCTTAGCTGTAGCTTTGATGTTATCAGCATCTCATACAGTTTTAGCTTCTGGTATTCCAACTGTTGATGTTGCGAATCTTACTCAGAGCCTGACTCAGTACATCGAAGAGTTTAATCAGGCTTTAAAGCAGTATAAGACTTTAGAAAATCAGTACAAAGAGATGCAAAACACTGTTAATGAGCTTAAGAACGTTAACAACGCCTTAGAAGGCATCAATAAAGTCGGAGGCCTCATTTCTTCAGTAGATTCATCTTGGGACACTGAATACAAAAAAATCATGAATGTTAACAATAGTGATTACTACAAAACAGATGCAAGTCTTGATTCTAATGGTCAGAAGTTCAAAGCTCATTATTCAAAGCAGTGTCAGTATGAGATCAATGATGCTCTTAAAAATAACTGTAATGAGCAGGCTATCTTAAAAGCTAATGTAGATAACATCCCAGTAAAACTCTACAACAATATGCAGGATCTGATTCAGGAAGGTCGTCAAGCATATAACAAAGCATCAAACGCACAGACAGCTAAAGATATTGCTGATGCTACTGCAGCATTGAACTTTGTAAATCAGAAATTTGAAACTCGCTTTAATGAAGCTCGTCTAGCTCGTGAGCATTTTGAAAACATGATTAGACAAGAGGAAGCTGAAAGAAAAGCTGCAATGACAGCATGGACCAAATCAGATCCAAATAATGTTCAAAAAGTACATTTTCGTTTCTAAGGTGAGCTAAATGAATAGAGGTCTTTTTGAGCTTGTAGGTGAAGATGTAATCAAAGAACCTATAATGAATTTTACTCAGCAATTCTCTGATGCACTGATACCTACTATAACGCCAGTGTTAGTCCTAGGTTTAACTCTTTACTATGTCTTGAAGGGATATTTAGCCATGACTGGCAGATCACAAGATGCCATCATGGAGATCCTGATCCACGGTTTTAAGGTAGCTTTAATTGCTTACATTTTTATAAATACAGGAAATTTCATCAATTACAGTTGGAACTTTTTAGATTCTTCTGAGAGCCTAATTTTAAGTGCGATGCCAGGAGCTCCAGCATCATCATGGAATGCCATAGATAAACTCTGGAAAACACTTTTAGATATGTGTACAAATTGTACAAATTTAATAATGTCTTTAGATTGGTACATCATCATTTTCATGGGTTTTGTCTTCATTATTTTCCTTGTAGCTGTAGTTCTGCTTACTTGTGGAGCTTTTGGAGTTCTGCTTGTTACCACTTTAAGTCTCGCTGTAGTTTGTGGATTTGGCCCCTTGTTTGCTGGTTTTCTGTTCTTTCCTATTACTAAATCGTGGTTTGATGGATGGTTAAAAGTTTGCTTAGGTTTAGCTTTAACCAAAGTTTTATTTGCAGCCTTTTTAACTCTTCTTTCAACAATTATTGAAGAAATCATCAATAGATGGGGCACACCAACAAGTAATGAACTTGGTGAAGTTATTGCTTACTTGCTTGGCATTATCATTGTGCTTTTTGCAGCCTCTTCAATGGTCGCAAAAATACCAACTATTGCAACTTCAATGATTGGTGGCGCAAATCTGTCTTTTGCTGGTGATGGCAGTGCTATGACATCAACATTAAAGGCTTTAAATAAAGCTGGAGGCACTATGGCAGCAGGAAAACTTATGGGAAGTATTGCAAAACAAGGAGCTGGTGCTGCAATTACAGGTGCTGGAAAGCTAGGTGCAGCTTTAGGCAGGTCAGGAATGTCTATGGCAAATCGTATTGGTCGCTCATTACAACAAATCGGAAGTAAATAAAAACATGAGACTTATAAATTTATTTGTTGGTGGGGTTATGTGTGCGTTAGTTTCAGGTTGCGCAACTCCTCCAAAGCCTACACAGCCTGAAGGTGAAAAGATTGTTATCAATCCTCATCCTGATTTATCTCTTTTAGTAAAAATCAAAAAAGAGCAGGCAAAAAACAACGCAAGAAATAACAACAATAACGAAATTTACCTAAAGGAGATAGATGATGAAATTTCTAAGTAAAAAAGATAAAGGTGCTGTTTCATCACCTAACGTGCAGACTCGTACAGCTGAATTAAACTGGGAAACTTCAAGAATTGAGCTTGTAGAAGCAAGCGAACGCAGAGCTTGGGGCATTGTTAAGATTGTAAGTTTTGCAGTTGTTGCCTTATCTATCGCTATTATCTGTCTGTTCCCATTAAAGACTACTGAGCCTTATGTTATTCAGGTAGATAAGAGCACAGGTCTTACTGACATTTTGCATATTGCAAACGCTCAGGATATTCCAGTAAGTGAAGTGATGGATAAGTATTGGATCAATACATTTGTGCTTTCACGTGAGTCTTATGACTGGAACATGCTAAATGACCTCATCGAAAAGGTTCGTCAGCTGTCATTACCTATCGTATATGACACTTATGCGCAGCAGTTCATGAAAAGTGGAAAACAAGATCCTTTAGATGACAAGTTAAAAGATAACTTCAGAATTGTTGTAAATGTAAAGAGTGTTGTTATCAACAAAGGCAGAGAAAATGTAGCTACAGTACGTTTCTCAAAGACTACTATCAATAATGCTAATGGCAGCACCGTAGGCACTAATAATTGGACTGCAAATATCAGCTTTGACTACTATCCTGATTTTGACACATCTGAAGCTACAAGACTTGTAAATCCTTTCGGCTTTAAGGTCCTTTCTTATCAGGTTGATCCTGAGTTGAATTAGGGAGCTTACGATGTTTAAGAAATCACTTTTAGTCGCAGTAATGTCTGCTGCTTTATTCAGCTCACAAGCTTTTGCTTTAGCTACTCCATCAAAGAGTAAGTTAGATGGCAGAATACAGTATGTTAACTACTCAGAGCACAATGTAACTAAGATTAAAGCTGTAAACGGCTTTATCACTACTATCACATTCGCTCCAGGTGAAGCTGTATCTAATTACGGTTCTGGCTACTCTACAGCATGGGAGTTTGCAGCAGCTGATAATCACTTCTTTTTAAAGCCAAAGGATAAAGAAGCTACAACAAACATCATTATTGTAACTAACCGCCACATCTACTCTATTGATGTGCAATTAGTTGATGATGAAAAGTCAGCAACTTATCAGCTTGTGTACAAATATCCTGGCGATGAGGCAAAGATAAGAGCTCGCAGCGAAGAGAAAAAGAAGCTTACTGATGAGCTTGAAAGGACTGATCCTAACGTGTCTGATGATCGCCCTGTAGGTAATTACCAGTACACCATGAATTTCGGCAAAGATGCTGGCTCTCGTGATTTAGCTCCAGCTCTTGTCTATGACAATGGTCAATTCACTTACTTTAGATTTAATTCTCAAAAAGACTTCCCTGCAATCTACAGAGTCTCAAGCGATGGAGAATCATTAGTTAACTCTCATGTAGAAAAGGGCGTTCTAGTAGTCCATGGCGTTTATAAAGAGTATCGCTTAAGAGCAGGAAAATCAGTTGTCGGTGTCTATAACGAAAACTATAGAGGTGGCGATTTACAGCCAGCATCTGGCACTACTGTAAGCAGCGTTTCACGTGAGGTTATCAAATAATGTCAGATCAGCCAAAAAATCCAGAACAGAACGAAAATCATGACTACACTCAGCAGGGTATTCCTTCTGTAGCACAAAACAATGCAGTAACACCTAATCAGAAGAATGCAAAGAAATTGCTGTTTCTTGCTTTTTTAATCGGTTTAGCTGCTCTAATTTGGGGTATTACTCATTATAAATTCAGTTCATCTGATGATGCTGATAAGCAATCTAACAGCAATTTGCAGGCTTTGACTTCATCTAAGTCAGTGACTAAGCCTGTATTACCTCCTAAAGATCCAGAGCCTGATCCTGTAGTGCAGGTACAAGCTACAGAGCCTGAAAGTGACTTGCCTCCTTTAACAGCTAAAGCTGATGCTTCAGGCAACGTGCAGGTATCATCTGGCAGCTCTGTAAATGTAGTAGGACCTAATGGCGAGCCTGAAGTAACTACAGAGCAGCTAAAGTATGCAGCTCCTATGATGGGTAACGTCATCAATAACTCTCAAGAGAGCAAGACTGGATATGCACATGAAGGCTATTCAGAAGAGGATAAAAACAGCGTACTTGAGACTTATAAAAACAGTCTCAATGGCATCAATGGAGGCTCTGAGTCTAATTTAACCTCAAAGATGAATGCTATGGAGACACCTGACGGCACTGCAAGAGTAATAAGAAAGCCTAGTTTGACTTTATCTAAAGGCACTATGATCGAGTGCATCTTAGAAACTCGTGTAGATACTTCAGTGCCAGGCATGGCTTCTTGTGTAATTCCTCAAAATATTTACTCCATGGATGGCAGAGTGCTCTTAATTGAAAAAGGCACAAAGGCTATTGGTGAATATCAGGGCGCAGTACAGAACGGCTTAGAGCGAATTTTTATGCTCTGGTCAGAGCTTAGAACTCCTGAAGGTTTAGCTGTATCACTTTCATCACCTACTACGGATGCTTTAGGAGGTGCAGGTATGGGCGGTTATACCGATCATCACTGGTGGAAACGCTTTGGTAATGCTTTGATGTTCTCAATGGTTGCTGACGGCTTTGAGTATATGGTGAATACTGCCAACTCAAACACCACTAATAACAATGTAACTTATGAGAACTCATCTGATGGTATGGATGAGATCATAAAAGCTGCTATGCAACAAAGCGGTAACATTCCTCCTACTCTAATTAAGAATGCAGGAGAACGTGTTGGCATCTTTGTAGCTCGTGATGTTAACTTCTCTAGTGTTTATCACCTACAGAAAAGGTAGCTAACTATGGCACTGAAAAAAGATGCAACCGTTAGCTATTTATTAGAGGACTTTAAGCAGTTCTTTGATGATTCTAATGTCACTGAAATTTGTGTGAATGCGCCAGGCGAAGTCTGGTGTGAAAACAAAGGCAAGTGGGTATGCACAAAAGTTGAAAAGCTCACTTATGATCGCTTGCTACAGCTTGGAATTGCTGTAGCAAAGTATGCAAATACAGAGTTTGGTGAAAATGCGCCTATTGTTTCTGCTGTATTGCCTCACGGAGAGCGTTCACAATTTGTGATGCCTCCAGCTTGTAAAGATGGAACCATCTCAATCACCATTAGAAAGCCTAGTTTTCACGTTCGTACGATGGAAGAGTATGAAAATGATAACTTCTTTGCGAACGTTAAGCCTGTATCTCATTTAAGTGTCGAAGATCAGGAACTGATGCAGATGCAGCAGAAGATCTTAGTTGAGCAGGATGGTGCAAAGCAGGCGGTGATGAGAGCTCAGTTTTTACAAAGAGCGGTAGTTCTAGGTAAAAATATCATCATCGCAGGTGAAACTGGCTCAGGTAAGACTACTTTCATGAAAACTCTCATGCAGTCTATACCTACAGATCAAAGACTAATCACGATTGAAGACGTTCCTGAATTGCTGTGGGGACTTCCTAATCATCACAATGTGGTGAATCTTTTATATCCATCTGAAGCTAAAGACGATGCAGTAATTACTGCAGCATCTCTGATGCGTTCATGTTTGCGTATGAAGCCTGATCGCATCCTGTTAGCTGAGTTGCGTGGCGGTGAGACATTTGACTTCTTGAATGTGTGCCTTTCAGGCCACGGTGGCACCATCACTTCATGCCATGCTGGAAGCTCAAAAGGCGTATTTGAATACCTCGCTTTAAAAGTGATGCAGTCCTCAGTTGGTAAAAGCCTTCCATATCCAGTAATTTTCAAGCTCTTACATCTGGTTTTAGATGTCATTGTCTGCATTCATAACGACAAACAGAACGGCTTAGGTCGTCATATTACTGAATTATGGTATGACCCTGAATCAAAGTTTAAGGAGTATTAAATGGGACAGCCAAAAAAGAAATTTAAGCTTAATATGATGTATGTAGTCCCAGTATTGGTGATTATTGGCTTTATAGCACTATGTTATGTAGGCTCTCTTCTTTTAATGCACTTAAATGGCTTGCCTTTAGACAAGGCAGGCCCTTTTACAGCTTTTAGATATTTTCCTGTCTATAAAAATTCACCTGTAAAGTCAGTAAGACTTACTGTGATCTTCTGTGCTGCTTTCCCTTTCCTTGTAAGTGCAGGTATTGCCGTACTGTTTTACATCACCAAATACAAGCCTCGTGCGCTGCATGGTGATGCTCGTTTTGCCACTTACATGGAGATTAAAAAAGCAGGTCTAGTAGCTCGTGATAACTACGATAAGACGATCTTAGTAGGCCAGTATAAAGAACGTGGCAGAAATGAGTATTTATGCTATGGCGGTTATCAGTTCGTAATGCTGGCAGCTCCAACACGTTCAGGAAAAGGAGTTGGTATTGTTATTCCTAATTGCCTTAACTACTCAGATTCTCTGGTAGTTCTTGATATTAAGCTTGAAAACTTCGATAAAACAGCAGGTTTTAGAGCTAAAAGCGGTCAGGAAGTTTATCTTTTCGCACCTTACGATGAATGCGCTGCAGAACGACAGCCAGGCAAAGCAGCACCTATGAGAACTCACCGCTATAACCCTTTAGGTTATGTCAGTGAAGATCCTGTAGATAGAATCGGTGATATTGATTCTATTGCTCAAGCTTTTTACAACAACCCAAATTCTAAAGACAAGTTCTTTGATGAGCAGGCTAAAGACTTGTTCCGTGGCATCACTCTACTTGTATTAGAGACTCCAGGCATTCCTCATACTTTAGGCGAAGTATTCAGACAGTCTTCAGGCTATGGTAAAGCACTACCTGAGCATCTAAATGAGATGATTGAAAAAGCAAAGTCTGAAGGTAGACCATACTCAGACGAGTGTGTAGCTGCAATAAGTCGTGTCTGCACATTGTCAGACAACACATTTGCTGGTGTAAAAGGTTCAATGCAAGTTCCTCTGATGCCATGGGCAAATGCTCGTGTAGATGCTGCAACCAGCGCAAACGACTTTGATTTAAGAGATGTTCGTAAAAGGAGAATGACTATTTATGTAGGCATTACTCCTAATAAGCTTGCTGAAGCTAAGAACATCATCAATCTTTTCTTTGATCAGCTCATTAACCTGAATACTAAGACACTGCCTCAACAAGACAAGTCTCTTAAATACCAGTGCCTCATGATCTTAGATGAGTTTACAGCAGCAGGCAAAATCAATCAGATTTCACAGTCAATCTCGTATCAAGCAGGTTACAACATGAGAGTTCTGACTATTATTCAGAACAAATCTCAGTTAGAAGATGTTTATGGCAAGCCAGGCGCATTAACTCTGATGTCTAACCATGCCTTAATGATTATGTATGCACCTTCACCTGTAGTGCAATCAGATGCTAATGAATACTCTGAAATGCTGGGCTATCAGACTGTTAAAAACACCTCTCATTCTCGTTCTTTTGGCAAGCAGGGCTCACGCTCAGATTCAACATCTGATCAAAAGAGAGCTTTGATGCTGCCTCAAGAATTAAAAGAAATGGATATGTGGGAAGAGATTGTGTCTCTTGAGCATACTAAACCTATTAGATGCGCAAAAATCAAATACTTTGAAGATCCTACATTTACAGCTCGTGTTGATTGGAAAGTGCCTGAAATTCCTTTAGTTGATCTTGATGAGTTCATTAAGAACACAAAGTCAGGAGCAAAGATCTTAACAGAGCCTGCTACAGCTAAAAATGAGCAGCAAACGCCTGATATTGATTCTATTGGTGCCGATGATGTTCCATCACAAGATGAACTTATCAATACCTTAGATGTAATGCCTGAAAATGATGCTGAGAAGCTTAAATCAATCATGAAACTGCAAGCTGAAGAAAAGCGCAAAAAGATGTCAATTTCAGAGCTTAAGCTTTCTTATGGAGGAAAGTCTGAAGCTGACAAAAATCAGATGCTAGCTGATTTCTTTGGCAGTGTAGCTGAAGATGAAGACTCTACAGCTACAGACAATATTGCATCTTCAAATGACGAAAGCTCAAATGCAGCAGCTAATGATGATGCTACAGCCAGCATGAGTGAAGAAGAAAAAGAGACTTTAGCTCTTATGAAAGGTTTGGCTGTAGAAGAGCCTGCTGAAGCTCCAGTAGCTCCAGCACCAAAAGCAGAAACTAAGCAGATTTCAGACACAGAAAAGCAGGAGCTTGTTGATGATGTCTTATCTCATTTTGGCTTTAACACTGCAAAGACAGCAGATGAAATATCTGAGAACTTTGAAGACATCAATGCTCAATTAGCATCTATGTTTGGTAATGCTTTGAGTGCATAGGTGAGAGTTTATGACCACTTATGAACCTGATTTAATCAATGATGTAGCTAAGTTTGTAACAAACATCAGATTAAAGACAAATCAGCTTGTAATCAATGACAAACAACAAGAGCTAAATGCTCTCAAAGAGCATTTAGAAAAGTTAACCAACCATAAATTATCTACTTTTAAAAATGGAGATTTAAAAATGACAGAACAGAACGATAAATCACAAGCTTCACAGCAGCCTTCAGACAAAGTCCAGAATTATAAGATTTATGTCTATAGGGAGCCTGAACTAAATACCATTGTGCCAAAGTCAGGAAAAAATGCAGGTAAAGAGATTGATGTATTAAGCGTTAAGGTCCTGCATCGAAACTATGAAATTGATCCTACATCTGGCGATTTCATCAAAAAAGATCCTACATTCATGACTCTTAAAAAGTATGGTGATGCTAAAGACAACGTTAAGCAGTTAGCCTCACTCATTCAGCCTGGTATGCAGTTACGAGTAAGTGGCTCTTTAACCTCTCATGAATATGAGTTTAAAGATCAGAAAACGGGCGAAATGAGAAAACAGACTGCTTTAGAGCTTAATGCCAACAATTTGATGCTTGATTTATCACAAAAAGGCTTAAAAGGTATCAATTTTGAGCAGCAAAAACAGAATGAGCAGACGGTATCACAGGCTCAGCAGTCTCAAGTCGATGCTACTAAAGATTTATAAAGGAGTTTTTATGAAGATCTTAAAACTTATTGCCTTATCAGCTCTTATATATTCTTCAGCTTCACTTGCTATTTCTTCTGGAATTAAGAGTAACAGAGAGAATGAATGTGCTATCTGGTTGTGTCTTCCAACAGGTTTTGCAGCCCCTGGTTGTTCTGCTGCTCACCGTGCATTTATAAGCAGAGTAACAGACATAAGTCATAAAGGTGTAAGACGTTATACTGATATTCCTAACTTTGGTGTTTGTAAGGATGACGAGCCTAAACTGCAGCAGACTGTAAATGTGCCAAAGAGTGACATTGCTTATGTCACTTATTATGAAATTAAGATGCCTGCATATAACACTGCTACACGCTGGGAGTGGGTATATGAAGAGAAATCATCATCTCAGTATGGCTGTGACAAGGTAGAAAATCATAAATGCTACAAGCGTTTATATCAGGTAGTTGCTGCAGTATCTACGACTCCAGCACGTACTTTTGAATCAGCTACACCAACACACAAGTATAAGACTATCAATATCGGTCAAAGAGACTATACAGAAAAGACAGCACCATATAGAGCTGTTTCTGAAGTGCGTGTGGACGGCAAAACAGTCGGCGAACGTTACTACAGATAGCAAAAAGGCAGTTAAGTATGAACAGACTATTTATTGCTGAAAAGCCATCTGTAGGAAAGGCTATAGCTGAAGCTTTAGGCAAAACAAAATCAGATAAAGGCTTCTGTGAGACAAAGTCAGGCGATGTTGTAACATGGTGCTTTGGTCACCTAATGGAGTTAGCTACGCCAGATGTATATTTACCTGACGATGTTCCTACAACAAAGAGCGGATCAAAGGTATGGCGTGAACAAGATCTTCCGATTGTTCCTGACAGATGGAAGATTCAAGTTAAAACTGACTGTAAAGCTCAGTTTTATGTCATCAAAAAGCTCGCACAAAAATCAAACATCACCACTATCGTGAACTGCGGAGATCCTGATCGTGAAGGTCAGCTTTTAGTTGATGAGATTTTGTCTTTTATTGGCAATAAAAAGCCTGTTCTGCGTTACTGGGCCTCAGCTGTAGATAGTGCTTCAGTTAAAAAGGCTCTATCCTCATTAGAATCTAATGAGAAGTTTGTAGGCATGAGATTCGCAGCACTAGGTAGAAGTCACGCTGACTGGCTTATAGGCATGAATGCTACAAGAGCCTTTACTTTAGCATCAAGAAGAAGCGGTAATGGCTCACTTCTTTCTGTAGGAAGAGTGCAAACTCCAACGCTTAATCTTGTAGCTACAAGAGATCATGAGATTAGTAACTTCAAGCCTCAGACTTATTATGTGTTTAAAGGTAACTTTAAAGCAGCAAATAAGACTTTCACAGCTACACTGCAGTATAGTGAAGCGCAAAAAGGCTTGGATAGTGAAGGCAGACTTATTGATCTTAATGCTGCAAGATTGTTGCAGCAAAAGCTCTCTTCTGTAAAGAAAGCTAAAGTAATTGAGTTTGAGACTAAAAAGAAAGATAAGAATGCACCTCTAGTGTATTCATTGGCATCAATTCAAGCTGAAGCAAACGCTAAATATGGTTATTCTGCAGAGCAAATTCTAAATATTTGCCAGGCTCTTTATGAAAAGTACAAGCTCACTACTTATCCTCGTTCTGATTGTGAATACCTGCCAACAGTTCAACATCAGGATGCAGCAAAGGTTTTAAGAGCTTTATACTCATTTCATACTGAGCTTAAATCAACAATCTCAAAGGCTAATCCATCTTTAAAGTCCAAAGTATGGAACGATAGCAAAATAACAGCTCACCACGGCATCATCCCGACACAGCAATTAGGCAATCTGTCTGAGTTAAAAGACGATGAAAGAAAGGTGTATATGCTTATTGTTAAGCGTTATTTAAGCCAGTTCTTTCCTCCTGCAAAGCTGTTAGCTACTACTATTAAAATGGATGTTTCTGGTGAAGTATTTGCCTGCAAAGGTTCTGTAGTAGTTGAAAATGGCTATTTAGCTGTTTATGGAGGTGAAGATGATACTGCAGAGCAAGACAAAGATGACGAAAAAGAAGACTCTCAAAGTCTTCCAAAACTATCTGTAGGTGAAATCGCTGATGTTCTGCAGGTGTCACCTGTTACTGCACAGACAAAGCCTCCAGCATCTTTCACAGAAGGAACTCTTATCAAGGCAATGCAAAATATTTATAACTTTGTGCCTGACGGTCCTTTCAAGAAAGTATTAAAAGATGGTGATGGTATTGGAACGTCTGCAACCAGGGCAAGCATTATTGCTGAACTTAAGAAAAAAGGCTTTTTAGAGCTCAAAGGTAAGAAGATCAAAGCTACTCCTGTAGGTATTAAGCTTTTATCAGAGCTTCCTGATTTATGCAAAAATCCTGTGCTCACAGCAATGTTTGAATCACAGTTGAAACTTGTTGAAAGCGGTAAAATTACCTATAAGCAGTTTGAAGAAAAGCAAAAAGCTTTTGCTCTACAGCTCGTAGAGAAAGCATCAAAGCTGACGATTGAACTTCCTGATGGTGCAACTTCTGGAACTAAAAAAAGCACAAAAAAGAATCCTTTTAAGTCAAAATCAGGCTCTAATCCATTCAAGAGGTGATTGCTATGGAAAGTCCCTTAAATCCTTATAGAGCTTTCATTCTTGGAGAAATATATAAAGCTGGTAATGAGCTTGATTCTGTAAGAACAGCATTAAAATCAGCTTTAACATCTAAGCAAGTCAATATCTTTACTACAAAATCAATGATTCTTATAGATAAGATCCAAACTTTAAACAGGATCTTATGGGCATTAGAAGTCATGATCAAAGCTGATATTGTTTCAAAAGAGAACAGTCAGGAAATCATCAATATTTTTAACGAGTTAAAAGAAGTTCAAGAAAATATTGATTTAATTTATCGTCTAAAGTCTACAAGATTAGTTGAATTAGTATTAGAATTGATTGAAAGAAAAAAACATATATCACCTGATGAAATAGTTGGTCTTATTTAATTTTGTTTTGTTAACAAGGAATTTTGAACATGAAAAAGCTTTCTGTAATCGCCTTAACTTTAGTTGCTTCAACTGTAGTTTTATCAGGTTGCGGTGAAAAGAAGATTGAACCTAACAATTACTATTGCACTAACCCTTTTGATGGTGGTAAGTATGGTACTAAAGAATCTTTTAAAGAATTGGCTAGACAAGGTAGAATTGACGACCCATCAGATTTTATGTCTCAGTGCATTTCTAAGAAATTAGGATCTTTTGGAGAAGAGTTACGAAATTTAAGAAAAAAAGCTACAGACTGTATGTATCAAGATTTTAATCAATCTCCTGAAGAGAAAGCTAAAAATGATAAATGTAGAAATGCTCCAAAAGAGCTGATTGAAAAGTGGAAGAAAGAAGAAAAAGTAGACTAGTTTTAATGAAGTCTTGTTATTATGGCAAGGCTTTATTTTTAGTTAAATAACAACTCAATGAGGCTTATATATGAATATTCCTGATAGATTACCTAACCCTCCTAGATGTGAGAACGTATTTTGCGCACCTATGACTTTAGAAGATTGGAAGGAGTATTTCGTTTGTAGAGAAAAATATGATGTTGAAATGACAGATGAAGAAAGATACGAAATACTTGACAACATGTATATGTTACATAGGCAAAATAAAGATGATTTAGCTCTAGAAATGTCAAAAAAGTTGCCTATGAAACCTTTTTTGGCTTTCTCATTAAAATGTGCTGCTGGATTTAAGGCAATACAAAAATTTAATTTATCTGAAGCAAAAAAGGTATATCCAAATGAATTCTAATGATGTGTCTGTGAGTTCTAATGATATGTCTGATTCTGAGCAAAGGCTCATGTCATTGGATAGCTCTCAATTTGAAAATCTTGATAAAGAACAGTACGAAAATCTGACTAGTCATATATCTTGTCTTATCAGTGTGTTTGAAGATGGTGAGGAAAGAGGAGTCTTTGAGAAAGACTATTTTAGCGATGAATGTAATAAATTGTCGGACGTTGTAAAGCAGATTGCTTCTGAAAATAACATTTCAAAGATTATTGAAGCCGATGCTACTTTAGATTCGTTTGCTTATCACATGGAAAATTCAAAAAGTATTGCGGTCAATCGAAATCTGAATATTGATAATTTTATAAAACAAAACGAAGCTTTAATGGTAATCAAGGATTTTTGTAAAAATCATGATACTTACAAAAAGTATGAACCAGTCATAAATTATTCTATCGGCGGCATTAAGCCATCTTCTTTCAATGGGTTACCTGTTGATCCTGTTTATATCTGTTTAAAAAGTATCAATTCATCTTTGCAATCTCTGAACTTTGGAAATAATTTGGCTAGTGGATATGAGCAACTAATTCAAACAAGGAAAGATGCATTAGACTATGCAAAGAATTTATACCTTAAAAAGCAGATTGATTATATGGATGAATACGTTACAGAGCATCCAGGAAAGTTAATTTCTAGAGAATATATTCAAAAAAGAGATAGTCTAATAAAGTCTGTTGATAAAAATATTGAAGAAACAGCTCTTCGTTTAGGATTTGAATATTCTAATGATAAATCGCAGGATCAAACTCCGCAAACACAAGAGCCAGCATCAAATAAGAAAGGTAAATCTTCACCTGACTTAGAAAGGTAAGATGAATATGGGAAGTTACTTATCCCAGAACTTATCGGAAATAAGAGAAACGCAGTAATTTCCCCAGTCTTCCATAATTCTTCTTCTTTCAGAAACGTGTTTTGTTCTATCGTATGCACCTTTTAGAGGATCTTTTCTCTCGTGTAGCATACACATTTCTACAGCATCAACGTTGTATCTTTTCTTTGCATTTTCATCAGCACTAGCCCAACTTTTGAAAGATGCTCTAGCAGTTCCATGTTGAGTGATTACTGCAGGCTTTTTTGTTTTTGGATCGATAATTGATCTATCAACAAAAATAGGAGTATTAAATCTAATGTGATCTTCATTTAGCTGATAAATGACAGATTTGAAAACTGAATCGGTGTAAGTCTTGCATAACTTTGAAACAAATACATATTCTGAGCGTTTGTCTATCCATTTCAAAAGTTGAATTGCAGCTTTTGAAAGATAGATTGTCCTATTTGCCTGCTCTTTTTTGATCTTGTCGTTTTCAAGAGGGATTGTCCAAGATTTGTCTTTGTAATTGATTTCAGCCCATTTCATGAGTCTCACCGCTTTAGATCTACTTGCGGTAAGTATAGAAAAGATCAACTCATAAGCTGGTACCGTATGCTTATCAAAACAAGCTTTAATAAGCTTTGGAATTTCTCTATAGTCTAAAGCAGCATTATGAGATGGTTGTTTTTTCTTTGGATTTAACGATTTTAGAACTACTTCTAAAGAGTCTGATGTTACTGGGTTTTCATCTGTTCTATAGTTTTTAACTTTAGAAAGATTTAGAACTCCCTTTAAATGAGATTTTAGTTTTTGAGCCATTGCAGGCTTATTTACGTAAGGATCTTGAAGTATCTTCAAAATGTCATCAGAGGTAATTTCTGCAATATCTTTATTTTGAATGACAGGATAAGCATAGGTGACCATCATAGCTGAAAAGTCACTTTTTCCTTTACTCGAATGCTTAAAAGCTCCGCTTTCTTCCCTGAAGATAAGGTATTCATCACATACTTGCCAAAACGGATGCTTAGTTATGTTTTGGTTATTTACAGCTTTCTCTTCAATTTTCTTTTGCTTATTTACTATTGCAGGATCTTGTCCGTTGAATACCATTCTTCTATATTCTAAACATTTCTTTTTAGCGTTTGGATAAGATATTAAATCAGTTTTTCCGATTGTGAAGAATTTTGGTTTACCTTTCCATGAATACCTGATTTGATAGTAAGCAGTGTTACTTGTAATTCTTACAACAAGACCATTACCCCCACCGAGAGAACGTATTAAGGAACGTACTTTTTTCCCTTTTTCCTTGTCTTCTTTATTTGCTTTGATTCTTGCTTTGATAAGTGCTTTTAATGCAGCAACCTTTGCTTGAGCGATGATTTTGGGCATGATAATAACGGTAACAACAAAAAAAATTATGATAAGTTACATAAAAAGAACAAAATATATTAAAATCAAAGTG
>ERZ1026844.921-NODE-921-length-19240-cov-3.177378_pt1 | contig 19240 bp, 20 predicted proteins | sample MGYA00380152_ERZ1026844 | MGnify/ENA primary metagenome ERZ1026844 (study PRJEB33269, sample SAMEA4719788) | human gut metagenome | biome: human-associated habitat; feature: organic feature; material: feces | place: Cameroon | collected 2013-10 ... | reverse complement strand
GCGGAAAAATAGAGCTCCTCACTGCCGACGACCTCCTGCGGAAGCGCCGGTGCCATGCCGATATAGGATAAAAACGCATCCAGCTTTTTATCATAAGAAACACCAAACACGGGAATCCCCGCGGCGGCGCCGAAAATCAGCGTGTGCAGGCGCATGGAAACAACAAATTCCATATCCGCCAAAAGCCCCAGCAGCTCTTCCCCGCTTGCGCCACGAATCAGCAAGCTATCGGTTTCCATAAGCGCTCTGACGCGCTGCGTGACACCGTTATCACGGTCCTCCTGCATTGGAATGAATACAGGGACAAGATCATATTGGCGCGCAACGCGATCGCACACGGAAGCGAATGCCCGCGCGTTTGCAGCAAAATCAGTTTGCCATGCCCGCAGGGAAACCGCAAAATAGCGGTGGTTCTCTTCAATATGATAGTGCTTCTTCAAATGCACGAGCCAATCTTTCTCCGGCAGCTCTGCCAGAAAAGAGGGATCCGCCGTCAGACGAACCTTTTCCGGGGCAATTTTCAGCTTTTTTACAAGGCGTTCGGACTCCGGCTCACGCAACGTAATCAAATCAACCCCGTCAAGGCACCGCTTCACGCGCTGCACGGAGGTTTCATACATCAACGGACCGACACCGTTTGCCCAAATCATCGTTTTGAGCCCCATGCGCTTTGCCAGACGCAAGATCGCAGTATAGTAGAGAACGGAACGGCGGCTTGTTTTATCCTGCAGCAGATTTCCGCCGCCGGCAATCAGCATTTTCGCATGCTTCATGGCGCGCAGGATGACAAACGGGTTTCTGCGGCTGATGCAGCGCACGCCGTATACCGTCTGCGAAGCGTGCGGCGAATGCGTCATTGCCGTGATGCGGGCATGCGGCTCTTCCCGCCGCAACGCCTGCGCAATCAAACGCAGGAGAGAATCGTCTCCCGTGTTGGAAAAGCCGTAATAGCCGATCAGAAGAATATCACCGTAGCGATAATATTCATACGGTTCCATCTTTTTATACATACGCTCATAGTCATCCGTCATTGTGCCGACGGAATAGCATTCCCGCACCATTTCTTCGCACCGCTCGCCGAGCGCATCACGCGCGGAGGCTTCCATATTCAAAAGCTCGCACAGATCGCGCACAAGCACCTCGGCGCTCGGCAATGCGCTCCCGCGGCAGCAAAAGTTTGTTTCGCGGCATTGTTCGAATTTATCGGAATCATAAATCCCGCAATAGCCTTCATTGCCGGAAAGCACTGTGGGTTTGCGCATCGCCATTGCTTCAAGCGCCGCACGGGAAACGCCGACAAAGACATCGCCCGTTGCAATCAGCGGACCGATATCCGTTCGTGCACCCGTCAGAATCACAACGCGGCGGCCCGCTGCCGCGTTCGCTTTTTCCGCAAGCTCCTGCAGCTTCGCAAAATCATCGCCGCTGCCGACGATCAAAATTTCAAGGCCGGGGCAGCGCGCAGCAAGCTCCGCGCCCGCGGACGCAAGCAGCAATGCGGTAAGGCTGCGATCGGAGTCGATGCGGCTGACATGAACGATGCGCGGAACACCGTGCGCAAGACCGAGTTCTTTTTTCACGGCGCCCGGGTCGGTATCGGCAGAAAAGGTTTCCATGTTGATACCGTTGATCGTCACTCCGATATTGCCGGAATATACGGCATACTCATCAATCAGATATTGCTTGATATCCTCGCTGACCGCCAGAGAGCGCTCGCCCCAACGCGTCAGACGGCGCAGAATGCCATTGACCTTAAAGGTGCAATGCGCCGTTGTTACCATGCGGACATGATACCGCTTGGAGAGCAGCGAGCACAGATATGCGGGGATGCGCGCATGCGCATGAATCAGATCGAATTTTTCCTTTTTCAAAAGCCGCGCAAGAATTTTGTAAGCGCGCAGCATGTGCAGTGGGTTGCGCGTGTTCAGCGGTGCCGTAATATGACGCACGCCGGCTTGTCTGAGCTTATCGACATATACGCCGCCGGCAGAAGCCACAGTGACATCATAGCCGCGCCGAACCAGTTCCCGAGAGACCTCAAGTACATGGGTTTCGGCTCCGCCTATATCCATCATCATGGTTGTCATCAATACTTTCATAGCTACCTCTTGTTTGCTCACGCCGAGCCTTTCAATCAATTGTCTTTATCAAGTGTCTTTATTCCGCGGTGTCACTCGAAACGGAATACTGATCCGCGCCCGTTTCCGCTTCAGTGATATACCATGTGCCTTCGCGCCGGCTCATGGTGTAAGTAACGCGGTTATAATGATCATCCAGCTCTTCGCCGCTGCTTTTATCGGTCAGCACCGTGCGAATCAGCGCGCCGACCTGCGCCTGATCCGGGTTGGAATCCAGCACCACCGCACGCAGCGTGCCAATAGTCAATTCGGCTTTGACGGTTTTTGCAGTCTTTTGAAACTGCGCGACAAAAGCGTCACGATCTTTCGGCTCCCAATCAAATCCGGAGGCATACGCCTCGGCGTCTTCGCGGTTATATCGTTCGATCTGACGGATGATAAAGCTTTTGAGTTCTTTCTGCGCTGCCGAGTCATCCGCTTCGAAAAGCGCCTCATAGGCAGCCGATTTGGAATAATCCGCCTGCTCGGAGCAGCCGCAAATTGCAACTGCCGCAAAAGCAATCAGCAGGACGGCAAAAAATCTCACTGTAAGTTGATTCATGAATCTCCTCCGATCCCCTCGGCGGGAATCTGCGGTTATTTTTGGTTTTCAAGCCCAAGAAGGCACAAAAATACAAATTCAGTATACCGCAAAAATATGGCCAAATTATTAACACTCGTGCGAATTTGCGTATAATTTCAAAAAACATGTCATTTTCGGTCCAACCTCCCGCCCTCTTGCAAACTTTGCGGAGTTATGCTATACTTGACTTACCATGTCAAGGACAATTTTATCGGACTGGAGTTGCTGCAATGCAATATCATATATTGGATAAAATTCATTCACCGCAGGATGTCAAGGCGCTTCCCGAGGCGCAGATACAACCGCTGCTCGGTGAGATTCGCAGCTTCTTGGTGGAGCATGTGACAAAAACCGGTGGGCATCTCGCCTCAAACCTCGGCGTTGTCGAGCTCACGGTGGCGCTGCACCGAGTTTTTTCCGTCCCGCAGGATCGAATCATTTTCGATGTCGGCCACCAATGCTATGTGCATAAGCTGCTCACGGGGCGCCGCGAAGCCTTTGATACGCTGCGGCAAAACGGCGGGCTCAGCGGTTTTCCAAAGCCGTCGGAAAGCCCCTGCGACCCCTTTATCAGCGGCCACAGCTCAACCTCCGTTTCCATCGCCTCCGGTTTTGCAGAGGCCGACCGCCTTCTCGGGCGCGAGCGCTATACGATCGCGGTCGTCGGAGACGGCGCGTATACCGGCGGGCTGATTCATGAGGCGCTGAACAATGTGCGCCCGGGGGAGCATCTGATTGTGGTGCTTAATGAAAATGAAATGTCGATCTCTCCGAACACAGGCAAATTTGCGGAATACCTGGCGCGGCTGCGCTCCACCGACCGCTATTTCAATTTCAAGCGCATTGTCCGCACGGCGCTCGGAAAGCTGCCGCTGATCGGGCGACCGCTGGTGCGCCGCGTGACCCATGTCAAGCAAAATGTCAAAAGCATCATTTACCGCAGCAACTATATTGAAGACCTCGGCTTTCAATATCTCGGGCCGATCGACGGAAACGATTACAGCCGTCTGTATTCTCTTTTGGAGCAGGCAAAGCTTTTGCATGACAATGTCGTTGTGCATATCAAGACCAAAAAAGGGCTTGGGTATCTCCCCGCCGAAAAGGCGCCGGATCGGTTTCACTCCGTTGCGCCGCAGGATGAGCAAAAAACCGGGCAGATCACCTTCTCGAAGCTTTTCGGGGAAACGCTTGCCGAGGCTATGCATGCCGATGACACATTGGTCGCCATTACTGCAGCCATGCCGGACGGTACCGGGCTTTCCGAGGTCGCGAAGCGCTTCCCGGAGCGGTTTTACGATATCGGAATTGCGGAGGCACATGCCGTTACCTTTTCCGCCGGACTTGCGGCGGCGGGAATCCACCCGGTGTTTGCCGTGTACTCCTCCTTTTTGCAGCGCGCCTATGACAATCTGTTGCACGATGTCGGAATTTTATCGGAGCCGGTCACGCTTTGTATTGACCGCGCCGGCTTCAATGAGGGAGACGGCGTAACGCACCACGGCATTTTTGATGTTGCATTTTTGGCGCATCTGCATGCATTACGGCTGTATGCCCCCGTGCGCGAGGCGGACGCAAGAATTGCCTTTGCGGAAGCATTTGCCGCGCGCTGCCCCTGCGCCGTGCGCTATGCCCGCGGCGGGGAACACACCGAGATGCTGCAGGGGCTTGCCCCCGTCGCAGATACACACCTTCTTATGACGGCGGAAAAAAACTGCGATGTGATTTTCATCACCTACGGAAATGAGCTTGCTCAGGTGCAAAAAGCGGCAGAGCATTTGCGCGCGGACGGCATTCGCCCGGCAATCATTACAGCGCAGCTTCTCTTCCCCGCCGAGCAATCCTTTGCGGAGCTTGCGGGTGCAATTTCAGGGCTTTCGGAAAATGCGCCGATCCTTTTTGCGGAAGAGGGCATAAAAAACGGCGGCTACGGAATGCTGATGCAGAATCGATGCTATGAAAGCGGTATGCTTCGCGTAAGAAAAAGCGAAATTGTCGCCATTGAAGACCCGACGCTTCAAAGCGAGCCCGGGCGCAGCATGTATCAAACGGCAAAGATCGACGGCGATACTTTATATTGCCGCGCCAAAGCGCTTTTAAGCGCCAAACAGAATACATAAAACAGCGCCCCGGCGGAAACACTTCCGTCGGGGTGATTTTCTTGATAACGATCTACATCCGCACAATTCTCATCTATTTTGTGCTGATTGCCTCCATGCGGATGATGGGAAAAAGGCAAATCGGAGAGCTGCAGCCGTCGGAGCTGGTCACGGCTCTGCTGCTTTCCGAGCTTGCCGCACAGCCCGTCGCCGACAGCAATATTCCTCTGCTCAGCGCCATTATGCCGATTCTTCTTTTGCTCTCCATTGAAATTATCCTCTCGTATCTGACCTCGCACAGCCGCATCGGAAAGCGCCTCTTTTTCGGCGTGCCGAGCATTCTGATCGCAAACGGCACTCTGCGGCAAAAAGCGCTCGAGCGCTCCCGTGTTTCCCCGGAAGAGCTGCTCGCGCAGCTACGGCTGAACGGAGTCGGCTGTATTGAGGATGTTGAATATGCCATTTTGGAGGAAAACGGGCGCATTTCCGTGCTTGAAAAGGCGGAATGCGGCAAGGTTCGCCCAAAGGACCTCGGGCTGCAGCCAAAGGCGGACGGAATTTTGCACCCGCTCGTCGTCGAAGGGCAGCTCAGCACAAAAAACATGCAGCATCTGCAATATTCGAAAAAAGATGTGATGCGTATGCTGCGCAGCCATGGAATTACCGATCTGAAAGAGGCATATCTGCTTTCCGTCAATGACAGCGGGCAAGCCTTTTGCATCAAAAAGCAGCCAAACGGGGAGGCGGAAAAATGAAGGGTTTCTGGGCAGCGGTTCTGCTGTTTTTCGCATTGACCGCTTTTTTGATCGTGCATACCGTGCTGATCACGAAAATGACCGCCGCGCTGGTTGAAACGGCAGCGGAGCTGCCGAAAACCGCAGAAGAATTCGAAGAGGCTGTCAAACAGCCAAGCAGCGGCGCCGAGCAGCTCTGGGCGCAATGGGACAAAGCCATTCCCCTGCTTTCGATCTCCGTTTCTTATGCGCAGATTGACCGTGCGGACGAAGCCATTGCAGAGCTTGTCGCCGCGGGGCGCGCCAAAGACTGCGCAAACTACCTCGCGGCGCGGGAAAAGGCAAACGATACTCTGGCGCGCATCCATATGCTGCAGGGCGTGCACTTCGGAGGGATATTTTAACTCCGCACGCTCCGATTCACCGTTTGCGGTAAGCGCAGTATCGTTGCCGCACCCCGTAAAACATAAAAAACCTCATTCATACGAATGAGGTTTTTTTGGTGACCCGTGGGGGAATCGAACCCCCGTCGCCGCCGTGAGAGGGCGGAGTCTTAGCCGCTTGACCAACGGGCCGCTTCAAAACAGCTTCTGTATTATAGCATACCGAGATCAAAAAAGCAACCCTTTTTTTCAGTTTTTTCGAAAATTGTGCAACGTTTGCCCCGCCGCACGGGCTGCGGCGGGGCAAAGCATCCGTTTATAAAGCCGATTCCTGCGTCTCCGGCTTTCCGCCCGGGAACAAACCAAAGCCTGCAACCGCGCTGACCGCAGAGAAAAAACAATGCAGCCTGCGGGCGTTTGCGGGCCCGCACTTTCCAAAATCGTTTGCATGATCGCGTTTTTCTGCTCTTTTTTCGCAACGATAAGAATCACTTCTTTTTCGTTTGCGATGGAAACATTCAGAAAATGCGCCGTTTCGGCGGGGGCGGTTCCCATGCTGTGCAGAACGGTGCCGCCCGTTGCTCCTGCGCGGCGCGCGGCCTTCATCGCATCATCCGCTCTTCCCTCATTGGCAATTGCAATAATCAGCTCATAAAAAGCATTGATCTGGGGGGCTGCTTTTGCGGCATTGGGCCGCCGTTGAGATAACACACGGTATTTCCTCCTGTGACACTTTTTACGGGAACGGCAACGAGAACGCCGTGTCCCGGCACGCCGATGAACAATTCTTCTTTTGCGCGGGCGAACAATTCCTTTATCGTCTTCTGCGGCGCAAGCGCGAGCACAATACGCTTTTCGTCGGATGCAATTCCGAGCAGCTCCAGCATGCTCTGCACCGCAGTGCCGCACACGTGCAGGATCACGGAAAGCGGAGCGCCGACTGCATCATATATCGCGCAGAGCCGCTCCGGGGAAGCGGGATTGACAACGAAAATAATGTAATTCGTGCTGCATCCTCCTCCCAAAGCTCAACAATATCGAAGTCGCCGACGGCTTTGCCCTCTTCGTATTTTTTGCCCGCACTCTTGCCGCAAAGCCGATTGCCTGAATAGACAAAAGCGGGAACATTGCAACCAGGCCGAAGCTGTCGGACTCTGCGCCGGCATCGCTTCCGGTATGTGCCGCGACGACACCGAGCGACAAAACAAACGGAACGGTCATGGGGCCGGTCGTCACCCCGCCCGTATCAAATGCAATGCCGAGAAAATCGACATCCGCAAATGCGGCAAGAAGAAAAGCGGCACCTTAAAAAGCAAGCAGAAAATACCGCAGCTTTGCCCCCGTGAAAATACGAAGCATGCAAACCGCCAAAAACAAACCGACGCCCGCGCCGTCGGCAACCAAAAGCACCGCGGTTTCGATATGCGGAACGGTTTTGGAAAGCATCTGCAGATCCGGCTCCGCCACCTTGACGGCAACTCCGAGCACAAAGCTCACACACAAAATCAAGGGCAGATTTTTGGTTTTGGTCAGCGCCGTTCCGATTTTTGCACCGATAGGCGTCATGGAAATCTCCGCGCCCAGGGAAAAAAGCCCCATTCCTAAAATCAAAAAACGGTGCCGAGCAAAAAGCTTAAAAACAAATCCGTCAGCAACGGGGTAATGCTTCGGGGTAATGCTTAGCGACAAAAGCGTCACGATGGCAACAATCGACAGCACGCTGCGCGCCCTCAGCCGGTTTTTCAAAAATCAAGGCAGCAGTTTTGGGGGGTGCCTCTTTTCTCATGCTTTCCCTCCCCCGTTTTTTATTTCATTATATCTTAAGCGACAGCGGTGTTGCAAGTGTGCCTTTTCGAGCTTTTTCGACGATTTCCTATGCAAAAACATTAAAATATCTGCTGCATTTTTGTATAAATGGATATTTTTTCATTCCCGGCATGTTTTTTTCGGGAATTTTTCTTGAACTCGGGGCGCAAATGCGCTATAATAAAAAGTGATACCGCATCCTAACAAATACGATCCGTCATTTTTCGCGATACGATACATGATTTTTCATACGGAGGTCCCGCTTTGATACATTCCGGTGCTTACGGCACGGGCATGGCGCACAGAGCGCTTTCCGCGCCGCTTGAATCTTATCACGGCAAGCAAAAGCGTGAGTTGCTCGCCTATTTATTTAACGAACATTCAGACGCAATGGCGCGCGCAGTGTTTTCCGTTCTTAAATCGACACAGGATGCCGAGGATATTGTGCATGAGGTGTTCTGTGTGCTGCTGACGGGCGGTGCAGAAACGCTTTGCTCGCTTGCCCCGCAGGAGCAAAAGCGCTATCTGTTGACCGCGGCGCACAATCGCGCGCTCAATCACCGCCGCCGCTCTGCGCGGGAGCTGCTCTGTCTTGACGACAGCTGCAGCACGGAATTTTGCTGTCACCCGGATCTCAGAGAAGACGATTTTACGCAGGAGCTATGCCGCAGAAGCGAGCTCGCGCTGCTGCGAAAGGTTTTGGGCTCTTTGCAAAAATCCGACCGCGAAATTCTGTATGCATTTTATTTCTCAGAGAAATCGCTTGCACAGCAGGCGCGCGAGACCGGATGCGCCGCCGCTACAATGCGGCAGCATCTGTGCCGTGCACGCATGCGTTTTCGCAAGAAGCTTTTGCTGGAACAAAAGCGCTGAAAAGCAGGAGAATATTTGCCCCCGATGCTTTTGATACGGCATCGGGGCAATTTTTTCGGGCAAGCCTTAAGAGCGCCCTTTTCTTTTCGAGGACGAAAGAAAGCACGGGTCCTGCGGCGGCAGGGAGCATAAAATCACATCCTCCCCGAGCCGCTCCACCCTGCAAAACGGCAGCATGATCTTTTCCGCTTTCCCGAGTGAAAAGCATTTTCCGTCGTCCAGCAAAACCTCCAGCGCGGCAACCTGCCCGCTTGTAACGTCAACGGCAATATCCGTGACATATCCGAGCTTTTTCCCATCGCAAAGATTCACAACTTCCAGGTGCAAAAGCGAGCGCACACAGTTTTTTTCTTGCATATTCCGCCCTCCCTATGCTTTCATCTGCGCACGCAAAAACGAAAAAATCCGCTTTTCCATGCGCGATATTTTCACCTGCGTCAACCCGAGGACCCGCGCCGTCTGCGCCTGCGTCAAATCCTTGAAATAGCGCAGATAGACCACATTTCTCTCTGTTTTGTCAAGCTTTGCAATCGCCTCACGCAGCGTCAGCTTTTCACATAAGCGCTCCATTTGCCCGCAATGGTCGGAAAGCGTTCCCTCCAGGGTCAGCTCCCGCTGCGCTCTGTCCACCGGCTCCGACAGGGAGCGCACGGGCAGCACGCCCTCCATTGCAAAGACAAGCGCCGCTTCGTGAAGCCCCGTTTTTTCGCAAAGCTCCGTCACGGTAGGCTCCCGCCCTTTTTCCGTGCGCAGCTGCTGTGCAATCCGCAAAACGGTACTCCCCTGTTTTTTGGTTTCCCGGGAAACCTTGAGCATTCCGTCATCGCGCAGGTAGCGTCGAATCTCTCCGACAATCAGCGGAACGGCATAGGTGGAAAACGCCGTTTTGAACGAAAAATCAAAGCTCTGCACGGCGCGATACATGCCGATCACTCCGATTTGAACCAAATCCTCAAAATCCACGCCGCGGTCGTTGAAATGCTTCGCGATGCTTCGCACAAGCGGCATGTTCTGCGCCACAACCTCATTTTTTGCCGTTTCGTCTCCCCTCTGCGCGCGCTGCACAAGATCGAGATTTTTTTGCCGCCGCTGCTCGCTCTCAGTCATTTCCGTCCTTTTTTGCGAAGGACTTTTTCATCATCACGCTTGTGCCGAGCCCGGGGCGGCTTAAAACACGCACGCTGTCCATAAAGCTTTGCATGATGGAAAAGCCCATGCCGCTGCGCTCTCCCGTTTCATCCGTGGTATAAAGCGGCTCCATTGCCTTTGCAATATCCTCAATGCCGCGCCCCTTATCCCGCACAACGATGCGGATTGAGCGATCCGCATACAGCGTTGTATGTATATAAACCGTGTTTTTTCCGCCGCGCGCCGCATAGCCGTGCACAATGGCGTTGGTCACCGCTTCCGAGACCGCGCAGCGCACATCGGCAAGCTCCGAGACGCTCGGGCCGCATTGCGCCGCAAAAGCGCAGACAACCGAGCGCGCCAGCCCTTCGTTTTCCGAAAGCGCAAAAAATTCCGTTTTAAGCTGATTGACAGCCACTTTTCTCTGATACATTTTCTTCATCCTTTCCTTTCCTGTGCGGTATTATCGGCAGGTGCCGCCTGCTCTGTCGGAATCAATCGGTCAAGTCCGCTGAGCGCGATAATCTTTACGATCTGCGCAGAGGCATTTTTCACGGAAAACGAAGCGCCAAACGATGCCGCCACGGTATACCGCCCCATTAAAAGCCCCAGCCCGGCGCTGTCCATAAATGCCGTTTTTGCAAGATCGATACAGCAGCTTTGCGGGCGATACCGATAGAGAAAATGATCCATGCGTTCCCGCAGGGGCGCCGCACTGTGGTGGTCAATCTCTCCCTGCGGGGTGAGCACCAGCTTGCCCGACTCATATTGCACCGACAAAAATTCCCTATCGTCACACGCGGAAAATTCCGTTTGATTCATAGCGTCACTTCCTTTGCTTTTTTCGTTTTTTTGAGTATACCATGCCGCCGCCTGCAAAAAGCGTCGAAAGACGGAAGACACGGCATTTTTTTCATCGGTTTTTCCGTGCTGCGGAATATTCAGGCTATCCGGGCAAACAACAGCCGCACGCCGCATGCAAGCGCATAGGCATAAAGGGTGCGAAAAAGCAAAAAGCCGAAAAAGTCACGCTTTTGTTTTGTAACGCGCCACAGCGCCGCAAGCGCAGCCGGGCAAGGCGGCGCATTGAGGGAAAAGCATAAAAACGCACCTGCTGCCGGCAGAGAAAATGCGGCGGAGGTGTCGGCACGAAACAGCGAAAGCGCCGCAAGGACGGATTCCTTGGAAAAAACCCCGCACAAAAGCGCCGCGCTCTGCCAAGCTTCACAAATTCCGAGCGGGAAAAACAAGGCGCAGGCAAAATTGCCAAACACATATAAAAGACTTTCCCGCGGGGTGCGGGCAAGCGTAAAATGCGGAGTGAGCTCGATCAAAAGATACAAAAGGACGCTGGTCAGAAACACGATTGTCAGAAGGCGAAAAATCAGCTCGCGCAGCCGCTGCCACAGCTTTGCAAAAAATTCCCGCGGGCGCGGCATATGATAGGGCGGCACCTCAAAGAAAAACGGCTGTGCGCGCGTTTTTTCCCTTTTCGAAAACAGCAAAAAATAAAGCAGCATGCCGCAAAATCCGGCCGAGCAGGCAATGAAAAAAAGCATGGGACGGCTGCGAAAAACACCCGAAAAAAACAAAGCCGCAAGCGGCATTTTCGCACTGCACGGAATCAGAGGAATCAGGCGCTTCGCCCGCCCCTGCTGCGCCGCGGGCAGCGTATCCGCAGCGCCGTATGCCGCTACCGAGCAGCCAAGCCCCAGCAAAAGCGGAACGGCACATCGCCCGCCGAGGCCGAACCGCTTTAAAATGCTTTCACACAAAACGGCGGCGCGGCAAAGATACCCGCCACAGCGCCGCCCCCGCCGAAAAACGCGCCGCAGGCAATCCTTGCCGCAGGCGCGGCGCAGCCATGGGCAAGCAGCGCCGCGTATGCTTTATCCCGCAAAGCGGAAAAAACGGTTTGCAGCCGCCCGGACAGCACCGCCGTCGGGCCGAAGGCGGAAAAATACAAAACAAAGAATAAAAGGAGCAGAAAAAACACCGTGCCGAAAAACGGATGCAGCAAAATTTTGTCCATGCGCCGCGATATTCCGTTCTCCGGCGGCACATACCCCAGCGCAAGCAAAGCATCCGCCCGCGAAAAGCGCTGCCGTGCCGTGCCACCGAAAGATGGACGCATCGGGTTTCCGCCTGCGCGAATCGCGGCGCACAGCGCCTCCATGCCTTCGTTTTTAAGGGCACTGACCGCAAGCACGGGGCATCCGAGCGCCCGGGCAAGCTTTTCCCGGCGAACGCTTCCGCCGCCGCGGCGTAATGCATCCGCACGGCTGAGCACTAAAAGCATCGGCAGCCCGAGCGCCCCGATCTCAAAACAAAAGGGGAGCTGCCGCGGCAGCGCGGCAGCGTCCGCAACGCAAACAATCAGATCAAACGAGCCGCTCCGAAGCGCGTTTGCCGCCGTTTGCTCCTCATTCGTGCGCACGCTTTCAAGAGAATACAGCCCGGGCAGATCCGTCAGGGTGCTGCCAAGAAGCCCGGTCTCGGCGCAAAAAGATGCCTCTGTGCCCTGCGTTGTCACGCCGGGACGGTTTCCGACGGGCGCATGCGCCCCGGTGAGCCGATTAAATAGTGCGGATTTGCCGCAGTTGGGCGCACCGACAAGCACCGCTCTCACAACGCCACGCCGAGCAGTTCGCCAAGCAGCACACCGTCGATCGCATATACCGTGCAGCGCGCCTTGATCAGCATCACATCCCGCACCCGCCGAAGAACATAGACTTTCTCCCCCCGAAAAAGCCCGAGCGGCGCATAGCGCTCATCCGTGCGGCAAATCACCGCCGCATAGGGATATTCCCTCTTTTTTCTTTGCAGCATAAAAAATCCCCCCGGCGCATTCTATGTGCGTCGGGGGGAGGAATATGTTGCTTTCAGGGGCAGCGGCTGCATTTTCGCTTCACTCCGGCAAACTGTGCCTGCCGCAGCGTGCCGCTTTGCACCGCTTCGCTTTTTTGCAAAAAGGTGCAGCTGCGGTCGGTATGATAAATTTCGGAGCCTTTGACATAATAAACGATCTGCCCCTGCTCCGATTCCTCCTCACCGGAGGAAACCGCAGGCGGTGCCATTGCCGCCGCGCTCTCTTCCCCCGGCAAAATCAAAACAGTTTGCTCCTCATTTTGAGAAAAAATCCGATACGGATCGCTGCAGCCGAGGAAAAACACCGCAAACAAAATCAATACCGCCGCTGCCGCTTTTCGTTTCATTATAAACTTCCCCCCTTGCCCACAGGAATTTATTTGACAAACAGCCCCTCGCTGCGATATAATAAAAAACAACTGTTTTCGACAACTTTGAAACAACGGAGGAACCGCACCATGAAGCTGAATTACGGACGCACCATCCGCATCGGCCTTGCCTTTATGTCGATTCTCGCCTTTTGGCAATTTTACGACCAGGTCATTCCCGTCATCCTTGAAAATCATTTCGGGATCGACACGGTTCGCACCAATATGATCATGGCTTTGGACAACGTGCTTGCCATTTTCATGCTGCCGCTGTTCGGCAGCCTGTCCGACAAAACAAGAACGCGCTTCGGAAAGCGCACACCCTATATTCTCTTCGGCACGCTCGCTGCCGTTTGCCTGCTTTGCGCGCTTGCTTATTTTCAAACGACAAGCATGTTCCTCGGCTTTTTCCTTTGCCTTTTGGCGCTGCTTGTGACCATGAGCATTTACCGCTCTCCCGCCGTTGCCTATATGCCCGACGTTACGCCGAAGCCCCTGCGCTCCAAGGCAAACGCCGTGATCAATTTGGTCGGCTATCTCGGCGGCATTTTCAGCACGGTCGCCATGATGTTTCTCGTCAAAAGCACAAAAACCGAATCAGGCGGGATTGTGTATGCTTCCTTTGTGCCGATCATGCTCACGGTAGCCGCTTTCATGCTGGTCTGCGTTTTGGTGATGGTATTCACCACAAATGAGCCGAAGCTTCTCGCGCTCACCCGCGCCGAGGTTGAGGCTGCGGAAGAGCTGCCGGATGCGCCGACGGAGGAAGCCGTTCTCGAAAAAACGCCGGGGCTGCGCCGCTCGCTGATCTTCATTCTGCTCTCCGTTTTATTCTGGTTCACGGCTTATAATGCGGTAACCACCGCATTCTCCCGCTTTTGTGATGCCCGTTGGGGCGTGGACGCGGGAAAATCCTCTCTCTTTCTCCCCATCGGAACGGTCGCTGCAATCGTTTCGTTTCTGCCGCTGGGCTTTCTTTCCTCGCGCATCGGCAGAAAGAAAACCATTCTGCTCGGCATCGGCTGTATGGCACTTTGCTACGCCGTGATCTATTTTCTGCCGTTCGGGCCGTGGATGTATGCGCTGTTTTGCCTCATCGGCATCGGCTGGGCTGCCATCAATGTCAACAGCTATCCCATGGTGGTTGAAATGTGCCACGCAAAGGATGTCGGAAAATTCACCGGATATTATTACGCCTTTTCCATGGCGGCTCAGATTATCACACCCGTGCTCAGCGGTCTTTGCATCGGGCGCACGGAGCTGTTTGGGCTGACGCTCGGGCTGAACCTCGGATATAATGTGCTCTTCCCGTATGCCGTTTTCTTCATGTGCGCCGCGTTTGTTACCATGCTGTTCGTCCGCCATGGAGACAGCAAACCCGCACCGAAAAAAGGACTGGAAGCATTTGATACCGACGACTGATACGGAGGAAACCATGAGCAAATATACAATCGGAATTGACTACGGAACCCTTTCCGGCAGAGCCCTGCTTTGCCGCGTGGAGGACGGCGCGGAGCTTGCAAGCGCAGTATTTGAATATCCGCATGCCGTAATGGATCGTACCCTTGCTGCAAGCGGAGAACCGCTGCCGCGCGATTTTGCCCTGCAGGACCCGCAGGACTATCTTCTTGTGCTGCAAAACACCGTGCCCGCGGTTTTGCGGGAAAGCAGCATTGACCCGGAGGATGTGATCGGGATCGGAATCGATTTCACGGCGTGCACCATGCTCCCCGTGGACAAAAACGGCACCCCGCTTTGCTTTTCCGAGCAATTCAAAAATGAAAAATATGCCTATGTCAAGCTGTGGAAGCATCATGCCGCACAAAGCTATGCCAATCGCCTCAATGCCGTTGCCGCGCAGCGCGGCGAGCCATTTTTAAAACGATACGGCGGAAAGATCTCAAGCGAATGGATGATCCCGAAAATTTGGGAAACTCTGGACCATGCGCCGCAGGTTTATCATGCCGCCGCGCATTTTATTGAAGCCGCGGATTTCATCACCTGGCAGCTGTGCGGCACACTCACGCGCAACTCCTGCTGCGCAGGCTATAAAGCGATTTATCACAAAAAAGAGGGCTATCCCTCCTCTGAATTTTTCGCAGCGCTCGATCCTGCCCTTAGGAATGTTGTGCAGGAAAAGCTGTCGGGACCCGTGGTCGCTCTTGGGCAATGCGCCGGGCGGCTGACGGAGCGCTATGCAAAGCTGCTCGGGCTCAACACCCGCACCGCCGTTGCCGTTGCCAATGTGGATGCGCACGTTGCCGTGCCTGCCGTTAAAATCACAAAAGCAGGGCAGATGCTTGCCATTATGGGAACCTCCACCTGCCATATGATGCTGCAGGACAAGGAGGTTTTGGTGCCCGGTATGTGCGGCGTGGTGCAGGACGGCATCCTCCCGGGCTATTTCGGCTATGAGGCGGGGCAGTCCTGCGTGGGCGACCATTTTGCATGGTTTATGGAAAATCTGTTCCCTGCATCCTATGCCAAGGAAGCCGCGGAGCGCGGCATCGGCCCCATCGCCCTGATCCAGGAAAAGGCGGCAAAGCTACGCGCGGGGGAAAGCGGGCTTTTGGCGCTGGATTGGTGGAACGGCAACCGCTCGATCCTGGTGGATACGGATCTCAGCGGGCTGATGCTCGGCATGACTCTTGCAACAAAGCCGGAGGAAATTTACCGCGCCCTTGTGGAGGCTACCGCCTTCGGAACGCGCATGATCATCGAGAATTACCGCCGCTGCGGCCTGGAAGTGAAAGAATTCTTTGCCTGCGGCGGAATTGCGGAAAAGAGCCCGTTTGTCATGCAGATCTATGCCGATATTCTCCATATGCCCATCCGTATCTCCGGCAGCCCGCAGGCGCCCGCGCTCGGCTCTGCCATTTTCGGTGCCGTAGCAGCGGGCAGCGCAAGCGGCGGGTATGACCGCGTGGAGGACGCCTGCGAACACATGGGCAAGCTCAAGGATGTTGTTTATCTGCCAAGTGAGGCGGAAAGCGCCGTTTATACGCAATTATTTGCGGAATATGAGCGGCTGCACGATACCTTCGGCCGCGGCGAAAACGATGTGATGAAGCGGTTAAAGGCGCTGAAAAACAGAAGCTGAACAAACGCCGTGTGCAGGGGAACCGCACACGGCATTTTTCTGTGTCAGCGGCTGCGGCGCGGTTTTGTGACAAGCGCACCGAGCAAATAAACGATATAAGCCCCAAAGCAAACCGCAGGCACATACAAAAGCGTGCTGACATACCAGCCAAAACGCGCCGCAATGTCTTTGCAAAAAATCAGAGTACTGTCAGCCGGACCCACGAAAAACATATTGATCGTCCCGCCGGAGGGCGCATAGAAAATAAGATTGATGCAAAATGCCGCCGCGCAAAGCGCCAAAAAAGTATAAACAGCAAGGCGAAACTCCGCCGCGCTGCGGCATCCCTCGCCGCGCGCCAGCAAAGAAAAGCCCAAAAACACAAGCAGCATATGCCACAGATATGCATGCAGCGTCAGCGTCCAATACGGGTGCGAGATACCGGAGGGCTCAAAAAAGGTAAGGAACCCGCCCAAAAGATTGAAGGTGCAGAGAAAGCCGGTGATTGCGCGACGCAGCTTTCCCTTTTTGAGAAACGGCAGCACAAGGCAGGCATACATCGGGATGCTGCACAGCTGAAACGGGAAGATCCACCATTGATATTCTCCGCCCTCGAGATAAAATGTATAAAACAGCTGCTTGTAAAGCTCGGAAAACACCAGAAAAATCCCGATGGCAAAAACAAGCCGATTGTATTTCCGCGCGGAAACTCTGCGCAGTGCAAGCGCCGCAATCACGCATGCGGAAAAGCCGAGCAGCATAAAAAGCAGGTGGAATGTACCGTATGCTCTCGGCGGTGTCATCTGCCATGCCGTTTTTCCGAGCAGCATCGTCAGCCATTCTTTCATATTCTTGCATCCTCCGTGCGGTTCAAAACGGTCGATAACCGAATTATACCATATTCTTCGGCAAAAGTCTACCGTTTTCGCGCAGTTGCTTGCAATTTCCACCTGAAAATGATATAATGGAGCATCGCAAAAAGGAGGCTCCCCATGATTTTGCATCTTTTTCTTGATCTTGACGATACCATCCTCGATTTTCGGAAATCCGAGCATACGGCGCTTGCGGCAGCCCTGCAGGAGGCGGACATCACCCCGACAGAGGAACGCATGGCGCGCTATTCGCAGATCAACGCCGAGCATTGGCGGCTGCTGGAATGCGGCAGGCTGACGCGGGAGCAGGTGCTTGTGCAGCGCTTTGCCGTTCTTTTTTCCGAATACGGAATCACCGCAGACGCGGCAGAAGTGGAAAAACGCTATGAGCAATTTCTCTCCGAGCAGGTATATTTTATGCCGCAGGCATTGCAAACGCTGAAAGAGCTGAAAGCAGGCGGGTATCATTTATATCTGATTACAAACGGCAATGCCTCCGTGCAGCACCGCCGCCTCGCAAAAAGCGGCATTACCCCGCTTTTTGAACACATATTTATTTCCGAAGAAGTGGGCGCGGATAAGCCGAGCGAAGCTTTTTTCTCATATTGCTTTACGCGCGTCGGCCGCTTTTCCAAGGACGAGGCTTTGGTCATCGGAGACAGCCTGAGCTCGGATATTCTCGGCGGAAACCGCGCCGGTGTGCGCACGGTTTGGCTCAGCGACGGCGCCGCCCCGCAAAATGCCGCGGCAAAGCCTGACTATATTCTCCCGGCGCTCAGTGCCCTGCCCGCCCTTTTGAAAACACTCTGAAAAAACAAGTGCGGTGCCCGCTGGGCACCGCGCTTTGCTTTGCTCAAAGGCAAAGCTTTTTCATCACATCGGATATTTTGATATTCTGCGGACATACCGCCTCGCAGCGGCGGCAGCCGATACATGCCGATGGGCGTTTTTCCTTCGGCAAGGCGGCAATCGCCATAGGCGCTATGAAAGCAAAATCCTTAGTGAAGGCATGCTCATTGTAAAGCTTTAAAAGATACGGAATGTCGAGCCCGCGCATGCAATAGCTTGTGCAATAGCGGCATGCGGTGCACGGCACGGAGGTGCGCTTTGTCATCTGCTGCGCAATTTCCTGCAGCGTTTCTTTTTCGGTTTGCGTCAGCGGGCGCAGCTCTGAAAAAATCCGCAGATTGTCGCGCAGCTGCGCAAGAGAAGACATGCCCGAAAGCGTTACGCCGACGCAGTCAAACTCCTCAATAAAACGGAACGCATATTCTGCCGGGCTGCCGCCGCCGAGCGCCGCCAGCTTTTCCTTTTCCTGCGACGGCAGATTGACAAGCTTGCCGCCGCGCAGCGGCTCCATCACCCACACGGGCAAATGATATTGCGCCAAAAGCTCCAGCTTTTCCTTTGCATTTTGGAAGGAGTAATCCAGATAATTGAACTGGATCTGGCAAAACTCCATATCCTTGCCGTATGCCTCCAAAAAGCGACGCATCGTATCAAGATTGCCGTGCGCGGAAAAACCGAGGTGTCGAATTTTTCCCGCGGCGCGCTGCTGTTTCAAATAGCTGACCGTGCCAAAACTTGCATCGTCAAGATAGGAATCGATGTTTTGCTCGCACACATTGTGACACAAGTAAAAATCAAAGTATGAAACGTTGCAGCGCCGCAGCTGCTCCTCAAAAATTTCCGTTGCCCTGCCGAAATTTTCAAGCGCATAGCCCGGAAATTTTGTTGCAAGGAAAAAGCTTTCGCGCGGATAGCGGGCAAGCGCTTTTCCCATAAAGGGCTCCGATTTTCCGTTGTGATAACCCCATGCGGTATCATAATAATTGATGCCGCCGCGCATTGCCTCATCCACCATCAAAAGCGCCTGCGCTTCGTCAATTTCACCGCTTGGCAGCTGCGGCAGACGCATTGCGCCAAATCCGAGCGCCGAAAGCTTTTCTTCCCCAAAAGAATGATATACCATTCCGATTCCTCCTTTTCGCGTTTTTCAAACGATTTCAAACTGCTGCTCCGGCAAAAGAGAGACCACCTTGCAATCATTGGCATAGGTGCATTGCGGCAGCGCGATCATACAGGTCAGAAGCGGTGCATCCGCCGGCAGCGGGCACAAATGCCACACGCCCGCATTGATGCGCACCATGGTGCCGCGCGGCACCTCAAAGGCGCGGGTTTCCTGCGGGATCGGCTCCCCCCCGGAGGGCTGCGCAACATGCAGAATCATATCGCCGTCCAGCGGCAGGATGACCTCCGCCGTTGTTGTATGATATTCCACCGTGTCCACAATATAGCGCTCGGGTCTGCGCACGGTGATAGGCGAAAAACCC
>ERZ1026844.912-NODE-912-length-19349-cov-3.958485_pt1 | contig 19349 bp, 13 predicted proteins | sample MGYA00380152_ERZ1026844 | MGnify/ENA primary metagenome ERZ1026844 (study PRJEB33269, sample SAMEA4719788) | human gut metagenome | biome: human-associated habitat; feature: organic feature; material: feces | place: Cameroon | collected 2013-10 ... | reverse complement strand
GTGGTAAATTATTTTACAGTATGTAAACAATTTTATATAAGGTGATTCTTGTGAAGCAAAATCAGCCATTGACAATCAAGAGACTCAGCAAGGTCTTATCTCGCGATACTACAGTTGAAGAAAATTCTGAAATTGATCTGATTGCAAATTCTGGAGTTCAGTTCTTAGACTTTGAAATCAATTTTGAATCTGACAAAAATCCTGCTAATGAAATCAACTTTGAGTCAGATGATCTGAATACCTATCCTGCCTATGTAAAATTCGGCAAATTCGTAAAAATCAGTGGCATGGGTGATCATTTTGCAAGATTAAGATTAAATCGTGCTCAGGATAAATATATTGTCGATGAATCACTTGATTATGAACAGTCTAGAGAAGTTGTTGAAGAGTTTGATTCTGAAAATGACGTTAGAGTTTTAGAGTCTTTAAAGCTGTTCAATGGTGTGTGGTTTCCTGTTCCTTACTTTAATAAAGGTAAAATGGAAGGTCCTGCTAACTGGGCTCGAGCAAGAATCATCAATTTAAGTGAAGCTAGACAGGCTGAAGAAAAGGGCGGTCGCTATCACTTAACCTTAGCCTTTGACACTACTGTAGATAACAGTCAGGATAATGAAGCTCTGCACAATGCACCATCTTCTGTTGATATTGATACAAGCTTTACCTTTAGAGATGGTATTGAAGCTACCTCATTATTAAATGGTAGAAATGGTATCAGCTTTGTCTCTGAGTGGATTAAGAGCATCATGAAGGAGATTTATCCTTTATCTACAAACAATCCTGCAGAAAAGGCTAAAGCTACCACCGATGATGATCAATACATTAAGAACAGAGTTTATGAAAAGCACTATCTGAATGTTTTAGCTTTCATTAAGCATTTCTTTATGCCTAATGATATTAAGCTCATTCACTTTGATAAAACTCATACAGAGACTGACAGCTCTTTAGATGTAAGTTTAATCTTAGATATTGGTAATTCACGTACTTGTGGTCTGTTAGTAGAAGAGGGCACTTCAATGTTAAGCAGCTCTGATACTTTCCCTAACAGTACGCCTCTTATCATTCGTGATTTAAACGCTCCAGAGCACGTATATTCTGGTGCCTTTGCAAGCAGAATTCAGTTCCAGAGAGCAAATTTTGATTTTAACTATTGCTCTGATATCTCCTCAAGATTAGATGCCTTTAAGTGGCCTTCATTAGCCCGCGTTGGTACCGAGGCTACCAAACTTGCTGCTATGGCCAAGGGTAATGAGGGCAACACCGGACTTAACTCTCCTAAGCGCTATTTATGGCAGATTAACGACACCCCTAAATCTGAGTGGAAATTTAATACAACCTATTATCAGACACCTGTATACCGTCGTAATGAAAAGAATGAAAAACTGTACTTTGATCTTTTAAAGAACAAAGAAGGAGAGAAGGCTGCTACCTATCTGCCTGTATCAAAGTTCTTAAATTCAATAGGTGATGCCTTATTTGCAAGCACAGGTGACGACAGTCAGTTAAAGGCTAATTACTCAGGAAAGTCAGCTATGACTTTCATGTTAATTGAGATCATCTTGCAGGCAATGATGCAGATGAACAGTTACTATTACCGTTCATCTATGGAAGATCATGCCTTGCCTAGAAAACTAAAATCAATTGTTCTAACTACACCGCCTTCAATGCCAGATGTTGAACGAGAGATTTTCAGATCATGTGCTTATCAGGCAATTGGTGTCATTTGGAAAGCTTACGGTTACGATCCAACTCCAGCTAACGAGTTCCATTATGTAGAAAAGGCTCGCTTAATGTTTCCTGAAGTACCTCAGGTCTTCTTAAAATGGGATGAAACCTTAGCAGGTCAAATGGTATATCTGTATAACGAGACCCAAAGAGTCTTCAACGGTAACTGTAAGTCCTTTATTAAAGAGATCCGACGCCCTGACGCTGATGGCAGATTTAATGAAATCAGCCGTCCAAAGTCAAGCAATCTGATAGCCTCATCTGTATCTGCTAGAATTGCTTCAATTGATATAGGTGGTGGTACTACTGATTTAGTAATTGCTGATTACAGCTTCCCTGACAGAAAGTGTGAAGAGTCAACTGATTATGACAACGGCAATTTTTCTGAAGAAGTAAGCAATCAGAATGCATCAATTCAGATAAGAGAAGTCTTACGTGATGGCTTTAAGATTGCAGGTGATGATTTAGTCTTAGATATCATAAGAAACTACATCATTCCAAAATTAGGCTCTAATGAGGAGTTATCTAAGATTATAGGTAACATGTCTGGACAGGATGTAAAAAATCGTAAGAACCGTGTACAGACAGTAGAGCAGATCTTTTCAAAAGTTGCCTACAGAATTTTATCTAGGATTGAATCTTTAGAAAAAGTACCAGCAGGTCATACCGATATTTCTGTTGAGGGTACAGTTGAAGACTTTATCCTGTGTAAAGACAAGTGTAATCTTGAGATGTTGAATAATCCTAATGATGAGGTGGTTCTAGAAGAGGGTAAAAAGGCTGTAGACGAGAGCGTAATTGAGTACTTAAATAATCAGTTAGGTAAAGACTATGATCTTTTATCTAGAAAATTAGTCTTTGACTTATACCAGATAAATTACGATATCTCTCGAGGTGAGAATTCAGTTATCAGCAAGTGTTTAAATTACCTTAATACCATCGTAAATTCTTACTGCTGTGATGTCCTGCTTTTAACCGGACGTCCTTCAAAGATCCCTGGCTTAAGACGCTTTATTGAGCGTAAGTCATCCTTATCACCATATAGAATCATTTCTATGCACAACTATAAGTGTAATGGCTGGTATCCATCCTTTGGTGTAAAAGAAGGTCGTATCGGTGATCCTAAGTCTACAGTGGTTGTTGGTGCACTTTTAGGCTACACCAAGATTGCTGATGCTAATAAGCTTATTAACTTTAGAATTAACACTAATCCATTACCATCCTCAACTCCTATGCGTTACTTTGGCGCACTAGATAATGAGAGTATGTTACATAAGAACGAGGTTCTGTACCGATTCAGTACCAAGGCTGAACAGCTATTTGAATCTGAGTTATCAGAGCCTGTAGAAAAGCGCTCATCAAAATATGACATGGATACTATCTTTACCAAGGCTGGAGCCGATGTTGTAAAGAACATTCCTGGAATTACCAGACCAGATGATGACGGCAATCTAAAATTCAACACTGAGTTGCCTTTAAAACTAGGTTACAGACAGTTCTATGATCCTCACTTTGATTCAGCAATGCTCTTTAGTGTAGGTCTGTACAATGATGTAAATGATCTGCAAAAAGTAAAAGATACTAAAGAGTGGATCATCCCTGATGATGTAGATTTTACTGATGAGTACTATGCTCGTTTAGATAAAGAGCTTTTCTCTAAATTAAGAGCAGTAGACACTGGTGGTGAAAAAGAATATATCCAGGAGTGCCTGTCTAAGATGAAAGAGGCCTTTGATACTGGCAAGATTGCCCTTGAAAGCATGAATGCACAAGATGCTAAAAATATCGAAGCTCAATTTGAGGCAAGCGCTCAGAAGTATGGCGATGATGAGGCTAACAATGCAAAAATAGGTGGCATGTCAAAACTCTTTGGAGCTGACAAGAAGAGAGCAGAACTAAAAGAGCAGGCTATAGCAAACTACAAATCCTCATATCAGGGTGATTTGGCATCTACCATTGCTCAAAAGAAAGATGCCAATAAAAAAAGACAGCGTATGCTGTTCCTACGTACCTTAAGTTCACTTTTAGAACCATGTATTGTAAGTTACAAAGACGATCAGCTCCGTCGCTTAGAGAATGCAAAGAAAGCTATGACAGGCAATGTAGATGGCAAGATGCGTTATGACTTGAAGATCCAGGGACAGACCTATGAAGGAAAGCAAGCTTGCACCGGCAGTCCTGTATATGGATGTATCAAGTTTATGCGAGATGAAGATCCTGACAATGCTCCATCAATTTTCTTAATGAAGATTGAAGATGCAACTCAAAGTGACTGTAATAAAACTCCTATCAAGGAATTTTTAAACCTGAGATTAAAGACTGTTTCAGGTGATGATGAAGAATACTGGAACAATACTGGTTTACTACTAAAATAAGGTTTCATATGACTTTAAATACATTTACAAATAACCGCCTCAATGAGGTTGCATCAACATGTCAAAAGGTAATTCCTTGGTTTGAAGGTATTGATGATAAGAATGTACAGGAAAAGAGAAATTCTCTTGAAGTCAAACTCTGCTCTTTAATTGAAGAGGCAAAAACAGCTTACGATGTACTGCCTGTAAAGACTACTGTAGGTGTCTTTGGCGCCTCTCAGGCAGGTAAGAGTTACCTTGTTTCAACTTTAGCATCCTTTGGTGGTGATGATTTAACAGCTACTTTTGACGGTAAAAAGGTAAGTTTCTTCAATCACATGAACCCTATAGGCGGTGACTTTGAGGCAACAGGTATTGTCACCCGCTTTACCAAGTTTGATGATAAGGGCGTTTCAGGCTTTCCAATTAAAGTAAAAGTCTTTAATGAGGCTGATTTAGTCAAGGTACTCATTAACTCTTATAACTCAGATTTGAACTTAAAAGCAGTTCCTGCTGGTTCTCAAAGCGACTACTTGTCAGCTCAAAACCAGAAAATTGGCTCTACTGAGTTTTTAAAGAACTTCTTTGAGGACTTAAAGTCTGATAAATATGCTTTAAAAGATGAGAAAAGCTACATCCATGACTATGATGTAGTTTCTATTGCCAAATATGCAATTAGAAAGTCTAAAAGTGATTTTGGTGATAATGCTAAATTCCCAATTGACTGTTATTTCTGGTCTGAATGCAGAAAGTTAGTATCTAAACTAAACTTTGCAGGACGAGCAAAGATGTTCTCAATCCTGTGGAATGAGTTAGATGCCTTTACTACTTTGTTTACTGAATTAGGAAAGCAGCTTTTGGAGTTGGAAGGGGCAAGTTCTGTATATGTACCTTTAAACTGCTTTATTGAAGATCCTAATGCCAATGAAAATGATTTCCGTCGCCGTGAGGATGGTACCTTACTTGATATTGGTGTTTTAAAGAATGTCTTTAAAGATAAAGACGATCCAAGTAAGAGTGTAGAGGTGGTGATAGTAAACGATGGCAATGAGATAAAAAAGACCATCTCCTTTGCTTCATTGACCTTTGCTGCCCGTGAGTTCTCCTTCCCATTACCAAAAGAGAGTAATGCCGACGGTTTTGATGTTTTGGATTTCCCAGGCTGTCGCTCAAGAAAAACTGATGAAATTGAAAAATTTAAAGATCCAAATACAGACACAACTGAGTACTTGCGTCGTGGTAAGGTAGGTTACTTATTTGAACTCTACTGTGACCGTCATGAAATTGATGTGCTCTTATGGTGTGTAGCTGTATCTAAACAGCAGGAAGTTTTAGAAGAACAGATTAACAGCATTGAGCACTGGGTATACGAGAATGTAGGCAGAACTGCTGATGAAAGAGCTAAATTTGGCAAAATTCCTTTAATTGGAGCTTTTACCCGTTTTGACAGTTGCTCATGCTTAGGCCTTGATAAAGCAAAATCTAATGAAAGAGCTAAAGAAAATGGGGATCCTACTGTAGTAGTGGATTACTCAGGTATCAGCTCAAAGATTAACAAAGCTTTAGAGTCATTCCATCATACCTGGGTTGATGAGTGGGTAAAAGGTGTTCCATTTAATCAGTTCTTCTTTGTAAGAAAGCCAAATATTCCTGAAACTGATGATATGTATGTAAAAGAAAAAGGTAAAGAAGTTGATTTCTTACCTAATGAATACGTAAAAACTCAGATAGAAGAGTACAAGACTAGGATCTCCTCATGCCCAGAATTAAAGTACGTTTACCATGAAAAAGACGGTAGCTGTAAGACTATTAATGAGGTTTTAAAGCCAAGTGATGGTGGTGTTAACTATTTAGCTTCTTTCTTACGAGAGAACTTTGCTGACTACAAAGTTAACAAAGACAGAACCTGTGATTTGGTTCTAAAAGATGTAAAAGAAATTGTTGATGCTCTATCCTTGTATGCTAAGCGCGAAGGCGCTAAGGCACAAAAAGAAGCTTATGCTAAGGGGCTTAAACTTATGCAGGAGCTGTTACAGTGTGACAGAGTAGCAGGTACTTTAAGTTACATACGCGACTTTATTGAAATTGATAAAGATAAAGCCTTTAAAGATTACACTGACAATCAGTCAGATGGTAACAGCAACAACTCCTACAGATTTGCCAGAGCCCTGACTAAGATGAGAGAGGATAATCTTGTATCAATCTGTAATGGTGATTTCTTTAATGAGATTTATGCAAACTTGTTAAGAAACTTATCAGAGCAAAAGAGAAAGGCTATCTTAAGTGAAGTTCAAAAAGATCCTGAGGCTGTAGCTTGTTATTCAATCTTTTTAGATAACAATAATCAGTTTGTCTCAGATAAAGACTTAAAAGAGAGATTGAAGTCATTACTTACAAACTACACCAATGAGTTATCAAAAGCCTATACAGCGCTTAAAGTCGAAGATGAGGTCATTGCAAAACTAGAGCCATATGAAGGCAATATGTCAAGCCGTGATGCACTAGCTTTAGGACAGTGCATGCGTGCTTTAAAGTTAATCTCTGATTTTAATACTTACCTTTATGTAGGTACTTTAAATAGAGAATCAATTACTCATGTCGATAAAGATGATTCTGACAGAGATTTCTTTAAAGAGAACATTAAGTACTCAGATCCTGATATGTGTATGGTTCCTAATATCGACAAGTCACTAGTTGATAATATTGAGGATCACTATTACCACGATTACTTTAGTGTCTTTATTGATTTGATGAGTGTAAGAAATCTCACAGCAGAGAGTAAGTACAACCTAAGTGCTGCTCAAAACAATGAGTTGTGCTCTTACTTAGATACTATGGAACAGGCTGCAGGTTTAGCATAAGACACTGATAAAACTGTGAACAGAATTTTAAGAAGGATAATATGGCAGAGAAAATTGCAGAGTTAGTACCAACAAGTAATGGTTGCTCTATCGTTTTAAAGTCAAATTCATTTTCAAACGACTTGATGGTAAGTACAGGTCTAGATCTAACCTTCTTCGACCCAAACGGCAGTACAGAGTTAAAAAGAGTTACCTTAAAACCTGAGGAAATAGGATTTGATAATAATGGCTTTAGTGCTCCTTTGCCCCCTGAAATTAACAATGAACTAGCTCAAAAGGTAAATTCATTTGGTGGCAAGTTTAAAGTAAAAGCTCTTGAATATGATCCTGTAAGTTCAAAAACTGTAGGTGATCCTGCTTATTTTGATGCAAGCGTAACAGGAACACTAAAAGTAATTCAGGATTACGTTAAAAAAGAAGGTGAGAGCATTAACGTTGCTACCTTTAATGAGAAAAAAGAACCTACTTTTACTGAAGATAAAGCTACAGTTGATGAGATTAAATCATCAGATGCGGTTTTAAATGAAGCTGCAACTGCTGCTACAACCACTGTAGCTACAAAGAGTTCTGGTAAGGGAAAAATTCTTGCCATTATTGGTGCAATCATTCTGTTACTCTTTATCTTAGGTCTGTTAGCTCTGTTCTTAGCAGGCTTCTTTGGTGGTTCAAAAGATAACTCATCAAGTGCTAATGAGCCTACACCTAAAGAGCAGACAGAAGAGGCAAATGATAATTCAGCAAAAGATGACAATGCTGCAACTGAGGATAACTCTCAATCAGATAACACAGCCTCAGATAACAGCTCATCTGATAATACTACTGAGCCTCAAGACAATGAACCGGCTCAAACAGAACCTAATGTAGCTGACAACTCAGCTGCAACAGCTTCTTCAAGCGCAGGTTCTTCAGTTTGTGTCATCACTTCAGATCCTGACAACGTTATGATTAAAAACTGTATTGCTTCAAAGCCTGATAGTGCTACAGTATCTGCCTTTGCAAAAGATGCTTTTTCTAAAGATAAGTGCGATTTAGGCAAGAGACTGTTCTCAAGCTATGGCAGAAAAGATGGAACTGTAGCTTATACCTATGGACAATACTTTGATCCTAATTCTCAAGAGACTACCTCTTGTGCATCTAAAGACAAGAACCAGGCTGTTTACTGGTATGAAAAGGCAGCCCAATTAGGTAATGACAATGCTAAGAGCGCCTTGTCAGCATTAAAGAATTAGCTTTTAAAGGACAGATAACATGAAATTAAAAGTTTTAACTGGTGCAGTTCTTTTAACCTTTGCAATAAATTCAGCCTATGCTGATACTCCTTTGTTAATGGAAGGCAAAAGCTCTATTTATCAGCGTGTTTTAACTACTCCATCATGCAGATTAAAAGCTAAAAGTGGTGATAAGGATGGCAAAGTTGTAGATGCCTTTTCACGCTTTTATGTCTATGCTGATGATGGTAAGACTTTAAAAGTAGGTCCTGATGATACCGGTAAGCTCTCAGGCTACTTAAACAAGGATTGCACCATTGACTGGAAAATGCAGACAGCTTTAATGTTTACAAATCCTGCTAACAGAAACCGTGCTTTAATCTTTAAGAATAAAGAGAATTTGCAGAACATAGTTGAAGCAAAAGATCCTAAAGCTCTTTTGGAGCCAATGATGAAAAAGGTTGCAGCAAAAGAGAATGTAGACGGAGTAGTTTCAGTTGAGCCTGAGCACTTTGTAGATTATCAAAAGCAGTTCTATCTGTTACCTATCTTAGATTTTGAAGAGACTATGTTCGATGATGGTAACTATGTGCGTGAGCTTAAGATTGCCTCTGTTACCAAACAGGAAGGTAAAAAGGTTAATGTTTCAAATGAGCAGAATGAATTAAAGACCTTTAAAGCAGCGGTAGTATTTGTTATTGACTCAAGTATTTCAATGCAGCCTTACATTGATAGAACTAAAGAGACCATTAGTGCCATTACTAAGACTATTAAAGAGCAAAAGTTATCAGACAGTGTGCACTTTGGTTTAGTGTCTTTCAGATCAAACATTAAGGCAACACCTGGTCTTGAGTACACCTCAAAGATTTATGTAAAACCTGGTGAAGCTACAGATGAAAAGCAGTTTAAAGAGAAGTTAAACACTTTAAATCAGGCAAAAGTTTCAAGTAAGTATTTTGATGAGGACTCTTTTGCAGGTATTAACACTGCTCTAGAGCAGGTTGACTGGTCTAATTATGGCGGTCGTTATATCGTGCTTATTACCGATGCTGGCGGTATTAAAGGCTCTGATAAACTCTCATCTACAGGTTTTGATGCACGTGAACTTAAAGTAGAAGCAGCCCACAAAGGTGTAGCAGTGTATGCAATGCATCTTTTAACAGATTCTGGCAAGCGTAACGGCGATCATGAGAAAGCAAAAAGTCAGTATAAAGAACTTACCTACAACGACACCATCAATAAGTCCCTTTACTATCCAGTAAATGCCGGTGACGTTAAAAACTTTGGTAAAAAAATTGATGAACTGGCACAGAATATTACCAATCAGGTAAAACTCTTAGCCTTTGGTAAAGATGCTGTAGGAGCTGCCCCTGAGGTACCTGCTGATAATGAGAATACACAGATGCAGCAGGATACTGTAGCTTTAGGTCATGCTATGCAACTAGCTTATCTAGGTTCAAAGCTTGGTACTAAGACTCCTGATTTCTTATCAGGCTGGATTGCTGACAGAGATTTAATCTCTCACGGTCAGGCAACAAGTACACCTGTTGTCTTACTGACTAAAGGTGAGTTGTCATCACTAAAAGATGTAACCTCAAAAATCTTAGATTCAGCAAATCAGGGTATTTTAGAGCCAGAGGATATGTTCAATCAGTTACGCTCGGTTGCTGTATCCATGGGGCGTGATCCTAACTCAATCAGTAAGGAGAGCACCTTAAAGTTAGGTGAGTTAGGTCTTTTAGGCGAGTATTTAGATGATCTTCCATACAAGAGCAAACTCCAGGAATTAGATGAAGATACTTGGTCAAGCATGGGACCTGATGAACAGAATCAGACCGTTGAAGATCTAGAGAATAAGTTACGCTACTATCAGCAGTGTAATGATGATGCTACCCGCTGGGTAAAGCTTAATAAAGATGAAGACTCATCTGAGGCTGTTTACCCAATTCCTTTAGAGGTATTGCCATAATTTATGGCTGTGTCTTTTAAAGTAAAAGAGCTGTCTTATACCTATAAACAAAAAGACGGCTCCTGTGGCTACAAGATAGAGTTACCAGAGTTAAGTTTAAACTCTGGTGATGTCTATGCTATTACTGGAGTCTCTGGCTGCGGTAAAAGTACGCTTTTAGAGTGCTTGGGGCTATTGCGTCAGGACTTTGTTTCAAAGTCTCTTCTTTTAGATAGTTATGAACTGTCAAAACTGTCTGTAAAAGAGCAGTGTATAGTTCGCTCATCTTTAATGGGGTATATGCCACAGACAGGAGGTCTTATCCCATACCTTACAATAAAAGAGAATCTAAAACTGCAAATTGAGGTAAGTGCGGATTCCTTTTATAAATTAGAAGGTAAAAAACTTGATACAAAAGTTCTGTATCAAGAGGTACATGAGAAGATGTCCCAATTCTCAATGGACTCTCTTTTAGATAGATATCCTCATGAATTGTCTATAGGTCAGCGTCAAAGAGCGGTGTTCTTAAAAACTATCAGTCACAAACCTAAGATTGTTTTTATTGATGAACCTACCTCATCACTCGATCCTGAACATGGCAAAATCTTATTTGAAAGTATTGTCTCCTTATCAAGACAGCTTGATATGTGTGCTTTAGTGGTAACACATGATTTACTCTTAGTTAAAGACTTCAATTTAAAGTCGCTGTCATATGCAAAGATTGATGCAAATGAAGGTCAATTTGTAATCTGTGATGATAGCGTATCTAGTGAGGACAATCATGATCTTTAAGTTAGCTGTATCCTCACTGCGTTTTAATCGACTGATCTCTTTAAGTTTAATTGGTGCTTTATGCTCGGTAATTGCACCTCTCTTACTCTTATTCTCTTTGCGTTACGGTATCATTTCCTCACTTGAGAATAACCTAAAGTCATCTCCAGTAAATTTAGAATTAAAGCTAAAGACAGGGTATAAGCTTGATGAGAGCTTTTTTAAGGATTTAGAGAATAATCCTAAAATCGACTTTGTACTTCCGCTTACAAGATCATTGAGTACAACTGTAGATATTGCTTTTAATGGCAAGATAAAAAGAGATCTGTCTGCTATTCCTACTAAAAAAGGAGATCCTCTTTTAAGAGCTTCAAAACTTGATGATACTTTAGATGCAACTGAAGTTTATTTAAGCGAGAATTTAGCTCATGATTTAGGCATTAAATCAGGGGATAGCATTAAATACATCGTCTCAAGGATTACCGATGGCGCAAGACAAAACTCTGTAGTTAACTTTGCTGTAAAAGGTATTGTTAAAAAGGAGTACTTATCTACCAATGCTATTATAGTTAACTTTGATACGCTTATTTATATGGAGGATTTTAAAGATGGCTATGAACCTCCTGTATTCTCAAATGGGTCAAAGTTAAACGAAAACAGAAAGTTTTTTGCTAAAGCCAGAATTTATGTAAAGACACTTGATGATGTAGCTCCAGTGGATACGTATTTGCGCAGTAAGAACTATCAGACTTTTAGTATGCTCTCATCAATAGAGAACTTAAAGGCAATCTCAAGTGTGCTCTCATTTATCTTTTACGCAATAGCCATAACCTCGGTTGTAGGCGGAATCTTTGCAAGTGCAGGTTTAATTTTAACCTCAGTTCTAAGAGCAGAGAAAAGCTATGCTCTCTTATTATTAACAGGCATTAAAAAGACAAAAGTTTTAATGATGGTTTTAATTGAGAACACTATTTTATCATCATTAGCTTATGCCTTATCACTTTTGCTCTTTTACACAGGTATGTGGGTATTTAATCATTACTTTACCTCTTTATTAGGTCAGGGCTCGGTTGTAAGTACCTTAAATATTATGCATGCAGTTGCAGGCTATCTCTCAACAATAGTCGTAACTCTTTTAATTACTTATTTAGTCTGCTTCTTTAAGGTATTTTCATTAAAGATTGCAGATACACTAAGGTTAATTTAGTATGAAAAAATTATGTTTATCTTTAGTGCTGGCAAGTATAGGTTCACTTGCATTGACAAACAGCGCAATAGCAGATGAAGTAAATGAAATTTACAATCCAAATCCTCAAAAAGATGACGTAGTTTTATCTATGCCTTGTGATGGGATCATGGTTTTCAGAAAAGTCTATACCTCAAATGATCCTAAAAAAATCAAAGATAAAAAATATAACGCAGGCACTGCGCAAAACGAGTCTCCTATGGGGCAGAATCCCAATAAGAGATATGTACAAGGCTCTTTTTATGACAAAAATGGCTATTACTTTTTAATGTCTAAGTATGAGCTCATGAAAGGTCAGTACGATGCCTTAACAGATAGTTCTAAATGCAAGGCTCCAAATAAGATGTCGCGTCTGCCTGCTGTAAAAGTATCTTATTTTGATTTTATCAATGCAGCTAATGCTTATTCAATTTATCTGCAAAAAGCTAAAGACGTACCAACTGTAGATGGGCAGAAAGCCTACGTAAGATTACCTTCAGATGAAGAGTGGGAATATGCTGCCCGTGGCGGTACTAAAGTTACTCAAAGTGAATTTGAAGCACTGCGTCCACCTATGGAGAACGATGACATCTCTTTATATGCATGGTATCAGGGGGCTAATAGTGCTAACGGTAAGATCCAGCTTACAGGTTTAAAAAAGCCAAATCCATTAGGCTTATATGATATGTTAGGTAATGCTCAGGAAATGACATTAGAGCCTTTTAAAGCAGTCAGAACTGGAAGATTATTAGGTCTGTCAGGTGGAATTTGTGTAAGAGGAGGCAGTTACCTGTCAAAAGAGAGTGCACTGACAAGTGCTTTAAGAACTGAAAAGCCTTTATATGTTAATGGCAAGCCTCTTTCAGCTCCTGATACAGGCACTCGATTCGTTTTGGGGCTGCCAGTAGCTACCTCCGTAAAAGAAGTTAAGAACTTAAATGAAGAGATCTTATCCTTAGGCGACGATGACAGCGATGATAATGCTCTTTCTGGTGAAGCTGATAAAATTGCCAAATTAGATGCAGAGAATAAAAAGAACAAAGAAGTCTTTAAAAAAGAGCAGGAAAAGTTAAAGAGTGCTAATGACGAATTGTCTGCTCAGAATTCGTCATTAGAGCAAAAGACTGAAAAACTTAAAAATATTAACTCAGATTTGATGGCTTTAAATGACAAACTCGCAAAATCAAATGACGATTTGAACGGTCAATTAGGTTCTTTGAAAGAAAAGATTGTTAAAGCCAACGATGAGCGCGAGAGTATGCGAGATGTTGCCATTACAGCAAACTTAAGACTAGGTGGCTTCTTATGTAAGTCAATTGCAGATGAAACTAGCTCTGTACAGTATTTTGAGAGTATCAGAAAGTTAGCTAAGATGCGCTGTGATGAAAATCAGGAGCGTTGTAAGTTCTATGAAAAAATTAACAACAACTACACTCGTCATAAGCATGCTTTGCACTCCATTATTACCTATTATGGAGACACTATGGCAAATGCCTCAGCTAACTACAATTTAAAAGATTTTAAGTCACAGCTTGCCTCCTCAAAAGAAGCTTTTGGCGCTGAGACAAGCTATGACGAATTTGTTGACAAGTACTATTCTCATTTAATGTCTTATAAGAACTTATCAAAAGACAGAGATAAAAATCAAAAGATGTGGTCAGAGCAGTGCCAATCAATAGGAACTAAGTAAGATGTTAAGAATTCTAAGATGTGAAAAGTCTAAAGTTTCTCCTAAGATCCTGTCATATGCTCTTTATGCTGATGACTTTAAAAAAGAGATTAAAAGTGCTTTAGGCGAAGAGTACTCAGAGATCATATCTAAAGCAGAAATCTCAGGTGACTATGTAAACTTTGTAACTCCACTTTCAGGAGAATTAGATAAAGTAACTGAAGCTAATAAAATAAAGTATCAGGATGCCTTGAATGTATTAGAGCATCGCCGTGATAAGGTAATTGAGTATTTAAAGTCATCAACTCCACTGTCTAATAGAGCTCTTGAAACTCATCGCAAAGAATTCTCCGATATTATAGCAAGCGATAATACAGTCTTTATGGTAAATGGACAGGCTGTAATTGCGCCGGTGTCATTTAATCCTCATTATAAAGATGTAGCTGTGCCTCCAACAGGAGCTACAACAGTGCCTGTAAAGAAAAGAGGGTGCTTACTGCCATTCTTACTTTTACTGCTGCTTTTATTGTTATTACTCTTTTTGCTGTGGTGGTTCTTATTAAGGCCATGGCCATTTGAAGGCAATTTTACAGACAGATTTAATTCCCTGTTTCCTCAAAAGGAAGTTCCAACTCAAGTTGTAGAGCCTAAAAAAGAGGATGAAGCTAAGCTTGCTACTACAGAAGAAAAAACAGAGCCTGTAGAAGAAGAGGCAAAAGATCCTGTTGTAGAAGAAAAAGAAAAAACAGCAGAGCCTGAAGCAGTAGAAGATGAAGAGGTAAAGGCTGCTCAAGAGAAAGCAAAAGCTGATGCACTAAAATCTCAGGAAGAAGCAAAGGCAAAAGCTAAGGCAGAAGCTAAAGCCAAAGCCGAGGCAGAGGCTAAGAGAAAGGCTGAAGAACAAAAACAAAAGGAATTAGCAACTAAAAGAGCTCTTGAGGAGAAAAACAAAGTTCCAAAGTGCAAGACCTTAAAACAAGAAGGCAAGATGCCTGAACTTGCTATAGCCTTTGACGGTTCTCAATCTATGCTCTTAAAGTACGGTTATACCAACAGATTAAAGGCAGCTCAAAAAGCAGCTACTGACTTAATCTCAAATGTTGATAAAAACGTTAAGATTGGCTTTATTGAGATCAATGGCTGTCCTGTAGCTAAAAATAGAGGCTTTTTCGGACCAAACAGCAGAGGCGCTTTAATTAACGCTATCAATAACGTTAATCCTTATTCTTATGATGGTAAAACACCATTAGTAAACGGTTTGAATGAACTGTCAAAGACTTTAGACGGTGTAAATTCTGATGCAGTTGGTATCTTAATTTCAGATGGAGAGGATACCTGTCCATTTACTGAACAGATGGATGTTTGTTATGTAGCTAAAAAGATCCATGAGCGTCAGCCTAAACTTAAGATCCATACCATCTTAATTGGTGATGATATTGACAGCGCTGCCTGTATTGCCAGAAACACTGGTGGTAAGGTCTTTAAGCCTAAAGATGCAGGTCAGATTGAAAAAGTTTTAAAAGAAGCAGGTGCTTCTTTAAAGAAAGTTTGTGAAGAATAAAAGTTTGTGAAGAATAAAATACCCAGTAAGAGCACTGTGTAATACAAAAGGATAAATTTCATGGCAACAAGATTATTAAACAGTGGTGATTTAAGAAATTACCAGGCCATTGGTGAAGACGGTGTTTTAGTATGGCAAAGAGCTGATGCCTTCCGTGCTTCAATTGAGAATTCATCAATTTTAGGTGGACACTATGCCCGTTGTCTTGCAACACCTCGTTTCTCATCTGATGGTACTCATGTAGACTGGTTTGTTCCATTCCAGTCAAATAGAGCTGATGGTGACTATGAGGTAGTGTCATGGAATGCTGCAAGTCCTGATGAAAAAGCTAGAGCTTTAAATAAATTTGAAGAGTTAGAAGAGAAGTTTTTAAACTTTGGCTATAACTTAGAGGCCCGTTCATTATCCTCAAATGATAAGTTATTTGCTCATTTTTTAACCGGTAATAACAAAGCAAACATTGTGCTCCCTGCAATACATTATCCTGATGAGAGCTGTATCTATATTGTAAACGGTGAGCCTGTAATTACCTTCTGGGGCTTTTTAAATGCTGGGAGCAAACTTACAGGTAGCCCTTTTGACGGTCTAAAACCTGTAGGCAATTTTGCTCCTCATAAAACAGCTCTGGGAGCAACTGCTGCAACAACCAACATCTCAGGAGCTGCCACTACAGCTGCTGCAACTGCAGCTACAACTGCTGCAGTTACAAGAAGTCACAAGTGGTGCTGGCTGTTAGGTCTTTTATTACTGTTACTTTTATTACCTTTGCTGCTATACCTCTTATGGTGGTTCTTCTTTGCAAGAGGCTTGCCTTTATTTAAGGTGTTCCCAGATTCATCTTTAGATCCTAAATACAATTTGTCATTGCCAATACCAGATATTCGCGGTGATAATTTAGGTCTGTCCACAGATGGCTTTGAGACTAAGTTACCAGATATTACAACAGATGGTGTCGTAAAGAACGGTAGCGTTGATGATGGGGTAGTTCTAGATGGAACGGGAGACAAAACACCTATGGTTCCTGATGAGAATGCAGTGCCACAGGATGAGAGTACAACACCAGAGACTACTGATAACAATACAGCAGATGATAGTCAAAAAGCTCCTGATACAGAAGAGAACACCTCACCTTCTGACAATCAAGATGGTGTAAATCCACCAAAATTGAGTGACAAGGATAATGTAGCGCAGGCAACCGATAACAATCAGACAGTAGTGGCCCCTCAGTTACATGAAGATGGTCCTTCAATTTCTAATAAAGACTTACAAAGTGGAGATATTGGCAACTTTGATGGAACATGGAAAGTAAATTCTCCAATCGTTGACAGAAATACCAATAAGCCTTTACAGCTTCAGTATGATTTTAAAGATGGTAAGGGTACTGCGACCATCACTCAGAAAAACGGCATTAAATGTACCGGTAAAGTAACTGGAGGCTTAAAGTCAGGTTCTTTTAACATCAACAGTCAGTCTGTTGCAAAGTGCACTGATGGCTCAAGCTATGAAATGCCTACAGTAGTATGTAAAGAGGGTAAGAATGGAAACTCTGAGTGTATCTCAACATACTCTGAGAGTAAGTCTAATACAGGTAAGAAATATGAGTTTCCAATGAATATTCACAGATAGCATTCATCAATTAAAATGCACAAAACAAATGGTCAAACAAAGGAAAACAATATGTCATTTAAAAACAAATTTACAGCAGCAGCTGTTGCAATTTCTTTAGCCTTAGCTGGCACTGGCTGTTCAAGCTCAGGTGGGTTTTCATTAGGTGGAAGCGACTCTAATGTAAATCCAGAATTAAAGAAGGATGAGCCTTCATTCTTCTCAAAATCAGGTGCTGTTGCCTGCGCAGGTGGTGCTGCTTTAGCAGGCCTTTCATGCTTACTTTTAAAGAAAGATAAAAAGGCATTATGTCTTGCTGCTGCCGCAGCTGGCTGTGCTGTAGGTATGACTGGTAACTACATGCTCGATAAATTGCGTGCTAATTACTCAAATCTTGAGGATCAGTTAGATGCAACTAAAGCTAAGGTTCAGGACTCTTTAAAGAGTACGCAGAGCTTGCAAGCATCTGTTAATGAAACTTTAGCTTCAGATGAAGCTGAGATTCAACAGATTGAAAATGGCATTAAAGATGGTACTAAGACCAAAGCAGATCTTGAGAAAAAAGCTGATGAAATGTCAAAGAACCTAGCTTATATGCAGGAGCGTTTAAAGGCTGATAAGGAGAACTTACAAGCTCAGACTGATGCCCTGCAAGGTCTAAAAGACGGCAAGGGTGGAGTTGGAGCTATTGATACGGATAATGCTCTTAAAAAGCAAAAGGCTCTTGAAGAGGAAATTGCTAAGACCAATGAGAGTATCAATGCACTTGAAGGTGCTATCGCAGACTACTCAGAGAAGACTCTGGCTGTAAAGAACAAAGTTAACGGAATTACTACAGCTTAATAAAATAGCAAAAATTAAAAGCTTGTAGATAACAGTTTTATACTCATGAACACTAAATTTAGTGCTCATTAACGGAGTTATTATGAAGAAAATAATCTTAATGTGTACTGTGCCATTAATGCTTACTGCCTGCACAATGACACCTGAAGAGTGCGATCCTAAAATTACCGATCCTGGTATGTTAGATAAATTAGGCTGTGTAGTATCAGGTTCATATTCACAGCGCTCTGAACAGAAAAAACAGGAAATTCATGATTTGGCTCAGGAACAGCATGAATTATCAGAAAGCGTCATTGCTTTAGGACAAAAGAGAGCAGAGCTTATTAATAACCGCGAGGCAAAGCTAAAAGAGTTAGATGCTCTTACAAATAAGTTAGATGAAGTTGAAGCTTCCTTAAAGCAAAAACAGGCTTTATCAAAGACATTACAAGAAAAAATTGCTAAAGTACGAGCTTCAAAAGAAAAGGCAGCTTCTACTCCTGATGATGCCAGTGTAATGCAGAAAAAAGCTGAGTTAGTACAGGTTCAAAATGATCTTGATGATCTGATTGAAGCTGCTGCAGGTGAATAATAATCATTTACTTTCAAAGTGGAGGATAGCGCTTGTAACGTTATCCTTTTGAATTTATAAATAAGCTATAACAAAATCAAAGGAAAAACATGCTTTATACCTTAAAAATATATCCTATGGAATGGCTAGAACTTGTTACAGAACATTACAAGTAGATGGAAGTAGTGAGTTCGATGAGCTAGCTGGCGATATTTTGTATGCATTTGATTTTGACTTTGACCATTTGTATGAATTTAGAACAAAGCTAAGAAATGTAGAAGGAAATATTACCTATAGTTTAGGTGAAGATTACTGTCCCTATGACTTTTGGGAAGACGGTGCTGAAGATTCTGAGGAAAAAAAATTCCTCAGATGAGACTGAAAATTGTACCGAAGAAATAGAATATGATGATCCAGATCCTGATTTTGGCGAATATGATATTCACATCCCATTAACTCACCTAAATCCGGAAAAGGGAACAAAGTTTTATTTTCATTATGATTTGGGTGATGACTGGTATTTTGTTATTCATGTTTCAAAAGCAGAAAAAGATAAATCATTATCTAAACGTTCAAAGTGTATCAAAAGTGTTGGTACGGTAAAGCAGTATGGTTATGATGATGAAGACTTCGATGATAGCTTTTATGAAGACGACGAGGAGTAGATTTATACAGTTATCAAGACTTTCTTAAACCTTGTTTATATATAAGTCAGAGACTTACAAGCTGCAAAATTATAGCAATAGTCAACATCTTGTTTTAGGCATTTTTGCAATTCAAGAATAGTATACTTGTTCAGAATTATGAAAAGCCAATCTCTGCTTTAACTCTCTCTTTGTTTACAAGATTTTTGTTCAGAACGTCAAATAATTTGCAAAAAATCTCTCTTCTAATGAAAATCTTGTGATCTATCTTATACTTAATTTCTTTTTCTTATGTTTCAATACGCAAAACGTAAATTTACACGGTTTTAACACAAAATTTAATTGTGAAAAAATCTGTTAAACACGATTTGAAGATACGATATAAACA
>ERZ1026844.907-NODE-907-length-19443-cov-7.008304_pt1 | contig 19443 bp, 22 predicted proteins | sample MGYA00380152_ERZ1026844 | MGnify/ENA primary metagenome ERZ1026844 (study PRJEB33269, sample SAMEA4719788) | human gut metagenome | biome: human-associated habitat; feature: organic feature; material: feces | place: Cameroon | collected 2013-10 ... | reverse complement strand
GCGGTGGAGGCGGCGGCGGCGGCGGTGCCTCCAGCAGCGGCGGCGGACATAGTTTTTAATAATTTAGAAAACAACAGGGTCGTGCCCACGATGGAGCACGACCCTGTTGTTGTGTGATTATAAATTTTTTAGTTTTCAGAGGTAATATCACTTCCGAAATATTTCTCGGAGATCTGTGCCAAGGTGCCGTCTGCGCGGAGTTCCCCGATGGCTTTGTTGAGTGCCTCTAAAAGGGTGGCACTGTCCTCGCCTTTCTGTACGGGGATGGCTACCAGATTGGCCTCCTCGGTAAGGGCGGCAACTTTGAGGGGTGTCTCAGGGTGTACGCTCATATAGTCATAGAAGGAAACTTCCGCGTTGAGCGTAGCGTCCACGCGTCCGGAAAGTACCATCTGCATGGTTTCATCCAGGGAATCCACGCCGGATACGGTTGCGCCGTACTGTTCCGCCAAAAGCATGTAGGTGCTGTCAATGCTGTTTGCGGTGGTGCGTCCCTTCAAATCTTCAAAGCCTTTGATATCCTCGTTGTCATCCTTCACGATAAGTGCGGTACGGATGTAGGCATAGGGGTCGGTGAAATCGTATTTTTCTTTTCTCTCATCGGTGATATCCACGCCATTGACTACCAGGTCATAGCGTCCGCTTTCCAGTCCGGCGAAGAGTCCGTCCCACTCTCCTTCTACGAAGTTGACCTTTACGCCCAGCTTGTCGGCGATTGCCTGTGCCACTTCCACATCGAAGCCTACCAGATTGTTGTCCTCATCGTGGTAAGTCCAGGGTGCCCAGGTTCCCTCCATGGCAACGGTAATCTCGCCCTTTTCCTGGATACGCGCCAGCTTATCGCCCTCTTCGGTGTTCTGAGCTTTGCCACAGCCGGTGAGTGCCCCAGCCATCATAGCGGTTGCCAATACGATACTTCCTAATTTCTTGGTTAATTTTGTCATAATTGATCCTCCTTGTTTTGCTATTACACTTTTTCGCTTGTGGTACGCAGGAATTCCTTTGTGCGTTCTTCTTTGGGATTCTGGAAAAAGTCAGTGGAAGAACCAGCCTCCACTACTTTTCCGTTTTCCATAAAAATGACTTTATTGGATACATTTCTGGCAAACCACATTTCATGGGTGACTACCAGCATGGTCATTCCTTCTCTTGCAAGCTGCTGCATGACAGCCAGCACTTCTCCGATAAGTTCCGGGTCAAGGGCGGATGTGGGTTCATCGAAAAAGATGATTTCCGGGTCGGTGGCAAGGGCTCTGGCGATGGCCACACGCTGCTGCTGCCCGCCGGAAAGCTGGTCGGGATAATAGTCGTAGCGTTCTGACATTCCCACTTTGTCCAGCATTTTCTTTCCGATTTCCACCGCTTTGTCTTTGGGCATTTTCCGGGCTGTAATCAGCCCCTCCGTCACATTCTGCAGTGCGGTTTTATTTAAAAACAAGTTATAATTCTGGAACACAAAGGCGGTTTTTTTCCGCAGGCGGGTGATGTCCTTTTTCGTCATGTGTCCCAGTTGGAAACTTTCGCCGTCAAAAATCAGTTCGCCGCTGTCAGCAGTTTCCAGAAAATTGATGCAGCGCAGCAGGGTGGTCTTGCCGGAACCGCTGGGACCCAGGATGGCGATGACATCTCCTTTGTCCACCTCTAAATCCACACCCCTGAGAACATCCAGCTTCCCAAAGGATTTATGTATGTCTTTTACCTCTAACATAGGAACCTCCTCTTACTTGTCGCGGTGGTGGGTGTAGCTGTTGAGCCTGCGCTCAATGACATGCTGCAGGCGGGTCAGCACGGTACAGAAAATCAGGTAAATCAGGGCAACCTCAATGTACAAAGCCAGGGGTTCGTAGGTACGGGCCACAATCCGCTGGGTGGTCATGAACATTTCCACCACGGTGATGTTTGCCGCCAGGGAGGTGTCCTTCACCATGCCGATGAGGGAGTTCATCAAAGGCGGGAAGGCGGTGCGGAGTGCCTGGGGCAGTACAATTCTCCACATAATCTGAAGGTAACTCATACCCACGCAGTAGCCTGCCTCAATCTGTCCGTTGGGTACGGATTCCAGTGCGGCACGCATGGTTTCGGCACAGTAGGCGCCTTCGTTGATGGCAAAAACCAGTACGGCGCAGGGGAAGGGGTCAATCATAATTCCTAGATTGGGCAGTCCGAAGAAAATCACATACAACTGTACCAGCAGCGGAGTGCCACGGATAATCCAGATATAAAAACGGCAGATTTGTTTTAAAATCTTTACATTGGCAAACTGGATCAGGGCAACCACCACAGCGATAACCATCGCCAGCGAAAAGGCAATGATGGTCAGCGGAATGGTCACCGTCAGTCCCGGCACCAGAATTTTGGTGAAGGAATCTGTCAAGATCCCCCATAGTCTCTCATTCATCTTGTTCGTCCTCTTTCGGCATTAGTATCTCTAAAATCAGCAGCGCATCCTTTACCTTCATGCGGCACTCTGCCTGTTCCGGGGTGCCGCCTTTCAGGATGTCCTTACATTTGATGCCGCCGTACTCTTTTTCAAACATTTCCATCGCCTGCTTGATTTTTCCGCAGGTCTCATGGCGGCTTTTCTCGTCACCCTTGCAGCATTTACAGCTTAAAATCATGGTGATGGCAGACAGGGCACAGCACATCTCGCCACAGTCTCCGTAGCCTCCGTCAAAGCCGTCCATCATGCGGGCCGCCACATCCTTAGGTATCCCGATCTCATCCGCATAGGCACCGAGAATCGCTTTCCCGCAGGAACCGCTCTCATCATAAATTTGTGTTGCCTCATTCATTTTTTTTTGCATAGAAGTCTCCCCTTTGGATAGAACCTAAATTCTATTTTATCCAGATTTTTCTATTTTGCAGCATTAAATGTTAAGTTTTACTATGGCAAATTCTAACATTTTGCAGTAGGATATGGATAAAGATAAGAGAACGATTGGAAAGGAGCCGGGGAACTGCCCATGGAAAAACAGCTTGAAACTGCCGGAAAAAAAGAGAACGAATGCATAACAGAAACTACTGCCAGTCCTGTCCTGTGGAATTCCCTACAGACCCTGCTGGCACAGTACGATTCCTTAGACTGGGAGTTTTACGATGCGCCGGCGGGCAGTGCCCGGGAAAAAATGTACCGGTGGCCGGGGGCAGAAAACGAGGATATTATGATTTGTGTCCGCATGGGTAATCAAATCCATGAGTTTTTCCACCGGCAGGACTATTTCTTTATCAAATATGCATACCAGTGTAAATTCCAAGTGTTCAGTTATGCATATGACAAGGAGCTGACGGTACATCCGGGGGAATGTTATATCGGACAGCCTTTTGCGGGATATGCCTTGCAGGGGCGTAGCTGCCGGGAGCTGATTCTGGTGGAGGTGCTGATTCGGCGGGAGGCATTTTTCCGCACCTTTCTGCCTGCCATTTCTGCCAGCTCCGGGCTGTTCCGTTTTTTTCTGGCGCCCCAGACCAATGAATTTTCCGACGAGTTCATCCATCTTTCCTTCGGGGAGGATTCCTATGTAGGGAATCTGGTGGAGATGATGGTGATTGAGTACGCCAATAAAAAGGAGGATTCCCAGGAGCTTTTGAAGCTGCTGGTGCTGACCATGCTCACCTATGCGGCGCGGATTTACAAAGGACAGCTGCCACCCTCCACAGAAAGCCGTCTGTCGGACAAAATTATCCGGTACATGAACGACCATACCGATGCGGTGTCTCTAAAGGAAATCGGGGCGGTTTTTTCCTATCATCCCAATTACATTTCCAAGGTGCTGCATGAGGAAACCGGGCAGACCTTTTCCCAGCTTCTGCGAAAGATGCGCATGGAAAGAGCGCTGACTCTGTTGAAGGGGTCAACGCTCACCATGGAGGAAATTGCCTATATGCTGGGTTACAGCAACAGCAGTAACTTTTATAAGGCGTTCCGGGAATATTTCCACACTTCTCCCGCCGCCTGGAGAGCGCGGGAGAAGTAATGGCGGTTTGGGTTTACATCACTTTGATTTCAGGATATCGTCAATGGCGTCCGGCTCGATGGTGAAGGAGACACATCCCATGGACATGGGTGCCACATCGCCTTCGTTGAAGGAAATTACTAGGCTGCCTTCTGCGTCCAGGTAAAATCCGGTTTCATCGGTAATATTCTGGAAATCCCATTCCGGCATATCGGAATCCAGCCAGTAGATGGTGTTGGGGTCTGCCGCCATCTGCTCTTTCATCTGCTTTTTGATGTTGTCGCTGATGGGGGTAATGTAGTCGGCACCCTCTTTGAAAAGGTCTTTCAGCTGGAGTCGCTCTTTGGTTTTTAAATCAATGGTGTAGTAGTAGTCCTGCTCGTAGCCACTGCCTGCGGACTGGAAGCACATGAGTTTCAGGGTAAAATAGTCCGGGGTGGTGGCAATGACTTCGCTGTTTACGGTCATGGACTGGTAGCCTTCCTCCCGGGAAAGTCCTTCCTTAAACTCCGCAATCAGATTGTCAGTAATCTCCTGGATTTCCCCGTTGATGCTGTCCGCCGCCTGTTTTAGCTGTTCCTTGTCGGTTTCGCTTGTGATGATTTCATCCTGTCCCACAGTTTCCACAACCACACCGGGCACTTCCACATCGGCAGAATTTCTGTCATCCTCGTACTGGTAGCTGCGGAAGGTGACCACATCCACCAGGCGTCCCAGCAGGGGGATATCGCTCATGGCGTGCGCCACGGATGCGCTGGTGTTTGGCAGAATGATAAAGGCTGCCAGGACTGCGGCGGCGATACCTACGCCACGTCTCCAATGGGTTACTTTTTCTTCTCTTCTATTTTTCATTTTGGCTCTCTCCATTTCCTCTTTCATCTGTTCCACCCGTTCTTTGGGCATGTGCTGGCTCTCGTAAGAGGTGCGCAGCGCTTCCAGATTGTGTTCGTTCTCTCTTTCCTGCTTCATCAAGATTCCTCCCCTGCGTACGCAATCCGCAGTTTTTTCATGCTGCGATAGAGTCTGCTTTTGACGGTGCTTATGTTTTCCTGCAGAATTCCTGCAATTTGTTCCAGTTTCAAATCTTCATAGTAGCGAAGCTGTATGACCATTTTATCCTCCGGGGAAAGGGTTTCCATGGCGTTTGCCAAATCCACATCGGTATAGGAGTCCTCTGCGGAAGGCTCTGTCTGACTGCCCTGCTCCGCTCTCATGGTGTCCAGGGAAATCTGTTCCGGCTTTGCCTTGCAGGCGCGGAAAATTTCGTTTAATAAAATCCGGTACACCCATGTGGCTGCGAAGTCAGCTTCTTTCAGGGTCTTGCCCGCCCGAATCGCCCGGTAGGCTGTATTTTGTACGATGTCGGCGGCATCTGCCTCGTTGTAAACATAGCTGTATGCCAGCCGGTAATATTTGTCATAGTTGGCGAGGATGGTTTCCTCCACCGCTTTTTCTTTTGTTTTCTTTCCGGAAAGTAACTGCACACCCACCACCTCCTTTGTGCTTTCTAAAAATTAGACCTGGGGGAGCCTGAAAAAGTTTCACGGTTCTGCAACATTTTTTGTTTTTGGTTTGTATTGATCATAGAGTGTAGAAAAACTTGCCCATCCCGGGCGGGGCAGTTATACTGGTGTTGAAAGCATCGATGCAGGCAGCATACACAACTACACTCAAAACAAGGATTTCACTATGGTACTGACATTATACTCCAATGAACGTTGGCAGACCAGCGCTTATGACACACCCTTGCGGGAAAAAATCCGGGAGGATTTTGTCCGGCTGGTGGCTGTCTTTTCCAAAACTACAGGACTGCGGGAGCAGTCTGCGGCAGCGCTGGCAGACTCCGCAACAGTGTATCCCGCGGTTGCAGATAACACGGTGGCACAGAGCCGGAGCATCAACGCCGAGGCGGAGCATTATCTGGACACTTACGGGAACGCGATTCTGCGTCTTGCCTATTCCTATCTCCACAACATGGCAGACGCGGAGGAGGTGCTGCAGGACACGCTGGTGCAGTTTATCCATACGGCGCCTGTTTTTGAAAATGAGCCGCACGCCAAGTCCTGGCTGATGCAGGTGGCTGCCAATCTGAGCAAAAACCGCATCCGCAGTAACCGGATCCGCCGGGCGGAGGATTTGGATGAGCTGCAGGAAACCCTTGCCGGGCAGGAATCGGAGGACCTTTCTTTTGTATGGGAGGCAGTAAAGTCTCTGCCTGAAAAGTACCATGAGGTCATTCATCTTTTTTATCAGGAGGGGTATGCTACCGGGGAAATTGCCCGGATTTTGCAGCGCAAAGAGTCCACTGTGCGCTCGGATTTAAAACGGGGAAGGGAGCGTTTGAAGGAAATCCTGCAGGAGGTGTACGACTATGCATGATTTATTTAGGAAGAACTATCAGGAAATGATGGAGCCTGTCGAAGTCAGCGGGGAAATGCGGGAACGCATCCTGGAAACGCTGGAGCAGGAGGCTGACAAGAAGGTGGGCACCTGTAAACCTTCTAAGACTGCCCCTGTGATTTACTGGAAAAGGTATCTGTCCATTGCGGCATCTCTGGTACTTGTGGTAGGACTTGCGTTTGGTGTAAAACAGCTCCGCACCCAAGATTCCACGGAAAATGCAACGATGTCTGCCGAATCCTCATCCATGGACACCACGGATTCCACAGAGTCCCTGCCGGAGGGAATGGTGGGCGCCACCATGATGGAGGAGGCTGCGGTGGAGGATTCCCCGGAGGAGGCTGTGGAAGGTGCCGCGCCGGATTTAGGTTCCACTAACGTGGATCGTTTTTCTTCTTCTCTGGAGGATTCTTCGGAATCGGATGTCACTTACGGCTCCCTGGAGGATTTGTCTGCGGCACTGGAAATGCCCTTAGAGGATTTGACCGATTTCCCTTTTGCGGTGGAATCCGTGACTTATTCCGCATCCAATGGCACGGCGGCTATCTATTATGCGGACAGTTCCGATTCCAAGCTGCTGGTGTATTTAAAATGGAAGGATGACACTGCCGCTTCCATGGAGGACTTCGCAGAACAGTATTCCGATGAAAGACCGATAACGATTGATGGTTCGGAAATCTGGCTATCAGGAAATACGGACAGCGACAGCTATGCTTATGCGTTCTGGTTTGATAGGGCGTATTGCTATCAGCTGCAGTTTAGAGATGGGGTGTCTGTGAAGACCTTTACAGAATTTTGGAAAGAAAATTGGGGGAAGTGATTTCCCCCTTTTTTACACTCGCCGTTTCACCGTAATCTTCGGTTTCGGGCGTTCCTCCAGGAAGGTTTCGATTTCGGCGAGGAAGGTTTCGCCGTAGCGCTGGTATTTTGCCTGGGCAACGCCGGGAATCTGGAGCATTTCTTCCTTGTTTCCGGGTCGGCGGACGCTCATCTGGAGGAGGGTATTATCCGTAAAGACCACATAGGCGGGGACATGCTCCCGTCTGGCGATGTCGGCGCGAAGCTCCCGCAGACGCTCGAACAGTTCTCCATCTCCGGCGGCGTAATTTAACTGCACGGAGGTGGTCTTTTTGACGACTTTCTTCGGGGCTGCCGCCTTTTCCAGTTCCTTGGGCAGCTTGATTAACAGTGGCTCTTTCGTATGGAAAAACTGCATGCCCTTGTCCGTCAGCTGCAGCACCGGAAATTCATCATTGGATGCCCGCACATAGTCCTGTGCCAGCAGCTCTCCCAGAATTTTTTTCAGTTTCACAAGGCTTGTCCGTTTTTCCACGCCGTAGTAGGCGCTTTCTTCCAGATGCCAGCTACGCACCCTCTCACTGCTGCTGCCCCGCAGCACATCCAGAATCAGGGTCTGACCGAACCGCTCCCCGGTGCGGTAGATGCAGTGGAGGATATTCTGGGCGGACTCCGTCACATCCACTTCCTCGAACTGGGTCAGGCAGTTACTGCAGTTGCCACAGTACCCGCCCTTGTATTCCCCGAAATATTTCAGCATGTACTCCCGGAGACAGTCTCCGGTCATACAGTAATAGGTCATTTTTTTCAAGCGCTGACGGTCTTTTTCCTGGATTTCCAGCAACGTTTCCTCGTCCAGTTCCTCGTTTTCCTTGTCGTGGCTGATGAGGAATTCGTTGGTGCGCACATCCTGTCCGCTGTACAGCAGGATGCACTCTGAGGCAAGCCCGTCCCGTCCGGCACGTCCCGCCTCCTGATAGTAGCTTTCCAAATCCTTGGGCATATTGTAGTGAATGACATAGCGTACATCCGGCTTGTCGATGCCCATGCCGAAGGCATTGGTAGCTACCATAATCCGTTTCCTGTCGTAAATAAAATCCTCCTGGTTGCGGTGGCGTTCCTCGTCCTCCAAGCCCGCATGGTAGCGGGTGGCAGAAAAACCGGCGTCATTCAGCCTGTCACAGACCTCCTCCACCAGTTTCCGGGAAATGCAGTAGATAATGCCGCAGTCCTTGTCATGCTCGATGACATAGGACAGAACCTCCCCGAATTTATCCTTGGGGGTGCGGACTTCAAAGTAGAGATTCTGCCGGTCAAAGCCTGTGGTAATCTGGAATGGTTTGCATAAGTGTAAGATTTCCACCACATCCCTTTTTACCGCATCGGTGGCTGTGGCGGTAAAGGCTCCCAGTACCGGGCGTCTGGCTAGCTGGTCAATAAACTGAGTAATTTTCAGATAGCTGGGGCGGAAATCCTGTCCCCACTGGGATACGCAGTGTGCCTCGTCCACCGCCACGAAGTCGATGGGCGCGGTTCTGGCAAAGGATAAAAAGGAGTCCGTCAGCAGGCGCTCCGGCGCCACATAGACAATCTTGTATTTCCCGGTTTTGGCATATTCCAGTGCCTTGAAATACTGACCCTGGGTCAGCGAGCTGTTGAGGTAGGCGGCATAGACTCCCACCCGGTTCAGCTGTGCCACCTGGTCTTTCATCAGGGAAATCAGGGGCGACACCACGATGGTAATTCCTTCAAAAAGAAGTGCCGGAATCTGATAACAGATGGATTTTCCGGCACCGGTGGGCATGATTCCAAAGGCGTCCCGGTGGGAAAGGAGGGCGTCGATAATCTGCTCCTGCCCTTCCCGGAAGGAATCGTAGCCAAAATATTGTTTTAAAACCTGATATTTGTCCATGAAAGGTGTTCCTTTACACTAAAGTCCGGTACAGCTCCTCAGCGGTGTCCACCAGCTTGTAGGGGTGCAGGCTTTCCAGCAGGTCTCTGTCCCGGAAGCCCCAGGTGACGGAGATGCAGTTTAAGCCGGAGTTGTCCGCTGTCGCCTTGTCCACCTCGGAGTCGCCGATATAAACCGCGTCCTCCCTGGAAGCGCCCAGTTCCCGCATGACTTCAAGCACAGAGTCCGGTGCGGGCTTTTTGCGGATGCCGTCCCTGACACCCATGGAGCTGTCCACCAGTCCTGGGAAGTGCTGTTCCATGAGGATTTTCACCGCCTCGTCATTTTTGTTGGAAACCACGGCAGTATGAAAGCCATCCTGTTTCAGCCTGCGCAAAACCTCCACCATACCGGGATAGGGTGCGGTTTTGATGGCGCAGTGGTCGGTGTAGTAGGCGTGAAACGCCTCAAATGCCCGTTCAAAGGTTTCCGCGTCCGTTCCCTCCGGCACGGCTTTTTCCATGAGGACACGGATGCCATTGCCGAGAAAGCGGCGGATTTCCCGGGTGCTGTGGGTGGGAAAACCGAACTGCTCCATCACATGGTTGACGGAATCTGTCAGGTCGTCCAGCGTGTTTAACAGAGTTCCGTCTAAGTCAAAAATTGCTGTCGTGTATGTTTTCATCGTGTTGTACTCCTTGTATGTTAATAATATAGTCCATACCGATAGCTCTGCGCAAGTCTCTGCTCCCAGACATCGTCGGTGTCCTTAGTCACATCACTGTCAGGAAACCAGTTGATGTAGGCTTTGCCCTGCTCCATTCCCTTCACGAAATCGGAAAGCAGCAAATCATAAGCCTCCTTCGAGATTTCGTTGCCGTACATGTCGTAATAGGTGTCAATAGTGTCCACGTTGTTGGAAGCCGCCTCGGAGGTGGAATGGCAGATATCCTGGAAGGTTACCATGTCCCCCTCCAGATAGAAGAATCCCTGGATGACTCCATGAAAGGCTGCCCCATTACGGCTGATATTGCTGCCACTATAGTAAACCCTGCCCCGGGAATCCCGGCAGGCATCCATGGACCAGTTCATGTCATACCCGTCCAAGTCTGGGAAGTCCTGATTTTCCTGTCCGGGAAGTTCCCTCTGGTTCAAAGTTTCCAGTGTTTTGCCATCCTCACTCATCCGGTAAAAATGGTTCTCCGAGAATAACCCAGTACCCATACATACGGTGGTCATCAGTTCCAGTCTGCCATCCCCGTCCAAGTCGTAAACCGCATATTGCAGACCGTAAGGGCCGTAGGTTTCCAGGTCAAACCGCCACTGCTGCCGGTTTTTGGCAAAGAATTCAATTTGTGCCTGCTCCTCTTTGGTAAATTCCCGGTTTCTGGTCATGCCCTGCACTTCCCCAATCATTTCTTTTACCCGGCTGGCATCACAGATTTCCTCGGTATAGGCCTCTCCCGTTCCCCGGAATTTGTCCCGGGAATTGTCCTGCATCACATAAAAATCCTTGCCATTATAGGATATATAGGTAAGAATGGCATCCCCTTCAACGGTGGTTCCAGCGAGAATCAGTTTTCCCAGCTCTCCAATCTCCACTGTCCGCAGGAAGCTGGCAAGATATCCCATTCCCAAGTCCCCCACAATTGCATTGTTGTCATCCAGACAGCAGACATCATAGGTTTCGCTCAGTTCCTCAAGGGAATCCGGCAGATTCTCCAGTTCCGCTTTCACTGCCTGGGTGTCCCGTTCCAGCTCCGACTGGCGGCGAATCCGGAAAACATAATCGGTGTTGTAGGTGTGGACATAGAGCTTTCCGTCCTTTTCCACCAGAAAATCCGGTGCGGATTTCAGCTCCACGCACTTCTGGTCAATCCCGATGCCCTTATCAATCACATGGAGATAATCGTACTCATCGGTAAATCCATAACCGGTGACAATCACATCCTCCAGCAGGACAAAGTTATTGGCGTTAGCCACCTGCTGTCTGCTCTCCCAAAGCACCTCGCCGTTTTGCAAATCGATTGCCAGCAGATAGCCGGTGTGGGGGCAGTCCTCCGCATAGGTGTTATGACCGATGGCAAGATAAAGGGTGTCTCCCTCGCTCTGCGCCCAGAACACGGTCTGGCGGATAAAGTCATATTCTGCAGCTGCCGCCGGCTCATATCCATCTGTATACAAAAAGTCCCCAAGGTGCAAGGTGATTTCCAGTTCCCGGCTATCCAACCGGTACATATACAAATCCAGAGAGCCTAAATCCGCTCCCTTGCGCCCGGTGTCCACCACCTCATAGAAGTACCGATCATCGTAGAAGCCCCTGGACACGCTTTCTGCCATGTCCTCATAAATCCATTTCGCCTGTTCCGGTGCCGCCTCCTCCCACTGGATTCTGGTGGTATCGGAAAGAAAGTTCTTTATCATCGGAAGAAACAGGTCATTTTCCTGAAACCAGGTGTCTGCATCGGAAATGTCGTTGGGTTTATCCGATAGTTCCTGGAATTCTATTCTGTCCCGGTAAAGTTCCTGCTGCCCCTCCCGGGTATAAAAATCATACTCCGGATCTTCGATGGTAAATTCTCTTTTCTGAAACTCCGGCAGCGGCTCCTGGGTTTCCTGTATGGTTTCTGTTTCCTCTGTATCCGTTTTCTCCAGGCTCTCCCAGTTTTCCGCAGATGCGGAGTCTGCTTTGCCACAGCCAGTGAGGGCAAGTGCTGCAAGCCCTGCAATTATAATATTTTTATGATATTTCATTTGATACGCTCCCCTCTTAACTTGCATTTTGCCTTCATTATACCTGGTTCTGGCAGCTTTGTTCCTTAATGTTTTCCTAAGGTTCCTTTACACAAATGTGAATTCCTTCATACTCTTGTGATATTTTCCGGTTGACTTCCTGCACCACTGCCGCCTCCAGCTTTTCCGCTTCCCTGTCGTAAGTGAAAAAGCCGTTGATTTCCTCCTCAATGTCGCTGGTCTGGGTGTAAATCGCAGCCGATAATCCTTTTTCTATCCAGGGCAGAACATCCCGCTGCCACAAGGCCCGGTAGGCCTCGGTAAGCTGTTGTTTGTTCTGATAACCTTTATAACCAAACTCTTTCTCACATGCCATGTGTCCGGGAGTAGGACAGGCGTATCCGCCAAATTCCGTGAGTGCCACCACCCGATCGGGCTGGGATTTCAGTTTCAACGCCCGGAGGTAATTGTGGATGCTATAGACATCCCCGCCTCCCTGGTCAAACCAGCCACAAGCCTCGTTCACCAACCTGGTATCGTCCAGTTTCCGGATGAGTGCGGTGGCTTTTGCCGCATCGAACTGTCCCCAGCCCTCATTGAAAGGCGTCCAGAGAGCAATGCAGGGATAATCCCGCAACAGTTCCACCATGCCGGTCAAATCCCGGTAAAACTGTTCCCGTCCTTCCTCATCGGTGCGCTGAAACAGCCGGTAATGGTTGTCTTTCACTTTGCGCCCGAAGAAGGGAAAAGCGTTGGGTAAATCGGTGACCCAAAAGTGGTTCATCACTCCGCCACCGTTGGGCATATCCTGCCAGACTGCCATGCCCAGACGGTCACAGTGGTAGTAAAACCGTTCTTCTTCTATTTTGATATGCTTGCGGATGGTATTAAATCCCAGTTTCTTCAATCTCTGGATGTCAAAAAGCAGGGCGGCATCGGAGGGCGCTGTCAGCAACCCGTCCGGGTAGTATCCCTGGTCTAACACGCCGTTAAAGAAAAAGGGCTTGTCGTTTAAGGTAAACCGCCAGATTCCCTTCTCATCCTTTGCCCGGCCGAACTGGCGCAGGGCAAAATAGGAAGTGACCCGGTCTGTTCCATAAGAGATTTCCACATCGTAGAGGTTTGGTGTGTCGGTTGTCCACAGGTGTCTCTGCTTCTGGGGGATAATCAGTTCCGTAGTCAGATGCCCTTCGGTGTCTGGCAAAAGAGGACTCTGGAGAACCGCTTCTCCCTGGTAGAAAATTTGAAGGCTGCTTTCCTGCTTTTCCGCTTTTATCCCATCAGGCCGATTTATCAGGGCCTCTACCTGTACCTTCCCGGTATGAATGTCCGACCGGATATGGACATTCTCGATAAATTGTTCCGGCACAGCCTCCATCCACACCGTTTTCCAGATACCGCTCTGGGGTGTGTAAAAAATAGACGCCATGTGTCCCTTGCGCACCAGTTTTTGTTTGCCTCTGGCGTGAGGTGACTGTTCCGTGGCATCCGTTACTGCCAATATGAGTTCGTGCCACTGCTGTCCCGGATTTTGTTCTAAAATTCCGGTTAATTCCAGGGTAAAGGGCAGATAGCCTCCCTGATGTTCCCCCAGATACTGTCCGTCACACCACACGCGACATTCCTGATCCACTGCACCAAAGTGGAGCCGCACCCGGCTGTCTTTCCAGTTCTCCGGCAGGGTAAATTTTTTCCTATAGTAAATGGTTTCTCCGGGCTGTAAGATGTGGTTCACGCCGGACAGCACGCTTTCCGGGGAAAAGGGCACGAAAATATCTCCGTCAGCTTGCGATAGTGACGGAAATTTCTTGCTTTCCCATTTTTCCCGGCGGATGGCATACTGCCATCTCCCATTTAAATTTACATAACTATCCCTTTTCAACCGGGGACGGGGATATTCCTCTTTACAGTGCTCTGTGTTGATTTCTTTTCCCCATCTCGTGAATAGCTGTTTCATCCCTTACTCCCTTTACGCCTGTTCTGCTTTTCTTTGCGCCTTTAGCCCCGGCACCGCCAGAAGAATGACCATGGAAAGGTTTCTCCCAGATACTGCATGGCGGTTCCGGTTCCCGCGTTGGTGTATTTGATTACCGCCAGATAGGCGCACTGCACCAGCATCAGTCCGAAAATCAAAGGAACAAACGGATTCTGGGTGGACATCCTGTTGGTTTGGTCCATACACCCAATACATCCGTCTGACCTCACTGGAAATCGGAGATTAATACAGTGCTGCATATTTTATCGAAGGCAATATATCCCCGGAATCACAAGATTTCCTAAAACATTGACCACAATGTGACAAAGCAGTGCATAACGGATGCCTCCGTGTTTCAATACCATGTAGGCAAACAGCCAGCCTGTTGCCAGTCCCAGGAGCATATTGATGGGATTGTTATGTCCGACTGCAAAAAATATGGTGGTGACAGTCATTGCAAATACCTGTCCCTCACTCTCCAGCCTATGTAACATCAAGCCCCGGAACATCACTTCCTCCATAACCGGCATCAAAAGACAGCCAATGATTCCCTCTCTCACTACATCCATCCAGGTCAGGGAACCCAGCATATCCCGCAAAGAAGTGTGACTTATTTGGCTAACGATAAATGCTGCCCCATACAGCACAAAGACAGGAAGAATACTTAGTAAGATGTATTTCACCAGTTCTCCGGATGTGGCTTTTCTTTTCTCCTTCCAGGAAAAGTGAGGCAGCGTTCCAAACAGTCTCATGGCAAGAATAAAGCCCGGGAATGCCACAAGAATGACTAACAAGGAGCTGCCCGCCTGATAAAGCTGTACCATGGTCTCCTCATCCAGACTCGTATTCTGCAGGAAAAGCGCCCATAATTCCGGCACAAATACCGATAAAAGTTCAAACACCAAAAAACATACGAGTACTTTTCCAAATGCTGCTAACTTATTTTTCATATCAGGAATGCTCCTTTGCCTTGAAAAATTCTCTCAACCAGGGATATATTTAATGTTGTATCAAATCCTCTCCACCGGTTTTCCTGTCTTTCTCTGGATGAAATCCCGGAACTCTTCCACAGTGCCGCCCTGTAGCTGCCGCTTATCATAAAGCTGTGCATGAACTTCGTTAAAGATAAACACAAAGAAGTCCTCCGTTTCTGCTATCTGTTCAATCTTATCGTAATTCCATTCTGATTTCCCAGCGTCTGTTGTGGAGACAAAGCCATTTTCGGAAAATGCCGTCACTGCTTTTTCCGTGCCGGGGAGCAGGTGCCTTTTCGCCACATACCCGTTGATTTTGTCCTCAAAAAGTAGGTCAACCAGGAGCAGGAGAACAGCGATGGACAGAATGATGGTGCGGAAATCAAATGCAAAGCCTTCTATAATAAGAAGCAAGCCGAGAATGGTAAAAATCCATCCGAAAATATGGGAACGGCGGCTGTGTTTTTTCCGGATGGTCTTTCGTAACGCCTTCGCCATCAAGGACATGGTTTTCGCATTGTATTGCGTTTCAAAAGTAAACTCCATCATAAGCCTCCTTCTTATCTATTTAAATATATTTTACCAAGAGTTTGAAATTCTTTCTACTATTTCAAGAAAGTCTTTTTTATGTTTTTTACATTTTTCCACCTGGTTTTTTGTCTATTTTCACCATGTTTTGAAATATTTGATGGTATATACTTAGACTAGGTATTTTATTCATGAGATTTAAGAGAGGCTATGTTATGAACTTACAAACTGTCCACCATATTGCCATTATTGGAAGTGACTACGAAAAATCGAAACACTTTTATGTAGACTTGTTGGGTTTTTCTGTTATCCGGGAAAATTATAGAAAAGAGAGAGATGACTACAAAATTGATCTTCAGCTTCAGGGAATGGAATTGGAACTCTTCATTATCAAGAATTGTCCGAAGCGCCCCAGTTATCCGGAGGCTTATGGGCTCCGGCATCTCGCATTTGCTGTAAAATTCGTAGATGAAGCCGTGAAAGAATTAAATGGGAAAGGTATTGTCACGGAGCCCATCCGGATTGATGCCTATACAGGCAGGAAAATGACTTTCTTTTTTGACCCGGATGGCCTTCCTTTGGAAATTCACGAATGAAGCAGCGTAAAAAGCAGGAATGTACGTTAATTCAGCGCTACATTCCTGCTTTTATTTTTAATTCTTAGTAATTCTCAGCATGAACCTCAAAGTAAGCCTGAGGATGTGCACATACGGGGCAGATTTCCGGTGCTTTCTCGCCTACCACGATATGTCCGCAGTTGCGGCACTCCCATACCTTGACCTCGCTCTTGGCGAATACTTCCTGCATCTCCACGTTATGAAGCAGTGCGCGGTAACGCTCCTCATGCTGTTTCTCAATAGCGCCTACCAGGCGGAACTTCGCAGCCAGCTCCGGGAAGCCTTCAGCCTCAGCGGTCTTTGCAAAGCCCTCATACATGTCCGTCCACTCATAGTTCTCGCCATCGGCTGCGGCAGCCAGGTTTTCAGCGGTACTTCCGATGCCATTTAACTCCTTGAACCACATTTTGGCATGCTCTTTCTCGTTGTCAGCGGTCTTTAAGAATAAAGAGGAAATCTGCTCAAAACCGTCCTTTTTTGCCTTGGAGGCAAAGTAGGTATATTTGTTTCTTGCCTGGGATTCTCCGGCAAAAGCCTCCATCAAGTTTTTCTCGGTCTGTGTTCCTGCATATTTGTTTGTCATAATTTTTCTCCTTTTTCTGTAAAATAATATTATTTTCTAAAAATAGTAATTCTTACTGATTTTAAAATACACCTATTGAGAAAAAATGTCAAGGAAGATTTACGGATTCTCCTGTTTTTTGTCCTGTTTTCGCAGGTACAGATAGGCGATGGTACAGATGATGATGGAGAGCAGGGAGCCTGCTGCCGATGCCAGTCCCATGGGGAGCAGGGTGCCCGGGAACAGATGGGATGCGAGATAAGCCCCCGGCACCCGCACCAGCAGGATGGAGAGGATGTTATGTAAAAAGGACAGCTCCGAGTGCTGGCAGGCACAAAAATACCCGCTAAAGCTGAACTGGATTCCTGCAAAGAGGCAGTCAAATACATATCCCCGGAGATATTGTCCCCCCAGCACCACCACCCTGACACCGTCCGCCTGGGCGGTGTCGGTAAAAAGGGCAACCATTGGCTCCGCAAAAATCTGCACCAGTGTCACAATCACCAAACCATAACACAGGGCAATTCCCATGGCGTACCACAGGGTCTGCTTTGCCCGGTCTTTTTTTCCGGCTCCGATATTCTGGGCGCCCAGTGCGGACACGGTGGAAAGCATGGAGGAAGGCACCAGAAAGAGAAAGCTGATAATCTTTTCCACAATGCCCACGGCGGCGGCATCATTTAATCCACGGCGGTTGGCAATGATGGTTATTATAATGAAAGAAATCTGGATAAAGCCGTCCTGAAGGGTGATGGGAATACCGATGCGGAGAATCTGTGCCATCACATCCCTCTGGGCCTTTAAGTCCCTCCGGGTCAGGGAAATGCCGGGGCTTTGCCTGTGGATAAAAATCAGGGACACCGCCACGCCGATTGCCTGGGCACAGGTGGTTCCCAGCGCTGCTCCTGCGGGTCCCAGGTGCATAGCTCCCATAAAGAGGTAGTCCAGTGCAATGTTGGCAACGCAGGCTGCCACGATAAAATACATGGGGCTTTTGCTGTCCCCCATGCCACGGAAAATGGAGCTGATAATATTGTAGGCGGTGATAAAGGGGATGCCGAGAAAGCAGATGGTGAGGTACGCCACTGTGCCCTCCACTGCTGTCTCCGGGGTGGACATCACGGAAACGATGGAACGGTTTGCCATCAGCAGGATGCCGGTCAGCACCACGGACAAGCCCATAAAGAGGGTGATGGTGTTGCCGATATAGGCTGCCGTCTGTTTTTTCTGTCTGGCACCCACTGCCTGTCCGATGCTGACGGTGGCTCCCATGGCAAGTCCCACAATCATCACGGTGAGCATGTGCATCACCTGGGAGCCGATGGACACCGCAGTGGTGCCGGCCACCCCGTCAAACTGTCCGATGATAAACAGATCCGCCATTCCGTATAATGTCTGTAAAAAATAAGAGAGCAGATAAGGAAGGGAAAATACCAATACGTTTTTAAATACACTTCCGGTTGTAAGATTCTTTTCCATTGTTGATTTCATTCCTTTTTTTCTTTCGTCTTATTTTAAACTCTATAATAGTTGCAGAGTCAAGCAGGAATTTCCTATGAATTAAAAATGGCTGCGGGAATTTTGCTCTCCGCAGCCTTTTCTTCCTTATCCTATTGTACATATTTTTTAAACCATTCTGGTGTTTCATGTGCCAAAATATATAATTTACCATTCTTGTAAACGGCAAATCTGTTAAATGCTGTTGTGTTATCATACAGAACAACTAAGTCGCATTTATCTTTAATCACATTCAAACGTTCAAGACTTTCTACATATCTTCTTTCAACATCCGCATCTGGAATTCCATGACCGCCATGCATGACCCTGTACGCAATTCGCTGTTTTGCCAGTTCCGCAGATTCAACACCGACATAGTGAAGTTCTATCTCATATCCCAAAGTCTTTGCTCTCTCCAGATTTTTCAGAACAGAACTCCCACACAACGTTGTTTCCTGATTAAAAGACACTCCATTATTAAAATATTCCTGTATCTTATTTACTGCTATCTTCCCGGCTTTCATCACATCGGAAGGATTTCTCCAATCACCAACAGAACGCACAATCTCATCCGTATTGATTCGTTTGATTGCCTTTAATGAATCCAGCGCCTGGTATAATGTGGACTTTCCGGCACCATTAACACCTGCAATCAACACATACTTTTTCATTAAAACAGATTCCCCTCAATGACCTTTTTCTGTTTCTGTTGAAGTAAAAAGTTGCCAAGCATCTCGAAAAAGTCTTTTTCTTCTTCGTCTTTTGCTGCCATTACAAGCTGTAATGTTTCTTCTGGCTGTAGATTTTTCATATCCTTATACATTTCCGAATATTTATGAACATCACACATTGTAGCACCCCTCCAATTCTTTGTGTTTATCTTTTGCCCAATCCAGCCTTCCTACTTCTGTGCATTATTTTTCAAAATTAAAGGTGTCATTTTTTCCACATCTTCTGCATCAATCCAGCCTTCTTTCTGTGCTCTTTCCTCTGCTTTCTGAAGATTGGAAAATAATGTATATGCCGCCTTTAACCGGTCTAACTCATCAATCTCTTGCATTGTTAGAATACCATATTCACCGTGTCCATTTCTTGTAAGATATACACGATTTGATACATCTACTTCCTTTAACACTTCTGTATAATTTCGCAAGTCCGAAATTGGTTTTATATTCGGCATAAAATCTACTCCTTTTCTTATAAAGTATCATTATGCCAATTCGTTTGCAAGTCTATTCACATGCGAATTAACATCAATAGCTTTCTCGTAGTTCATGTCAGGTTCTACCGCTATCTGTATCAAACCCTTTGTTGACCAGTACCCCTACGAAAAAGGAGATGTTTTCACCGCTGACGAAGCTTTCAAAATCACCCAGGTCATCGGACTTACCAGCGACGATGCTGTTTCTACGGAACACCGTCCATTCAAACATTCTCTGCTGACACATCAGTGGAAACCCTGTTTCTTCCATTATGCTTACTCTGATACATAAGGCTATCCGCTCTTTTAATGAT